>CETI01019223.1_pt1 | contig 13708 bp, 10 predicted proteins | sample 361441 | NCBI WGS metagenome assembly CETI01 (sample SAMEA2622478, study PRJEB7988) | marine metagenome | biome: marine biome (ENVO:00000447); feature: deep chlorophyll maximum layer (ENVO:xxxxxxxx); material: "saline water (ENVO:00002010), including plankton (ENVO:xxxxxxxx)" | depth 90 m | reverse complement strand
GACTTATTTAGCAAAAAAATGGAAATTAAAGGATCTAAAGACAGCTTGGAGAAGTGGGTTGAAAATAATGATTATTGGGTGATTGACTGGGCTCTTTTTAATATACTTAAAAGTAAATTTGACAATAATGAATGGTTTACTTGGCCTGACAAATATAAATTTAGAAGCAAGAGGGCTTTAGACATTCTAAGACAAAAAAATAAATCAAAATTTGATGAATTAGTGCATGATCAATACACCTTTGATAAAAAATGGCAAATGATAAAGAAAAAGGCTAATTCAAATGGAATTAAGCTGTTTGGAGATTTGCCGTTTTATGTTGCTATGGACTCAGCTGATGTATGGGCTAATCCAAAACTATTTGATTTAGATAAAAATTTAAATCCTATAAAAATTGCAGGTGTACCTCCTGATTATTTCTCAATCAAGGGGCAGATATGGGAAAATCCAATTTACAATTGGAAAGAACATCGACAAAGTAAATTTAAATGGTGGAAAGAAAGAATCAAAATAAATGAGAAACGATTTGATTTACTTAGGATTGATCACTTTAGAGCTATTGTCAGTGGATGGTGTATAAATTATGGGAGTGCAAATGCAATAAACGGATATTGGAAGAGAGGACCGGGCAAAACTTTACTAAAAGAAATTTTGAAGATAATGCCGTCTGAAAGGATAATTGCAGAAGATCTAGGGCATATTACAAAGTCTGTTAAAAAAATGATCAAACAATTTGATTTGAAAGGAATGAGAGTTTTACAGTTTGGCTACGGGAAGGATAAGAAAAACGAGCATCATCATGAAAATATAGGTCAAAATACAGTATGCTATATCGGAACTCATGATAACAATACTGCAAAAGGTTGGTTCAAAGAAATGGAATTAAAAAATCCAACAACAACCTTCCAATCTCTGGTGCATGAGAATAAAATTAGTGAATCTAACTGTAGTAGAAAAATGATAGAAATAGGAATGAATACAAACGCTGATTATTTTATTGCAACAATTCAAGACATCATGAATCTGGACGAGACCTATAGAACAAATGTTCCTGGAAAAAATGAAGGGAACTGGATATTATCATTTAAACAAGAGGAAATTTTAACCACTATTAAGTATGAATGAAAAAAAGGTAGCACCCATTTCTAAATACTGCCTTCTAAATTCTAGAAAGTGCTTGAGAAAATGAACCATTCTAATATTTTTTATTTTAGTGCTGAAATTGGGCTTAGTAGTAGTATCCCTACTTACAGCGGAGGTTTGGGAGTTTTGGCTGGAGATCATGTAAAAGCCGCTGCCGACACACAAATTCCTGTTATAGGTATGACTTTACTTTACAGACATGGTCAGGGTATTCAGAGAATAGACAAAGAGGGCGATCAAAGTGAAAGATGGAATAACTTTAACCCAAATGGAATTCTAACTAAAGAAGATGAGGAGTTTGAACTTAAAATTGGTAATGAGAGTGCTGTAGTACAAATATGGTCTAAAACTGTATATGGAGTTACAGGTAATACGACTAAAGTATATTTCTTAGATGTTGGACATGAGCGGAATGAATCAACCATACAAGAATTAGGGAATAGATTGTACGGTGGAGGGACTGATGTGCGCATACGTCAAGAATATATCCTAGGAATAGGTGGAGTTTTAGCAATTAAAAAATTAGGGCTTTGGCCAATAAGAGGAATTCATCTAAATGAGGGACACACTGCTTTTGCTGCACTAGGTCTTATGGATGAAGGTCTTTCTTTTGATGAGGTAAAAAACAAATTGCACTTTACAACTCACACACCCGTACCTGCAGGACATGACGTTTTCGAATTCAATGATGCTGAAAAAATTTTGGGTGAAAAACATGCCTCTTTTTGTGAGAAATTTGCTTCTAATAAAAAACTCTCAATGTCACATTTAGCTATAAACGTAAGTCAAACTTGTAATGCAGTGTCAAAACTCAACGCGGAAGTAGCTTCTGAAATGTTTCCTGATAAAAAGATTTCACCAATTACTAACGGAGTACATCACTTAACTTGGACATCTACACCATTAGCCAAACTTTTCGATAGAGAGATTCCCGAATGGAGGAAAAATCCATCAAAATTAAAAACAATATACAATGTACCTGATGAAAAATTATTTGAGGCGCATTTGATTGCAAAAAAGAGTCTGCTAAGATATGCAAATTCAATGTCTGGTAGAGGCCTCTCATCAAATCTTCTTACAATATGTTTTGCAAGAAGAATGGTAGAATATAAACGGCCAAATTTGATACTCAAGAATATCGAAAGGCTAACTGATATATGCGCGAACAAGGTTCAATTCGTGTTTGCAGGATATGCGCATCCTAATAACACTGAAGGGAAAAAAATCATTAAAGAATTAAATCAAGCTACTGAATTATTTGGAGAGAATATCAATTTTGTGTATCTCGAAAACTACTCTATGTGGCTAGGATCAAAACTTGTTTCCGGAGCTGATATCTGGCTAAACAATCCGATTAGGCCTTTAGAGGCATGCGGAACTAGTGGGATGAAAGCTGCAATGAATGGTGGACTAAATTTATCTATTTCCGATGGTTGGTGGGATGAAGAGGCTAGAGATGGTGAGAATGGATGGATTATAGGTGACAAAAACAAAAACTCTAGTGATGATCAAGATGCTGAATCTATTTATGATAAATTGGAAAATGAGATTATTCCTTTATGGGAAAATGACCGAACCGGATGGATAAAAATGATGAAGAATTCTATTGCAACTAGTTCAATAATGACTGCCGAAAGAATGATAAGAGAATATGAACAATACTATAAGCTTTTTTCAGACTAATATTGGCGTTTATATTAAATCCCCTTCTCTGGTAACAAAATAATTGGGGCCCGTAGCTTAGCCTGGTTGGAGCACCCGGCTGATAACCGGGAGGCCACCGGTTCAAATCCGGTCGGGCCCACCACCAATTTCCTAAGCTATTTCATTAAATATTTTGATAACTGCTCTCTATCTTTATCTCCAATTGTAACTTTGCTATTAGCAACATAATTTACCATCACCACAACACTGTCAGCTTCTGCCACTAATTTATCCTCTTTTCGACTAAAAAGTTGGTGGCCAATACCTATTGAAGAATTACCAATGTGTGTTAAAAAAGTTACAACCTTTACTTCATCTGGATAAGTTACAGGATGTTTATAGTTCATATTGAAATTAGCCAAAATTGGACCTGTTCCTCCTTTTTCTAAAATCTCCTCCATATTACCAATTTTATAATTCCAAATTTTCCTAAAAAGCTCAATTCTAGACGTTTCACACCATTTCAAATATATTATATTATTAACATGGCCAAAACCATCCATATCTCCCCATAAAACTGAGGTTTTTGTTATAATAGATTTAGTATCACTCATTTGTAAATTGTTTTCCTGCTTGATAAAACGCATTCCCCACTAGCCATTGCCCACCATCAGCAATTAACATATCTCCAGTAATAACGTCTGCAGCTGGTGAGCAAAGATACAATACTTGTTGGGCCATTTTGTCCGAATCTGTTACGCCACCTATTGGAATATAATTCTCAAACATTTTGGCTGTTTTCTCATCTAACATCAAATTTTTTCTTACGTTCTCAGTAAGAACTATACCTGGGCAAAAAGCATTAACTCGGATATTATCGCTAGCCCATTCCAATGCCAAAGTCCGTGTTAAATTCAAGACGCCTGCTTTTGCAGCTCCGGAATGAGCAACAAAAGGTGCTGCATTCCATGCATAATTTGCTATTATATTTACTATAGATGAACCAGATTTAGATTTCCTAAGAAGGGGATAACAAGACTTAGACACTCTAAATGTTCCATCAAGTACAATATCTACTACTGCCCTCCAGGCATTTTCACTCAAAGATGCTGCTGGAGAAATAAAATTACCTGCAGCATTATTTACTAAAATATCCAAATGTCCCCATTCATTCTCAATAAAATCTGCAACTTTCTCGACACTTTCATTATCACGAACATCCATAACTTTCCATAATAATTTCTTCCCAGTTACTTTTTCAGCTTCTTTCGATGCTGATATCAAATTATCTTTTTTTCGTGAGGCTATAATTACTTCTGCACCATGCTCCAAAAATGATTTGGCAAATCCAAATCCCATACCTGTAGCGCCTCCTGTTATGAATGCTTTTTTTCCTTCGAAAATATTATCTTTGAAGATACTACTACCCATTTAATTGGCTGCTCCAGTAAATTTATGTGCACTCTCAAATCCCTCATCTGGTAAAGACATCATAGTTTTTGATCCTGAACCTATTGCTATTGCTCTAGATAAGGTCTCAGGCAGTATTCTTTCAAAAAAGAATCTTGCAGTAATTATCTTGTGCTCATAATAATTGTCTAAACTCTGCTTTTTGAATGCTACTTCAAGCATTAGCAACCACATGTATCCCATTGCAACTAAACCAAATTGTCTCAAATAATCTGTAGCTGCAGCCCCTATTTCGTAAGGGTTAGAAAGTCCCTTTTGAGCCATATATAATGTAGTCTTTTGCAAACCTTTAAGTGATTTGGCAAAAGGTTCAATAAATTCTTTCAAATCATTATTATCCTTATTATTTTCTATAAATTCTAAAGCTGGATGGAAAAATCTTCTAAGCAATCTGCCCATATGTTGAGGCATTTTACGGCCTGCCAAATCAAGAGCCTGTATTCCGTTGGTTCCTTCCCATATAGGTGCAATACGAACATCACGATAGAATTGCTCCATTCCATATTCTTTGATGTACCCATGACCTCCAAATATTTGCAACATTTCTGAGGTTATTTCCACACCATAGTCTGTCAAAAGTGCTTTAATTATTGGAGTCATCAATTCAACTAAATCCCCATTCTCTTTACGAACTTTTGGATCAGGATCTTTCTCTGACTTATCAATAGACAGAGCAGTCCAACAGGCCAACATCCTACCAGAATCAATCAATGCTTTAGAACGTAATAGCATTCTCCTAACATCTGGATGGACGATTAAGGGATCTGCTTCATCCTCTGGATTCTTAGGTCCTTTCAAATCTCTACCTTGGATTCTATCTTTTGCATATGCTAATGCATTCTGGTATGCTATCTCAGCTTGCCCTAAACCTTGTAAACCAACTGCAATTCTTTCTGTATTCATCATTGAAAACATTGCTGCTAGTCCTTCATTGGGTTTTCCAATCAAATAACCTTCTGAATTTTCAAAACTCATAACACATGTTGCTGAGCCATGAACTCCCATTTTTTCCTCAATAGACACGCAATTTACGCTATTATGTTCACCTAGTGTCCCATCATCATTTACTTTGTATTTTGGAACTAAGAAAAGACTAATTCCCTTAACACCTTTAGGGGCATCTGGTAATCTTGCAAGAACTAGGTGTATTATGTTATCTCCCATATCATGCTCGCCACAAGATATGAATATTTTCTGACCACTTACTAAATAATTATCACCATTTGGTTTAGAAGTAGTTCTAATCAAACCTAAATCCGTACCACAATGTGCTTCAGTAAGGCACATAGTTCCAAACCATTCTCCAGACAAAAACTTAGGAAGATACATATGCCGTATTTCTTTACTTCCATGCTTATGAATACAATGATAGGCACCTTTGGTCAATCCCAAATAAATGCCAAGAGACATATTAGATGCGCAAGACATTTCATCAGATAATACGTTAATTACATTTGGAAATTCCATTCCGCCATATTCTTGATGGCCAAAAAGCTGCGTTAAACCTGCTTCAATCACTACATTGGTAGCTTCTTTCATGCTCTCTGGAACAATTACTTTTCCATCATCAAATATAACTCCCACTTCATCTCCTTCTCTAGCTGAAGGAAGCCAATAATCCTCGTTTATCTTTCCAAATTGCTCACTAATCATTTCTATCATATCCCATGTGGCTTCACTATACTCAGGATAAGAACCCAATTCATTTTCAATTTGTAATACTTCCCGTAAAATAAATTCATATTCTCTCAAGGGCGACTTATATTGAACCATATTAATTCCTCAAAGGCCTCCCTGTTGTCAACATATGTTCTACTCTGTCCATCGTTTCTTCCGTCCTCATTAATCTAAGAATTCCTTCCCTTTCCATTTCAAGTATTTTTTCATCGGATACTGTTTCAGTAGGATCAGTATCACCTCCAGACAAAATATGTGATAATTCCTTAGTAACTACTACATCATGTGGAGTTGCATGGCCTGCTTTTACCAAGTCATCAACTGCTAAATCTAAAGCTGCCTTACCTGAAAGTCCTGGAAGATAATGATGTTTTTGTTCTGGTGCTTCATAATTATCAACCATTTTTTTACATAATTCTTTGGCATCAAAAAGCAAACGTTCACGATTCATAGTTATATTATCATCTGAACGAAGAAAATTCATTTCTCTGGCTTCTTGTGCACTTGTAGCTACTTTTGCAGTACCAACATTCTCAAAGATACTTCTTATTGTAGCCATGGGTCCTTTAGGCTGTTCAGGATCTTCGCTCCATCTTGTAATCATTTCCTTACAGCCTCCCCAAGCGGGAACAAGTCCAACTCCAACTTCTACTAAACCAATATAACTTTCTGAATGCGCTTGTATTGCATCACATGCAAGTAAAATTTCACAACCTCCTCCAATAGCCAATCCATGTGAAGCTCCTACAACTGGGAAATTTCCATGCTTCAACATCATGAATGCAAGTTGCCCTCCTTGAACAAATCTCTCAGCTTCTTCCCATTGACCTACATTTGTAACAAAACTTGTTAAACCTAAATTAGCTCCTGCAGAAAAATTAGTTCCATCATTACCAATTACAATACCTTTGTATTCACCAGATTCACAAAAATCTGAAGCTTTACTCAAGGCTTCCATGATTAAAGGATCCATTGAATTCATTTTACTGTGAAATTCTACCAAAAGTATATTGTCTCCCATATCCCACAAACTGGCTGAAGCATTTCTAAAAATAGGCTCTTTTCCTCTCTTAACATCTTTAGCATTCAAATACCCTTTTGGTTTTTCTAATTTTAAATATTTTCCACTTATGTCAAAATAATTTAATTCAGAGTCTATTACATTGTAAAAATTACCGTCTGAAACTGTAGATAATAATTCAGGAATTTGCATATTTTCTTCAGCAATTTTTGATGCAAACCAAGAAGGGCCCAACTCATCTAGCATCTCAAATGGCCCCTTCTTCCATAGAAAACCATTCTTCATTGCTAAATCAACATTTACTAAATTATCCGTTATTTCAGGGACCAATGAGGCTGCATATGACAATGTTTTGGATAAAACTCTCCATGCATATTCGCCACCCTTATCATTGTACTCAACAAGTGTTCTCAATCCCTTTTTAGCTGCCTTAACGCTCTCAAGTCCAGTTCGCTTATTTGAAGGACTATAAGCTCCAGTCTCAAGGTTTCGTGATTCTTTAATTTTCTTTCCTGCCTCAGTATTTAATCGATAAAATCCCCCTTTTCCCTTTCTTCCAGTATATCCTTCAGAAATCATAGTTTCTAATATTTTATCAAGGCCTAAAACTCCCTGCTCATTTACACTTAAATTATACATATCTTCATCTGAAAGATTTGAAGACATGCTCTCTGTGACATGCGGGATTAGATCTAAACCAACTACATCCAATAAACCAAAAATTCCTGTTTTTGGAGCTCCTATTGGACGGCCCATAACTGCATCTGCTTCTTCTACAGTAAGGCCTAGCTTAACTGCCTCTATCATTCCAACTAATGTCCAATAAGTTCCTATTCTATTCCCTATGAATCCAGGTGTGTCATTACAAATAACAACTTCCTTACCAAGATTTAAATCACAAAATTTAGTAATTGTTTCAACTTTTTCTTTACTTACTTCTTTACCTGCTACAATTTCTAACAACCGAAGGTATCTTGGTGGATTAAAGAAATGTGAAATCATAAAATCTTTTGCAAAAGATTCTGGCATGCCCCTCACTAACATTTCTCTTGGTATTGTTGATGTATTTGAAGTCACTATTGAATTCTTTTTTCTAAACTTATCAATCTTTTGAAAAACATCATGCTTTATCTCAAGCTTTTCCAAGACTACTTCAATAATTAAATCCGCATCTTCTATTAATTTAAGATCATCTTCAAGATTTCCAGTAGTTATTAATTTTGCATTTTTCTTATGCATCAAAGGAGTAGGACTCCCCATCTTCACTGGCTTTAACATACTATTAACTGCATCTTCAGCGATAATATTTCGATTTGAAGCATCTTTTGGAACAATATCCAATAATATTACTGGAAAACCTGCATTAGCTACATGGGCTGCAATACCACTGCCCATTAAACCTGCACCAATTACTGCAACTTTTTCAATATTCATTTACGCCCTTTCGAGTACAGTCGCACAACCCTGCCCGCCTCCAACACACATGGTGGAAAGTGCATATTTTTTTCCTGTTTCTTGGAGAAGTGATGCTGCCTTTCCTGTTATTCTAGCTCCACTTGCACCTAATGGATGCCCCATAGATATGGCGCCTCCATGAATGTTCAATTTAGACATATCTATTCCTAATTCCTTTACACAGGCCAAGCTTTGTGCAGCAAAGGCCTCATTCATTTCAATAATATCAATATCTTTTAATTCGATTCCAGCTCTTTTAAGTGCTTTTTTCGAGGACAAGACGGGACCAATACCCATTATTTCAGGACTACAACCGGATATGGCCATTCCTCTAATATATGCCATAATTTTCAAATTATTATTTTTAGCGTACTTCTCTGAGCAAACAATTACTGCTGCTGCACCATCTGTTAATGGTGATGAAGTGCCTGCCGTTACTACTCCTTCTTTATCAAATGCTGGTTTTAATTTAGCCATAGATTCTAAAGAAGTCTCAGGCCTAACGCATCCATCTTTACTTACGCCATTTATTGAAATAATTTCTTCATTAAAGTGGTTTTTTTTGTCTGCTTCAGTTGCTTTTTGATGACTTGCTAAAGCCATTTTCTCTTGATCTTTTCGAGAAATGGAATGTTTTTTTGCCAAATTCTCAGCTGTATGTCCCATTCCAATATATGCATCCATATCAATAAGGCTGGGATTAAGCATTGGATTAAAGCCAGGCATTGGTACTCTACTCATAGATTCAACACCTCCTGCGATAAACAACTCTCCTGAACCTGAATTGATAGCACCTGCAGCCTGATGTATTGCCTGCATTGATGATGCGCAAAATCTATTGACTGTTACGCCCCCAACACTATCTGGTAAGCCTGAAAGGAAAACAACATTTCTGGCCAAATTCATCCCTTGTTCCGCTTCAGGAAAAGCACACCCTAAAATTAAATCTTCAACATCATTAACATTTATGGAATATTTTTTGATTAACCCTTTTACAACTTCTGCCGCTAAATCATCTGGACGAATTTTAGCCAATTCTCCTTTTTTAGCAGGTGTAAATGGCGAACGTGCAAAACCGCAAATTACTACATTACTATTCATCGTAAAATCTATATTATGCATTTACTATATAAAAGTAAGGAAATTGATTAAAAATATAAAACATTTATATACTCTGTGACTAAAGTTACCTTTTATATAGATATAGAATTACTGAAAACTATGCGAGGCCTAAGTCAAAGTGAAAAATTGAAGTCTGAAAAGGAAATCAAAATACTCACACAATTAGGATTATCAAAGGATGAAGCTCAGGTTTACCATGTTCTACTGGTGTCTAAAGAATCTACAGTTGGAAAAATTAGCCGATCAATAAATTTCTCAAGAGCTAAAATATACGGAATCATTGATAATTTGTTAGCTGATGGAATTGTAGTTGAGGGAAATAAACATCCAAAAACTTACTTTCCAGTTGATCCCAAAGAAATTTCTTCGCGTAAATTAGAAAATATACAAAAAGCATCTAATTTGGTAGATGAAGAGTTAGCTCCTTTATTCAAATCAAAACCCGTTGATTACTTAGAAACATTGACTGTTAAAGACATGGAAATCTTTTCACAAGTGGTTGATATGTGTGAAAGAGCAAATGAAACAATAGATGTTATTGCTGCAATACTTCCTTCCGAAATGCCTAGAAATGTTTGTAAAGCTTTTTCCGACGCAAGTGGTAGAGGAATCAAAGTAAGAATGCTATTCCCAGATAAAGAAACCAACTTAGATTTGAGTCGCTTAGAAGGTTACTTTGAGATTAAATTGGCAAAATCAATTCCAGCTGCTGGAATTATCTTAATTGATAACAATGAGTTTTGCGTAGGTGGTTTAGATGTTCCTGATTCAGATAATACACTTCTTGGCATGTGGATGAACCAACCTGAATTAGCTAGGCTTGCTAAATTAATATTTGATAATCTATATGATTCCTCAGAATTATATGAAAGTTAAAATTCAAATTCCTGGTAAAGTTCCGAATACATAGTAATATATGATTGCTGAAATACCATAGAAAAAAATAAAAATCTTCAAATATCTTGTGACAATTCGAAAGACAAATCCCACAACTGAAACATTGTCTTTTGGTTCATCATCTGCATGCGCGAATGGATCTTTATCTCTAACATCTAATCTTGCCATGTATCCCTATAGTATCGCTAAATTAAAGATAACTCCTGAGACAACTAATATTAATTGAGCCTCAATAAACAGTTTATGAGTTCTCATCCAAATAATGAACCCATTCTAGGCTATGAACCTGGAAGTACTGAAAAAGACGCTTTACTAAAAGAAATGAATAGGCAAATGGAAGAAATTATTGAAATTCCATGTATAGTTAATGGAGAAAAAATTTACACGAATAATACCGTGACACAAGTAATACCTCATAACCATAATCATGTTCTTGCAAAAGTGCATCTTGCTGGTAAAAAAGAAATTGAGAGTGCTTGTCAATCTGCAATAAATGTTCAAGAAGATTGGATCAAACTTGGAATGGATAAAAGAGCAAAAATATTTGAAAAATGTGCTGAATTACTTGCTGGAGAATGGAGAATGAAAATAAATGCAGCTACTATGCTTAATCAGAGTAAGACTGCTTTTCAGGCTGAAATTGATGCAGCCTGTGAATTAATTGACTTTTGGAAATTTAATGCACATTATGTAAGAGAATTTCATGAACAATATCAACCTTTAGTTTCACCAGAAGGTAATGTTAATACAACTGAAATAAGGCCTCTGGAAGGTTTTGTACTTGCAATAACTCCATTTAATTTTACAAGTATAGCTGCTAACTTACCTAGTGCGCCTGCTATTGTTGGCTGTACTGCGCTGTGGAAGCCAAGCCGAAATTCATATCATTCAAATTACTTGTTAATGGAATTAATGATGGAAGCTGGATTACCTGCCGGCGTCATTAACTTCCTCCCAGGTTCAGGATCTGAAATAACTGAAATTTGTTTATCTAATTCTGATTTTGCTGGATTACACTTTACTGGATCTACTGCAGTCTTTCAAGGTATATGGCAGCGTATAGCTGAAGCATTGCCTAATTTGAGAAGTTATCCAAGAATTGTAGGAGAAACAGGAGGAAAAGATTTTGTTGTAGCTCACCCAGATTGTGACAAAAGAGGGCTTCTTGTTGCACTTTTAAGAGGGGCATTTGAGTATCAGGGACAAAAATGCTCAGCTGCTAGTAGGGCATACATTCCTCAATCAGTATGGGATAGTATGGGTGACGATTTGGTTAAAGAGGTTGAAAAAATAAAAATGGGAGATGCTACTGATTTTTCTAATTTTATGACTGCAGTTATTGATGATAGAGCATTTGATAAAATAAAAGGGTATATTGACAGAGCCTCAAATGATTCTGATTGTGAAGTTATAACTGGAGGAGGATGTAATAACGAAACTGGATGGTTTATTGAACCTACTATTATTTTGACCAAAAATCCTAATTCTGAGACTATGGTTGAAGAAATTTTTGGACCTGTCCTAACAATTTATGTTTATGAAGATAATAAATTCGATGATGTCCTTGATTTATGTGATAAAGCCTCACCATATGCATTAACTGGATCTATATTCTCTAGTAATGAAGAAAATATTGAAAATGCATTCAATAAATTAAGATTCACTGCCGGAAATTTCTACATTAATGATAAACCAACAGGAGCTGTTGTTGGTCAACAACCGTTTGGCGGTGCAAGGGCTTCTGGAACTAACGATAAAGCCGGAGGGCCTCTCAATTTATTAAGATGGATTTCACCAAGATCTGTTAAAAGAAATACTCTAAAGATCCATGACTGGAAATATCCATTTATGGGTGAGAATTAAGATTCAAACTCAAGCGAATTTGTGAAAAAAGTAGCAATGCGCGATTCATAATCTGATGAATACTCCCAGAGAGCATCGACATGTGCGCTATCCTCAACAAGCCATAAAGTAACATTTGCATCAGCTTTTACTGCTTCATTGTAAAATTTCTTAGAATGTTCATTCGAAATTCTAACATCACTATCTCCATGAACCAAGTACATTGGCCTATCTCCAGCTCTTGATGCTACCTCTAATGGAACTTTATCATCTAAATTAACACCGACTAACCTTTCACCCATAGTTATTGCTGGAGATGCAAGCATTCTAGGGAAACCCAGTCTTTCTAATTCATTTCCTACTAAAAGAGGAAAATCAATTATTGCACTATCCAACCACATAGCTGCTATTTCTGATTCATCAAAAGCAAGTGTTGATGCTAACGCATACGTCGAAATACTAACAATTCCTATTGATTTAGGATTGTATTCCCTATCTTCAATTAACCAATCATATGCGCCTAAAATATCAAGATACTCTTTTTGACCTAAATAAAAATAATCGGAAACTATTTCACTATTTCCATGATTCCGAAGATCGATCATAAAAACATTTATATTATTCTTTGCTAAATATGATGCCGAGAGCAAAATTTCTGGTTTACATTTACCATTCTCGTAGCCTCCATGCACAAATATAACTACTGGAGATGATGAATTTACCTCGACATACCAACCCTCAAGATTAATGCCATCTCTACTTGTAAAATTAATAGTTTCGTAAGAATTAAATTGCCAAGGAGTTGCATTGAAATCTTTCCTCATCGATATTCTCTGATCTGAATCGGCCCAAGGTTCAAAAGATTCCCAATCATCATCTACTGTCCAATTTGTTGGAGTATTAGATTCCCAAAGACCACAGCCATGAGGTACTGTGAGAGCCTGTTTAGCTATGACATGACCCAAACCGAACCAAATAGTTGGTAATAGTAACACTAATACAACTGAAATTGAAACAAAGAGTTTTTTCCTTTCTTTCACATACTGGGGTAGATTAATCATACTGGCTAATTATTGAACAGTATATAAATATTTAAATTTATTACTATTCTTCTTCCGAATCATCAGAATCATCTTCTGAATCTTCTTCAGTGGTTGTAGCCATACTTGGCTCGGACTCTTCAGAGTCACTAGACATATCTGCCATTTCTGAACCCATGTCTCCACCTTGGTTATTTTGGTAATATACATAGAAACCACCCATCAAACTAATTAAAGAAACTCCGATAAGTGCCATTGGAATTGTTCTAGCTGAACTTAATGCTGCACTCGTGTCTTCAATTGTATTCTTAGCATCTGATTTTTCGGAATCTGAGTAACCGCCTTTTAGAGTCATTATTGTGAAATTAGCATTATCTGCCCTTAATGGACTTCCAGG
>CETI01032633.1_pt1 | contig 13724 bp, 14 predicted proteins | sample 361441 | NCBI WGS metagenome assembly CETI01 (sample SAMEA2622478, study PRJEB7988) | marine metagenome | biome: marine biome (ENVO:00000447); feature: deep chlorophyll maximum layer (ENVO:xxxxxxxx); material: "saline water (ENVO:00002010), including plankton (ENVO:xxxxxxxx)" | depth 90 m | reverse complement strand
TTTGTCATTCCAATAACATCAGCTTTCCAAGATCTATATAGATTTGACTCTGCTAATGTTGAAAATTGTGGACCTTCCATAACTACATAAGTTCCACCTCTTTGGTAAGGAATACTATCTTTTTTTATAGCTTCTTCGCATGCATTCATTAATCCATTTGACGTTGGGTGAGCCATAGATACATGTGCAACAATTTCATCATCAAAAAATGTTTTGTTTCTCGCAAAAGTTCTATCAATAAATTGATCAACAATAACAAACTTTCCTGGATTTAATTCTTCTTTAAGTGATCCAACAGCAGAAACAGATACTATATCGGTTACACCAAGCTGTTTGAGTGCATCAATATTTGCTCTAAAATTTATTTTCGAAGGAGAAATAAAATGACCTCTTCCATGTCTTGGAAGAAAAAAGACTTCTTTTCCATTATATTTAGTCTTTAAAATTTGATCAGATGGTTTACCCCAGGGTGTAATTAAATCTAAATGCTCCCTATCTTTAAATTCTTCAACATCATATAAGCCACTTCCACCAATTATTGCTAATTTATTGTTTGCCATAATTAAAAAATAATTTATTTATAAATATATAACTTAAACAATTATGGATTTAAAAGAATATATTAGATCTATCCCTGACTACCCTAAAAAGGGAATACTTTTTAGGGATATAACAACTTTAATTAAAGATGAGAAAGCTTTTAATAAGTGTATTGACCAAATAGTAGAAAAATCTAAAAAATTTAATTTCAATAAGATAGCTGCGGTTGAATCAAGAGGTTTTGTTTTTGCATCTGCTGTTTCTTATATTTTAAAAAAACCATTTATTTTACTTAGAAAAAAAAATAAATTGCCTGCAGAAACTCATTCGGTTGATTTTGAATTAGAATATGGAACTGCTACTATTGAAATGCATAAAGACTCGGTGAATCAAGAAGATTCAGTAATTATAATTGATGACTTGATAGCAACTGGCGGCACGGCTGATGCTGCTGCAAAACTTATAAAAATTTCTAAAGGAAATATTGCAGGTTTTATTTTTGTGATCAATCTTTTTGATTTAGGAGGTTGTGATAACCTTATCAAACAAGGTTATAAAGTTGAAAGTTTAATTGAATTTCCTGGACATTAAAAAATTAAACATCAATTCTAAACCAGGACTTTTTTCCAATCATTGAATTCCATAAACCTAAAATTCTATATAGATATATTTTTCTTTTAAAAGAATTAAACAATATAATAAATATTAGAAACTTAAATATTGCAGAAAAAAGATTTAAATAAGTTTTTTTAATTGCTAAATAAAATCCAAAATGTTTTTTATTAAAATAAAATTTTGACCACATCCAATGCCAGTTTCTCAAATATTCAATGTCTTTATTTTTAGAAATACTCGTAGATGAAAAACCCAAATGTTCAATTTTGGAGTCTTTTATTATAAACATATTTTCTTTTTTATTTTTAACTCTTAAACATAAATCAGTATTTTCTAAATAAAGAAAAAAATTGTCATCAAAATAAATTTGGTCTTTAAATTTGTCTCTATTGATTAACATCGAAAAACCATCAATCTCATCCACGGATAAAATTTTTTCATTATCATTTTTTTTATTATTATAATTTTTATAATTTGGGTTATTCTCATCTTCATTAACAGGTGATACAATTGCAAAATCACCTATTGAATTAGTTTCTTCTATTAATTTTTGAATACTGTCATTTTTAAATCGGACATCAGGGTTGATTACATAAGCATATTTTGTTTTACATTTAATTAGTCCAATATTATTAGCTGCGCCCATACCAATATTATCATTTAATACTACCTCAATGTTGTCATATTCTTTTTCTAAATCTTCTTTAAATTTTATATTTTTAGAATTTTCGATGATAATTTTATTACACCCTTTGGGAAGAGAATTAATACAAGCCTTAATTATATGTTCGCTTTTATATGTAACAATTATAAAAGTAATATTTTTTAAATTTAAATCCATTTGGATAAAGAACTATACTTAATCAATCTATTATTGTAAAAAAAATTATGAAAAAAATTATAGTTACTGGAGGACTTGGTTTCATTGGCAGCAATTTAATAGAGTTGCTATTAAAAGAGAATTATAAAGTTTTAAATATTGATAAAGTTACCTATTCATCTAATTTTTATAATACTAAAGAATTTTCAAGAAATAGAAAATATAAATTTTTAAAATTAGATATAAATAATAAAAAAATTTATAATATTATTAATAAATTTAAACCTCATGGAATTTTTAACCTTGCTGCAGAAACTCATGTGGATAGATCAATAGATGGACCAAAAAATTTTATAAATTCAAATATTATTGGAACATTTAATTTGTTAGAGGCTTTCAGAAAGCACTCATATAAAAATAAAAAATGTAGACTAATTCATATATCCACTGATGAAGTTTATGGAGATAAATTATACGGTAGATCTAAAGAATTTGATTCTTATAAACCTAGCTCTCCATATGCTGCTACAAAGGCATCATCGGATCATTTAGTATCGTCTTATATAAGAACATATAATATAGCAGCAATAGTGACTAATTGTTCAAATAATTATGGTCCTAAACAACATCCTGAAAAACTAATTCCAAAATTAATTTATTACATTTTAAAAAATAAAAATCTTCCAATTTATGCCAAAGGACTAAACTCGAGAGAATGGATTTATGTTACTGATCATTGTGAGGCTCTAATAAAAATTTTTAAGAAAGGAAAAATAGGTAATTTTTACAATATTGGATCAAATATAAATATGAAAAATATTGATGTTGTAAATAAATTAATTTCTGTAGCTAAATCAAAAATAACTTTAAAAAAAAATGTTAAAATTAAATTTGTTAAAGACAGACCGGGACATGATTTTAGATATGCGTTAAATAGCAATAAAATTAAAAAAGAACTAAAATGGAAACCAAGAACTACATTTAAAGATGGTATAGAAAAAACATTTATGTGGTACTTTAAAAATCAAAAATACTATTCAAACCTTTCAAAAAAAGATATCACTGAAAGGCTGGGTTTTGAAAAATGATTAATAAAGGAATAATATTATCGGGGGGCTTAGGTAGTAGAATGAGCCCTTTAACTAAAGCGGTAAATAAACAATTGTTACCAATTTACGATAAACCACTAATTTTTTATCCACTTTCTATATTAATGTTAGCAAAAATTAAAAATATTTTGATAATAGTAAATAAAGGTCAGTTAAAACAATATAAAAAAATATTACCTGATGGAAAAAATTTAGGTATTAAAATAAATTATATTGAGCAAACTAAACCTAAAGGATTACCCGATGCTTTTTTACTTGGTGAAAAATTTATTGGAAATAGCAGTGTTTCTTTAATTTTAGGAGATAACTTTTTCTATGGGCAAAATCTAACAAAAAAACTTATAGATTGTACCAAAATAAAAAACGGTGCAAAAATTCTTTTACATAAAGTTACTCGACCTGAATTATTTGGTGTTGCTAAAGTCAATAACAAAAATAAAATACTCATTATAAAAGAAAAGCCAAAAAAATTTATTTCAGATAATGCAATAACTGGATTATATTTTTTTGACAATAAAGTAGTTAAATTTTCAAAAGAATTAAAACCATCAAAGAGAAAAGAGCTAGAAATAACTGATTTATTAAATAAATATAGGAAAAAAAACCAATTATTTGCTGATTACATTGGAAGAGGTGGGGCTTGGCTAGATACAGGATCTATCGAAGATTTTTATAAAACAAGTAATTTTGTATCTGCAATTGAAAATAGACAAGGGTTTAAAATAGCTTGTCTTGAGGAAATAGCTTTAAATAATAAATGGATTAAAAAAAAGAATATAAAAAGTGCTATAAAATTTTATGGTAAATGCGATTACTCAAATTATTTAAAAAAATTAATTAAATAATGAAAAAAATTAAAACATCTCTAAAAGGATTAACTATTTATAAGGGAAAAAAGTTTTATGATAAAAGAGGTTTTTTAAGAGAAGTATTCCACAAACATATTGTTAAAAAAAATTTATTATTTTCTGTTGTATCTAGCTCAAAAAAAAACGTATTAAGAGGATTACACCTACAGACAAAAAAATCACAAGATAAATATATATCAGTATTAAAAGGTGAAATTTTAGATGTAGTTGTCGATTTAAGAAAAAAGTCAAAAACTTTTGGTAGGCATTTTAAAGTAGTACTTAACGAAAATAATAATAAATTTTTATTTATTCCAAAAGGTTTTGCCCATGGGTTCTTAGGATTAAGCAAAGAGAATATTGTTTTATATAGCTGTACTAATTATAGACACAAAGCAAGCGAAAAATCTATTTTATGGAATGATAAAGATTTAAAAATTAATTGGGGAATAAAAAAACCAATTATTTCAAAAAAAGATAAATTTGCAAAAAAATTAAAAGATATTAAATTATAATGGAAAAATTAAAAATGTACTGTCTGAGCAGATATGACAGTGTTAAAAATAAGATAAAAGATTTAGATTATACTCCAGTAGGATTAGGGACTGAAAATTATTCTGAAGGATGGATAAGAGATAATACTGGTGAAAATATTTCAAACAAAAATAAATTTTACGGTGAGTATACTTTTCACTATTGGTTGTGGAAAAATGAATTAAAAAATATTCCCGATAATACTTGGATTGGATTTTGTGCATATAGAAGATTCTGGAATAAAAACTTAATCAAGCCAAAAAAAATAGAAAATTTAAGTGAAGAAGTTTTAAAAAATGTGAGTTCTGATTGGGCAAATTATGATGTTATCCTTGGTGATGAAATGGACATTTCAAGGATTAAATGGATTAAAGTTATTAAATATGGAAAAATTTCTTTTTTACGAAATCCTTTTATTTTTTTAAAAAAAAATAGAAATATAAGATTTCACTTTGATATGTTTCATGGAAACGGGAATCTGGACAAAGCAATAGATCTTTTAGATGAAAAAAACCGTAATGATTTTAGAAACTATGTCAAAAATCAAACATCTTATAATCAAGGAAATATGTTTATTACAAAATCTAAAAAAATTATCGATAACTATTATTCTGATTTATTTTCATGGTTAAAAAAATGTGAAGATTTATTTGGATTTGATCTTGATGGTTATGGAAAAACAAGAATTTATGCCTTTTTAGCTGAGAGATTTTTACCTTATTGGTTTAATAAGTATACAAATGTTCTTAAATGGCCAATTTTATTCTATGACATAAATAAAAATGAAATCAAAAAAAATTAAATTCTTAAATTTAGGAAATCAGCCTTTTGCTAACTCTTTTTTAAATAAAAATGATTTAGTTAAAAAAGAAAAAAAATTTAATCTTTCAATTTGTTTTAATTCAAATACAAAAATTGTTTCAATAAACAAACCTTTTTCAAGTAAAAAAATGTTTAATAATAAATATCCATATAGAGCATCTATGTCAAAAACTGTAGAACAATCATTTAAAAATCTTTCAAAAAAAATTAAGTCTAACTTCAAACCAAGAAATATATTAGAAATAGGCAGCAATGATGGATCTTTTATAAAATTTTTTGATAAAAGAAAAACTGTCGGGATTGAACCCTGTTCTAATGTAGAAAAATTAACAAAAATTAAAGGTTTTAAAACTTTAGCAAGATATTGGAATAATGTTACAGCAAATTATATTTTAAAAAAATTTGGTAAATTTGATTTAATATTTTCCGCTAACACTATCAGCCATATTAAGCAATTAGATGGGGTTTTATCTAATATTTATAAAGTTTTAAATGATAAAGGAACATTAATAATTGAAGACCCCTCTCTTTTAGAATGTTTAAAAAACAATGCATATGACCAATTTTACAATGAGCATATTTATGTTTTTTCTTTAACATCAATAAATAATTTATTAAAAAAAAATAAGCTTGAAATTTTTGATATTCAAAACATAGATTTACATGGTGGGTCTAATAGATATTTTATAAAAAAAATAAATGATAAAAGAAAAATTAAAAAAAGTGTTTTTAAACAATATTCTAATGAAAAAAAATATGGATTAAATAATGTAAAAACTTATCTAGAATTTGCAAAAAGAGTAAAAAAATCTAAAAAAGAGTTATTGTTAATATTTCAAAATATTAAATCTAAAGGTAAAAAAATTATAGGTTATGGCGCCACAGCAAAATCAACAACAGTACTAAATTATTGCGGTATAAATAAAAAATTTATAGAATATTTTTTAGATACAACTCCCTCTAAACAAAATAAATATACACCTGGTAGTAAAATTTTAATAAAAAAATATAATAAAGGAATAGATAATGATATAGATTATGCTTTTTTAGGTGCATGGAATTTTAAAAAAGAAATATTTAAAAAAGAAAAAAATTTTATTAAAAGAGGTGGAAAATTTATAATACATACACCTAAACCAAAAATAATATGAAGAAAATAATTTTTACTGGGGGAAATGGAAGATTTGGAAAGGTTTTTAAAAAAATAAAATCTAAATACAAAATTTATTTTCCATCAAAAAAACAACTTGATATTGAAAAAATTAATTCAGTCAAAAATTATGTAAAAAAGATAAAACCAGATTACTTTATTCACTCTGCCGCACTTTCAAGACCGATGAATATTCATGAAAAAAATATATCTAAAAGTATAAACTTAAATATTATAGGCACAGCAAACGTAGTTAAGGTATGTGAACAAATGGGTATAAAACTAATTTATTTTTCAACTAATTATGTTTATCCAGGCATAAAAGGTAATTACAATGAAAATAGTCCAATAAAACCAATAAATAATTATGCTACTTCCAAATTTGGAGGCGAATGTTCTGTTCAATTATACAAAAATTCTTTAATTTTAAGAATTTGTATGACTGAAAAACCTTTTGTTCATAAAAAAGCTTTCTCAGATGTTAAATTAAATTTTATGTTTCACGAAGATTTTGCAGAAAATTTGCTAAAACTTATTAATAATAGAGGAATAATTAATGTAGGAGGAAAAAGTCAATCAGTTTTTAATTTTGCTAAAAATTATAATAAAAAAATAGAAAAAATATCTGCAAAAAAAATATTGGGTAAAAATTATCCTTTAAAACAGTCAATGAACATAAAAAAGTATTTAAAAATAATAAATTAATTTTAGCTATTTTTTTGTTAATTTGTAATATTTTTTAATTATTAATTTTTCATAAAGCTTATACGGAATACTTCTCTTAGATATTTTACTTTTAATTAAATTATTAAATAGATTGTTCTTCTTTGATGAATTGTTGTCTATTCTTTTATTTCTGAAATCAATAAAGAAATTTCTTAACAAGGTATTATTTTCTAAATTTTTCGTTTTTTTACATAATTTACTATTTATTTTAAATGCTACTATAGAATCAAAATATTCGATTGAATAAATTTTTTTTGAAAAATCATTCATCTTTTTTAATAAATTTGGGTTTCTTCTATGAATATTTTCAATTAAAGATGATGAAAAATTAATTAAAGAATAGTTTGATGGATTACCAAATCCCTTTTTTTTCATAAAACTTGTATGTGTATCTTCAATAATAATTAATCCGTCGTCTTTAATAAATTTAAATGACTCTACTAACGTTGTTATTTGTTGAATATTTGTATGTCCCCCGTCATCAATTAATACATCTATTTTTCCTACTTGTTTATAAAACTTTCTCCAAAATTCTTTGTCTGATTGATCTCCAATAAATATTTCAAATCCATCATTTTTAAGTTTTTTTGAATCAGGATTTAGTTCAATACCTATAACTCTACTTTTTTTACCAAAGAAGGACTTCCACATATATAATGACCCTCCATCACCTACTCCAACTTCTACAATTGTGATTTTTTTGTTTTTAAATTTACTTAGTAATTTTTCGTATATTTCAAAGTAGTTATTCCATTTAATTGAATACCTTTTAGAAGTTTTAAATGAATTGAATATTTTTTTCATAAGTACTGAACAAAACCTTTTCAAAGGTTTATAACATAAATAGTAAAGAAAAAAATTAAATATTAGTCTGTTTCTTTATTCTCCATCTGGAGCCTTCTCTAACTATATATCCAACACAATTTTTTGATCTACATTTGCAAATATAATCTTTATAATTGCAATCATAACTAAATCCATAGTCATAAGATAATTCTTCATTTTTTTTTATATTTTTTTTTGCAGTAATCCAAATTTCAGATTTGTCTCCCTCTATAGCTTCGCAATTTGGATTACACGAATGATTTATAAGTCTAGCTGTATTAAATTTAAAATCTCCATCTAAAACATATTTTTTATTAAGTGTGAATAAATAAGTAATTTTATAACCATACTTTGTATCTTGATCAGCCTGCTTATGCGTAATTTTTTTTCCTAAATATTCTATTATTCTTTCATTTTTTTTTATATCACGAGAAGCACAAAGACCTTTTCGATGAATATTTGATTTGATTATCTTGTAAGCTTTCATAAAATCTGTTCTTATTTTTTGTGATTTAATAATCCATGTGACATATTTACTTAAAAAATTAATGAATAATAATTAATGGTAGCGGGAAGTGGGATCGAACCACTGACCTCGGGCTTATGAGTCCCGCGCTCTAACCAACTGAGCTACCCCGCCACTTATTTGTGTTATATAATAGATTTTTAAATTAGTTCAATCAATACTGGTGTTTATTACTCAAAGATTTAATTTGAAAATAAAAAAAAGGTCTGTATATCTACGCATTTGTGAGAATAGAAGAAGATCTTAAATTAGATTACTCTGATGTTTTATTCAGACCGAAAAGAAGCACACTTTCTAGCAGGAAAGATGTAAATCTTAAAAGAACTTATAAATTCAAGTACTCTAATAATGAGTGGTCAGGCATCCCCATAATGGCAGCTAATATGGATGGTGTTGGGGAACTAGGAATTGCAGAAAAATTATCTGAATATGAAATGGTCACATGTTTAACAAAACAACATGATATTAATAAAATTAAGAAATTCAAAAAAATTAAATCAATCTATCAAAATATAGCACTTAGTATTGGTACCAAAAAAGAAGATTTTGAAAGATTAGATAAAGTGCTTAAAGAATTTAGTTTTTTTAATTTTATATGCATAGATGTAGCAAATGGATATTCAGAACATTTTAGTAGTTTTTTAAAATCCATAAGAGATAAATATCCAACAAAAACTATTATAGCTGGAAATGTTGTAACAGCTGATATGACTCAAGAATTAATATTAAGTGGAGCTGATATAGTAAAAGTAGGTATTGGACCAGGAAGTGTATGTACTACAAGAATTCAAACTGGCGTAGGATATCCTCAGCTAAGCGCTGTTATTGAATGTGCTGATGCTGCTCATGGTTTAGGTGCTCACATGATTGCAGATGGAGGATGTACCTGCCCAGGAGATGTTGCGAAAGCTTTTGGAGGAGGTGCAGATTTTGTAATGTTGGGTGGAATGTTTGCGGGACATGATGAAGGTGGTGGAAAAATAGTAAAATCTAATGGAAATAAATATATAGAATTTTATGGATCAAGCTCGGACACAGCTAACAAAAAACATTATGGTGGTTTATCAAATTATAGAAGTAGTGAGGGAAGAACAGTTAGTGTTAAATATAGAGGAAGTATAAAGGACACAATACAAAATATTTTAGGAGGCTTAAGAAGTAGTTGCACATATGTAGGGGCACCCTCTTTAAAACAATTAAGCAAATGTACTACATTTGTAAGAGTTGCAAGACAGTTTAACGATACATTTTCTAAATAATTTTTCAATTTACAAAAAATAATAAATTTACTTAATATTCTTTAAAATATAGGAATTTTTTAATAAGTTTATCCTTGAAAAAAAATGAGAATATTATTTATTTATATAAATGCAAACTAGCCAGGTTAAATTTTCAAAACTTCTAAATGAAGAAAATGTATTTAATGTCTTTTCTAAGAATTATACTCAATCAATAATACTTTGGTATGAATTTCAAAGGGTTTGGTATCATAGAGCAGTTACAACTTTTAATGATATAAACAAATTCTTTATTTTAGAATATTTTTTTAAAAAAACGTTTAGTTCTTATAATGATCATTTTATCAACAAAAATTTTGACGAATTTTATAACCAAGAAAGCTTAGAAATAGAAAAATTTAATATTGTAGATCTTGCAAAAGAATTAAATTTCTCAAAAGAAACTGTAAGACGTAAATTGCTTGAACTTGAAAAAGCTCAAATAATAATAAAAAATAAAAAAAATATAAAAATTAATTTTGCGAGTTTTTTAACGAAAACAGAAGCTGAAGTTCAAGGTTTTTCAAAACTGGTTTCTCTATTTACTAAAATTCTTTATGAAAAAAAATATGTCTATAAAGTATTTTCCGAAAAAGAAATTGAGGTTGTAATAAAAGAAAACTTTACAAGATTTTGTTTACCTTTTTTAGAGTTTCAAATCGCTTTTTCATTAAGAGTGCGTTCAGTTTTTAAAGATGCTGAGACTTGGTTTATTTGGAACTTGTTAGTTTACAATCAAACACTAAATCTTTTTAAAAAATTTAAAAATGGAGAAGACGTAACTTATGGTAAATTTATTAAGATGTTACCTCATGAACTTCCTGGATTGAATGCAATGAGTATTGCAGACTTAAGTGGTATTCCACGACCAACAGTACTTAGAAAATTAAATCTTTTAATAAAAGAAAAAGCAGTAACAAAATCTACTAATGCTCTTTACACATTAAGTGAAGGTAAAATATTAAAAAAAATTGAACCTTTAAGATTGGCAAATAATAAAGATTTATGTTCTTTGATAACAAAAATTTTGAATTTTATTATTTAAATTTTTAAAGAGAAACTATTATTCCAGTAACAACTATTACAGAAGCAATTAAACAAACAAAGATTATATTTTCATATCTTTCTTTTTTTTTTTCAGTTCTAACTTTGTTTAACAGAACATTTATATCTACTTTTCTTTTTGAAATATAATCCTTATTTATATTCTCTTGGTTTTCTGAATTTATTAGACGTTCCCCACTCATAAAAAAGTATTTAACCATACAATCTTTGATAGGCCTAATTATATATTGTTCAATTTGGGTTTATATATTTCTTATATTCTTAGAGTTAAGTGGTTTTTTTATTATCGAAGCCTCATATTTTACTTTTTCTACTTCAATATAAATTTTTTTTTCACCAATCAGTTCATATTGGTCCATAGCAATATAACCGTATGTTAAATTTTTGTTAAAACAAAAAGAAAAATTACCTGACGTTGTTCTCCCTGCAATTTTATTATCAAAATAAATTGGTTCATCATGTAGTAATAAAGGTTCTCCGGGCTTACTATTATTTAGTGTTAACATTACTAATTTTTTTTTTTGTTTCTTCTGCTTCAATATTGATAAAGATTCTTTTCCAATAAAATCTATATTTTTCTTGAAATTCACTGCAAATCCTAATCCTGATTCATATTGATTTTCTTCTGGAGAAATATCATGACCCCAATGTAAATATCCAGTTTCCATTCTCATCGTATCCATAGCAAGCATTCCACAATTTGATAGATTGAATTGTTTTCCTTTATCAACAATTAAATTGTAAATTTCTTTTGAATCTTCTATCCTAATATAAAGTTCCCAACCTAATTCACCTACATATGATAGTCTCTGAGCCCATATTTCTTTATTATTTATCGTGATTTTTTTACCAGTGCCAAACTTAAAATTTTCATTTGAAAAGTCATCATTTGATATTTTTGAAATCAACTCTCTACTTTTTGGACCAAATACACCTAGACAAGCTATTTCGTCTGTAACATCTTTAAATTCTATATCTTTTGATAAATATTTTAATATATGAAATTTATCATGTTCTTTATTTGCTGCAGAAGTAACTATCCTGAAATATCCTTTATCTAAACAAACTACTGTTAAATCAGCTTCTATTCCTCCATCATTATTTAACATTTGGGTATAGGTTGTTTTGCCAATTTCATTTTTTATGTTTGCAGTGCAGATTTTTTGTAATTCAATGTGAGAATTTTCACCTTTTAATTCATATTTTGAAAATGCCGTAAGATCAAACAAACCAACATTTTCCCTTGTATTTTTAGTTTCATATTCTACTGATGGATACCAATTTTGATAATTATAACTATATTCAAATTCAGGTTTTTCACCATTTGTAGCAAACCACATTGGTCTTTCATAACCCGATGAAACTCCAAAACAAGCTCCAGCCCTTTTTAACTCTTCATGGTATGGCAATAATTTCTGATTCCGTGAGGTTTTGTGCTGTTTATATGGCCAATGCATGCCATATAAATCTCCTAAAGTTTCTGTAATTCTTTCCTTAATAAATTTAATATCTGAATGAAATTTTTGAAATCTTTTAATATCATAAATAAATAAATCTTCATTTATATGACCGTTCATCATCCATTCAGCTGTAACTTTACCTACCCCACCACCACTTCCAATACCAATACTATTTAAGCCACAACAGGCAAATAAATTTTTTAATCCAGGAACTTCACCTAAAAGAGTATTTGTATCTGGTGTAAATGATTCAGGTCCTGCAAAAAATTTTCTTATTCCTGCTTTTTCTAAAATAGGAACTCTTTTTAATGCTGCCTCTAGATAGGGTTCAAAATGTTCAAAATTTTCAGGAAACTCGCCATATGAAAAATTTTCAGGTACTCTATTTGTTTTATTAAATGCTGGAATTGATTTTCCCTCAAATATTCCAATTAACATTTTTCCTGCATCTTCTTTAAGATACAAACTGTCATCAAAATCTCTTAGAACAGGAATTTTTTTTGGTAGTTCCTCTATTCCCTCTGTTATTACATAAAAATGTTCAGCTGGATATAATGGAATACTTAAACCAGCATCCTCACCAATTTGCCTAGACCACATGCCAGTAGCTAATACTATATATTCACACTCTATACTTTGACCATTTACTTTTACACCTGCAACTTTACCATTTTTTTTTAATATCTTTTCTACAGATGATTTTTCGAATATTTCAACTCCTTCTTTTCTTGCAGCTTTAGCTAATAAATTTGTAACACCTATTGGATCCGCTTGCCCATCTCCTGGCATAAAAATGCCACCTAAAATATTATTCTCATTAATAATTGGATAGATTTTTTTTATTTGCTCAATATCTAATACCTCAACATTAACATCAAATAACTGAGCTGTAGTTGCTTGTCTTTTTAACTCCTGCCACCTTCCTTTTGTAGTTGCAACTGACAATGCTCCATTCAGTTTTAATCCACTTGAAAAATCTACTTCTTTTTCTAATTGTTTATAAAGTTCTAATGAATACTTTCTTATTTTTGTAATACCTGCTGAGGGACCAAGTTGACTAACTAATCCAGCAGCATGCCAAGTTGTACCTGATGTTAATTGATCTCTTTCAAGTAAAATTACATCTTTCCATCCAAATTTTGCTAAATGATATGCGCAAGAAGTACCTGCAACTCCTCCTCCAATTACAACAACTTTTGTTGCGTCTGGTAATTTCTTCATTTAAATCATTTGCAAACCTACGCCTGTTTTAGGGTAGGTATATAGATTATAATTTGCTGTAAGTTCCTCGCCTGCCTTAATATCTCTAGTTGAAACCATAAACATGTATTGAGCATCGATCTTATCTTGTAAGTTATAGTACATATTTTCTCTATCAGTTTTTCCATCTTTTATCTGTTTGCCAGC
>CETI01204545.1_pt1 | contig 13787 bp, 20 predicted proteins | sample 361441 | NCBI WGS metagenome assembly CETI01 (sample SAMEA2622478, study PRJEB7988) | marine metagenome | biome: marine biome (ENVO:00000447); feature: deep chlorophyll maximum layer (ENVO:xxxxxxxx); material: "saline water (ENVO:00002010), including plankton (ENVO:xxxxxxxx)" | depth 90 m | reverse complement strand
ATTTGAAGAATAATTATCTATTGTAAAAGTCCATGGAAAACGTCTTCGAAGACCGGGGTTTATACTAAAAAAACATTTATCAAGTTCCTGTTTATAACCAGCAATTATGCATACAATTTTATCATAATTTTCTGTTAAATACTGATTTATTGTATCGACGCATTCTTTTGCATATATGTCTTCACCAGATGTACTACCAATAGAATACGCTTCATCTATTAAAACAACCCCTTTTTTACATCGGTCAAGGGCTTTTGTTGTTTTAATAGTTGTACCACCGAGATATTCAGATATTAAATCAGATCTTTTTAAAACATTAAATTTAACCTTTTTAAAAATACCTATCTTTGCATAAATTTTAGATAAAATTCCAGCCACGGTAGTTTTACCAGTTCCCGGGGGACCTTCTAAAACGGTATGTAACATTATTTTTTCATCTATATCCTGTATAAAAAAAAGTATTTGCTCTAATAATTGAATTTTGAGTTTTTTTAATCCGGTCATTTTATTAAGTTCTTCTAAGTCTGAGAGTATATCAGGTAATAAATCCATTTTTGATGGATAATATCTTCTTTGACGTTTTGGGGGTAATTTTTTTTTATCATAATCGTTTATCATGTTAATTAACGAGTCTAGTGTTTTTAGTTCGTATTTTTCTATATCAAAGGTGTCATTAGGTTCATGACCTAATTTTCTTTTCATGGTTTATTAATTATTATATATTATTTTCTTAAATGTATAATGGACGAATTAGTTCAAAATATAATATATGAAATTTCAAGTGAAGAAAATATAAATTTAGAGAAAGTTATAAATAAATATTGTAAAGAACTAAAAAAATGTTTTAAAGAATATTATAATACATACGGATTAGAAGATTATAAAATGAATAATATAGATTATATGATATTATATAACATATGGAAGACATTAAAGTTGAAGGGCCGCATAGAATCTTATTTAATTATAATGTATTCTTATTATAAGTTAGAGGATTTTCATTTCCCCATTAATAAATTTAAATCGGGATTAAATTGTATACCATTGATACAAAACACGGATGTTATAAGTATTATAAATACGATGATAAAATTTTGAAATACGTAATGTATATAAAATAATGAATTATAAGATATAAATGAACATTCCTTTAAATTGCATGAATGTTTATACTACTCGTAGACAAGCTGAACAGATAAATAAAATTATACTAAAATACGTTAATAAAGATTCGATTATAACTGATGCTACTTCGTGTATAGGGGGTAATTCTGTTTTATTTGCAAAAGATTTTAAAAAGGTTACATGTATAGAAAAGGATTTTGATATTTATAAAATCCTTAAATCTAATATGAAAAAATATAGTAATTGTGTATGTTATAATATTAGTTACAATTATGTCAAATTTATTTTAAAACAGGATGTTATATTTATAGACCCGCCCTGGGGAGGAAACGATTACAAAAATAAAAAAAAAATAAAATTACATTTAGATTTAATAGATATACAGAATATAATAAATGACGTTTATAATTATACAAAGATAGTTGTATTGAAGATCCCCTCTAATTTTGACATGAATTCTTTAAATAATTTATTTTGGTCATACGATGTTCATTCCATAATAAAATACAATAGACCTATTTACAATTTGATAGTTTTTTATAAACACGTTTAAAGAAATAATTGATAATTATATATATATGTAATTGAAATATCTGTACGGTTGCCCGAGTGGTTTAAGGGGGCAGACTTAAGATCTGCTGGCTTCGGCCTCGTGGGTTCGAATCCCACACCGTACAGATATTTCAATAAATTTACTTAAAGTCATTATTTTATAATAAATGTAAGAATGTCAACTATGACAACTGTACACCGTTATTATACAACCGATATCTATATAATAGATATAATAGCATTTTTAATTATAGTGTATGTTACATATTACTACATCTAAAATTTAAATACCAGTTTTTTTCTCATATTAAATTTTGCTTTAGTTCTTTTTCCTAGAAAATCATGGTATTTTTTCGCTAGATTGTAATGCCTTTTTTTATTCTTTTTAATAACTCTGAGTCTTACCATAAGAATCATCGCTACTTGTTTAATTCTTTTGTGACTGTATTTTCCTGATTTATAGAGCCTTTCTAATTTACGTATAGTTTTTTTAGTATCTTCATATGTTTTGTATTTTATAGTTATAGTATCTTTTGGATTCTTATCTATATATACATCGAAAGATTTTTTAGGATTTTTAGGGTTAAATAGAAATTGTTTTTTGCCAAAATTAAAAACTATAAACATATCTTTTATATTTAATAAAAAATATTTATTTTATATAAATGAGTAGTGAATTTATACATTTTATAACAGACAATTTTTCGTCAGGAAGAGTAATAACAGTTCTTGTTCATACTTACATAGCTACTTTAATTTATGAAATAGTTAATCCTATTATATTCACAATAATAGATCCATATGATATTTTGAAAGATCTTAAGATAAAATTATCAGAAACTAAAACAATTAACATAGGTAGAGTAATATCTGATCTTATTACTATAATATTAATATTTACTGTATTATTTTATTTACATAAACAAAAAAAATAATATATAATGTATAATGTATAGTATATGATGTATAATTCCTCGAAAAATAATAGAAAGAAAAAAAGGGTTCTATATTCTCTTACATATGTCGATTCCGGCCCATTGAGTAGTGACTGGTATAAAGATACTTCTGATGATCTTAAAAAAAATATCGAAAATGTAAATAAAATTAAAAAATCAGAAGAACCTTTAAAAGAAAATGTTTCACCGATTGTTGTAGTTAATAATTCGGTTGTGGATGATCCAAAATCTCTACTTCCTCCTGTGAAAGATGAAATTAGGGATAATGACAAAAATAACTACGAAAAAAATAATCAAAATGAAAATATAATTACTTCTAGTCAAGATGAGTATAAATCACCCAGTAAAAAGGAATATATATCAAACAATGGGGCTAAAAAAACAAAATTTTCTATAGTTAATGTATTTTTATTCTTCCTTGTTATAATTGCATTATTTTATATGTATAAGTACTTTGGTAAATTTAAAGGAAAGTCTTTTTTTGGTGCAAGAGAATGTGTATCATATGATATCTCTAATGCATACAACATGGTTAGATAACTTAAATATTTCTAAAAAATAATCAATTTAAAACATAAACTTCATATTAATTTATATATTCATATGAAGAGACTGTTTTTTCAGGAGGCTTATAATCAAGCTCTTAAGTCAGAGATGAATTTTAATCACGGGGCGGTGTTAATACGTAGAGGAAAGATAGTGGGTCGTGGATATAACACATATTTTAACACTAATTCTAATGAGAAAAATTCGTTGCATGCTGAAGTTAGTGCAATTCTTGATGGTCTTAAAAAAATTAGCCATGAGGATCTAAAACGATGTGAACTCGTTATAATAAGGGTTAACACACAGGGTGAAGTAGTAAATTCAAAACCATGTGATAGGTGCGCGAAATTCATTAATAAGTGGGGAATTAAGAAAGTTTATCATTCTTAATTTAAATTGAACAAATCAATATACTCCTCCATTCGGGTTCGAACCGAAGACCTCGCGGTTAACAGCCGCACGCTCTAACCAGCTGAGCTATGGAGGAATGTATTGATTAAACTTTTTAGGGGTTATTATATTATTTAACTTTTTAGGTATTTTTAATCACTGGTTAATTTCTACTCCCGATTTTCCTCTTCTCCAACTTCTTCTTCCTCATCTTCAGAGTCTACGATAGAATATCCAGAAAGCTTATTACTCTTATAAATCTTTGCCTGTAGGAGCTTATATCCTACTCCAAACTGTGTCTTACCAACAAACCAAACACCAGTCGATTGAATAAGACAGACAGCCTCTGAACCACGGGGAATAGAACTAAGATCAATGTTACCATCTTCATCTACAACCTTTACATGATTCTTATTTTCATCATAAACAGCAAATTGAGGAACACCATTAACAAAAGGGAGCTTTACCTTAAGATTAGATGGCCACTTTGTATCCTTTGGAAACTTCTCAGCAGACTTATAAAATTCACTTACAAGTTCTTCACTAAGCTTCTTTCCAAACCATGCTGGGTCTTCCATTGCAAATGTCTTAGCCTTAGAGTCAATACTGCGAATATTATCCGTAAACTGACGAAGTCCTGGGTTTTGGGTTTCATCGTTTGCTAGAGAAACCGAGATGTGATACTTAACGGCTTCCCCATTCTGAGGCTTAGATTGATCTACACCAAATGGAATGCGAATACGAGATGTTTGGAGAATAAATGCCCCACTAGTCTGATCGGAATCGTAATTAATGAGAACACTTTGTCCACCTAGCTTGTTTTGCCTGGGTGGTAGAAACTTAACACAGGAATCGTTAAATTCATTCGGGAGTAGGATAGTATGGGACATTCTTTATTAGATAATATATTATGTATAATATCTTTAAGTTCATTAGGCGTAAAAAAAGATATTTTAATTTATTTTTAGCAAGTAAATCTAGATTTATGATAGAAATAACATTATTTATCTTTATTTCATTGATTATAATATTATCGGTTGAATTTTTTACACACTTCCGTAAAGGGGGTTTTATAAATATACATAAATATAATAAAAACACTACTAAGAATTTAAAATCTTCCGAGGTAATTAAATTTAAAACAGAAGAATATTCTTCAAATATTTTAGATAAATATTCTACTAATTCAGATATTGAAATAAAACACTCATCTGGAAAATTTTATGTAAATAATGATAATATTTTTATAAAAATAAAAGATCGTGTTATAATACCAGAAATTAATGTTATATATAATATAAATGAACCATTTACATTAGAAATTATTAATATGACTGGAGAAAATATAAATTATTATTATAAAAAAATATAATATTAAGATAAAAGAAAGATGGTTAAAATAACTCCCGAGATTGTGGGTATGTTAATAGGCGCTGCTGTATTTATATCTGTAATAACATTTGTTATATGGTTTATATTATCTCTATTTAACCGTAAAGAGAATTCTGTTACTGGGTTACCTAATACTATTGGACCCCCCACTAGGAAAAAACCAAGAAGACTAAGTAATTTTAGAGAAGATGAAGACGGGTGGGATTAATTTTTTTTAAATAATAATATTTATACTATTTAAATATATGAGAAAGTTTAATATTAAGAATGTTAAGACCGAAGATGTTGTTAATCTTGTAGTGTTTACAGGAGGTGCAGCATTTTTAATTTTTGTAATTTATTCATTCTGGAGGCTTTTTAGGAAAGAGAAAAGTGTATTAGCAAATGTGACATACCCCACGTTAGGCGAGGCAAGAAGATATGGTAGACGCTTTGAACCAAAAGACGGATCACACACACATCCAGGTAGGGGCGGTGGACGTGGACCTCCAGGTCCTCCAGGTCCTCCAGGTCCTCCGGGTCCTCCAGGTCCTCCAGGTAAACAGGGGATGCGTGGAATTGACGGTCAGACCGGTAAACAAGGAATGACTGGTAGACAGGGTCCTCCCGGTAAACAAGGAATGACTGGTAGACAGGGTCCTCCCGGTAAATCGGGTAAAATAATATATTCATAAATTTTAAAAACATTGCAAAAAAATATCAATATTAAAAATAAAAATATATAAATGTATAGAGTATAAATACTAAATTAAATTACATTCTATACATCTATGGATCCTATTTTTATCGAAGAAGAAAACCTTGACGAAATTGCCGAGTATGATGAAGAAACAATTGAACAGATTGAAGAAGAGAGATGCTTGAATATAATAGACGAATTTAAAAAGGAAATTAAAAATGAACCGGAATTCATTTCAATTGATAATATTTCATCTATAGAAATTTATAATCTTACATGTATGGATCATAAATTCACTAATAATATATTAACAGAACATCAAATACATCTATTCGATAAAATGTTTCTGTCTATATTTGATTATTCAACTACACGCTCTAATTACAACTTTATCGCAAATAAAATTTTTAATAGAATTTACATTATTTAATATATTTTTCATATTTTTTAGCCTCTGATGCTATAGTTGTTGAACTAACCCCCGTTTTATTATATAAGTATTTAAGATTATACATACGATATGAAGGATCTCTTTTAGCTTCTTTTTTGGAAATTGCATATATAATCCCATAAATAGAATTATCCCCTGGGGGAGATTTACCATCATTTTTGATAGCTCTCTTGACATTTTCTAATTCTTTTGTTAAAAACTGAGTTAAATTTAAATCTATTTTACCCCTTGTTTTAATAGTTACGTAGTTTTCATATTTTGTACCAATAAATACTTTTCTTAAATTAGAAATCTGAGAAGATATATCTCCAATCTCAACAGAAAGTTGTCTTGACAATTTCTCTAGTGTAATTTTAAGACCGTTATAAGACACGCTATAATAAATTATAAGTGCTGCCATTGATCTTTTTTTATCACCTCTTAAATTTTCTATATTTCGAACTATATAAAACCACATTTCTATCACATCCCGTTTAATTTTACTAAATAAGTTTGATTGGTTAATGTAATCACCTTCTATTAAATCCATGTTATTTATAATGTAACTCATCTCTTTTTGTAATTTTTTTTCTAAAGGAGTTGTGTTAACCCATGTATTTACCTTTGAAAGATCTCTATTGATACCCTCAGGTGATATAAAAGTTCCTAGTTTACCTATATTTAAATTTTGTTTAAATGTCTTATAAGGATTTATAGACTCATTTAAAACTGTCCCACATATTTCACACACTTCCATATGACCTTTATAAATTATGGAATCACTGCCACATACACTACACACATTTTGAATTTCTTCGGGTAGTTGAGTATCTGTTTCTTTCTTTATAAACCCTTGTTTTTCTAAACAATCTAATAGAAATTTTCGTTTTAATTTTACATCTGTTATTGAATCTATATGTTTTTTTAATAACAGTGCTGTAATTTGTTTTGACATATATTATATAATTATATAATTAATTATATTTTTATATTTTTATATAGTAAATCATATGTCTCAGTTAATATATGAAGCCGCGAGCGTGGGAGGTTTGACTGTTTTATTTGGAAACGTAATAGCGTGTGTACTTGATTTTGTAGTTCTTTCACCTAAACTCAAAATGAAATTACCAAACTTTACTAAAAGAGATAAATTTTATGAGATGGGAATAATTTTATTCTTAACAGGGGTTTCTATACACCTATTTTGCGAATTAATAGGTTTAAATAGATGGTATTGTAAAAAGGGGTTTGCATGTCAGAGATAAATTAAATTAAAATCCTGGCTATATATATCAATATTGATAACACGTGGACATCCAAACTCAGAATCACCTCCTGGGTAATAACAAATGTAATGTAATGTAATGTAATGTAATATTAATAAAGAACCCTCGCGGGGACTCGAACCCCGAACCTTAGGATTAGAAGTCCTACGCGCTATCCTATTGCGCCACGAGGGCTCTTTATTAATACTTTATTTAATATGTGAAATGATATGGAACGTGGATATTATTTACACATTTGTCTTTTATAAACACTGGACATAATTTATTTATTGTTTCCTGATTGCGATATTTACAACCCATACGCAAAAAATTTATATACATATTACAATATATTATACATTTAGTTTCTCCAAGTTGTTTAATATTGCTAATGTAATACATCGCTATGATATAATTATACACCTTTGGGTAATATTTTTTACACACTTTTTCTTTGGCTACTTCTAAACAGACTTCTTTACAACTCGCCTCTTTACAGGAGCCTTTGGGGCAGGAGGAGCAGTTGGGGTATTATTCACCACAGCAGCATCTAGAACAACTGGGGTCGGTGCAGGTTTATGAGCTGGAGTAGAAGTTTCAGACTTCTTATCCTTCTCGGATTGGGGATAATGAGGCTTTAGATAGCGTTGAATATTAAAGAATGTGACGGGCTGATCTGGATCCCTAAGAAGAGACTTAAGCTTCTTAGCCTCTGGTGTTGTATCTAGTAGAATGAAACGACGATTATTAGGATCCTGTAGTTCATTCTTCTTAATGTATTCGTTAATACATGTTGTTACTTCCTGGCGAGAATGTTCAGTATTTTCTGCAAATCCTAGGAATACACACAACTCATTTGAAATAGCAACCGGTCGCTGAAGGGCAGAAACCTTCTTAGGTGCATTGGGGTCCACTTCAGTAACCTTACGAGAACGCTTTCCGCTCTTCAAAGACTTATTTACTTCCTTCTGTAGAATCTTTAGGCGAGCATTAATAGCCTTAGCGGTCTCCATTAGACTATTAAAATCCTTCATTAGAAGATCAAACTTGTCAACGGGAGTTAGAGGCTCAGTTGGTGATGCAGTGTCGGTCATTATTGTAATTAGATATTAATATAATCCTTTATATAGGTTTATAACTATAATATATGTAAGTTAATTAAAGAAAAAATATATAATTTTAATAAATGGATAATATGTTAACAGATTTATCTGGATTTTTTAAAGACAATAATAAAAAGGGTAATTGTATAAAATTTACACTCGGGAAATATACAGATGAATTTGGTTTTGACTCAAAATTATTCAATAAATGTAATTATGAAAAAATTAAATCCTCGTTTGATTCTTATAACAATTGGAAAAAAACTTTCGAGGAAGTTATATCTGAAGGAGATGAAGCCCCTACGAAGATTATTGATAGTATTATAATTAAGAATAGCGGACCATATGATATATTAGTTACTGCAGAAACTACAGAAAAAGTAGACATAATTGATCCTAATATAAACGAAATTAATTTATATACATATGAATGGAAACGTCATGATTTTGTTTTAAAAAATTACACATATTCAATAGGTGATTCTATTCAAACACTAGAAATCTATACAACTGATAATAACGTATCTAGTGATTATTTAGCACATTCAAGTCTATTGAAGATTAAAGACATCATGGACATATGTAATAATGGAAAAAAGCTTGAATATACTATGGAAATTTTACAAAAAAAATAATAATTTAAAAGAATAAATAAATAATTAATTACAATATCGATGTTTAAGTTTTTCAATGAGAATAACTCAGAGATTACAACTGAAGATGTTTTTTCTATAACAGAAGTAACACCTATAAATCTTTTATATTATCAGAAAGCATTCATTCATAAAAGTGTATTAAGATTCTTAGCTAATCAAGAAGAAGAATCTCTAAGAATGTCATACGAAAGATATGAATTTTTAGGAGACTCAGTTCTTAATCTTGTTATCGCTAATTTTGTTTTTCATAAATACCCAGATAAAGATGAAGGATTTTTAACCAGAATTAGAACAAAGCTAGTAAATGGAAAAACATTGGCATACCTTGCTAGAAAATTAAATTTAAATAAGTTTCTAGTAATAAGTAAAAATGTTGAGAATATTGGTGGTAGAAACAATGATAGATTTTTAGAGGATATATTTGAAGCTTTTATTTGCTCAATAAATCTAGATCTAGGCTTCAAATATGCAGAGAGATTTATTTTAGATAATATTAATAAATACATTAATTTTGAAGAACTTGAGGAAGATAATAATTATAAAGACATTCTGTTAAGAAAGTGTCAACAAAGTATTCAGATAAACCCCGAATATGAATTAGTAGAAACTTGTGGACCTGCTCATAAAAAAATATTTACATCAGTTGTTGTAATAAAGGGGAAAAAATACTGTGAAGGAACCAGTAAAACAAAAAAAGAATCTGAACAAATTGCTTCTAAATTAACACTAGAATATCTTAGTAATTGTGATAGTACATTTACACTCAATTAGCCCCTGTACTACCAAAACCCCCAGAACCCCTATCTGTTACAACATTTATGGTTTCTATTTGAAATTTGGGAAGATTTCCGTCAAACGCTACAATTTGAAAATAGCAACACCCATCTTGGAACAAAACATCTGTATCACCGATATTATCAACAACTACCATAACATTTCCTCGGTAATTTTTATCTATAATTCCAACTGAATTCGACAGTCTTATATTAGTTTTAGAAATAGAGCTTCTTGGCAAGAGCATATATCCATGATTAGGTTCTGTTTTAATCTTTAGATTTATTTTAAAAGATTTAGAATTAGCCGGTATAATAATAGAATTTTGCATTGGAATATCGAGTCCTACATCTTTATTATTCATTGCTTTAGTATATGTTGGATGATTTTGCCAATGATGAGACTCTTCGGGGTCTATTTTAATAAATAGGGTCATTGTTTATTTTATATTATAATAAATCATTTGTTTAAATAAGTTCATTAATTTAAAGTGAATGAATATATAGATTTAAATTTTACTTAAATGTTAAGTAGGGTTAATGTTCTTAGAACCATGAAACACGCAAGGGGTGTTATTTCTGTCGCTTTGCCAAATCACACAACTGAACCGTTTGATATAGATTTTAATAATAAAATCAACAATCTTCGAGAACAAGCGAGAAATATGGCCGAACATATTATAAACCCACCTGAACCAGAGGGTAAAAAATATAATGGACTAATTAGTCTTGATGATAAACTTAGATTTGTAAATTTTGATACATATGGTCCTATTGGATTTGTTAAACTAGTTGATTGTATGCCTAGATATATTCCTAAAAGCTGTAAAGACCTAATGTGTGATCATGCAATAGTTCAGGCAGCCAGAGTTTCTTTTGATCAGGGTATTAAAACACTCGAAAAGGATAAAAGGCTAATTGATTTTCTTATTAAACATAAACATACATCACCCTTCGAAATGGTAAAATTCAAATTTCATGTTAAATGTCCTATTTTCGTACAAAGACAGTGGATTAGACATCGAACGGCTAATGTTAATGAAATTTCAGGGAGATACTCTCTTATGAAAGCCGAGTTTTATTGTCCTAGGACTATATATGGACAGGGGAAACTTAATAAACAAATGTCTGGCGATGAAATTAAGGATGAACATATAAAGTATAAATTTGATGAATATATGACAAATTCCTATAAACAATATGGACTTTATAAAGAGTTAGTAAACAGCGGGGTGTCTAGAGAAATTGCTAGAATTGGACTTCCACAAAATATGTTCACCGAATTTTATTGGTGCACTGATCTACACAACTTAATGAATTTTATCAGACTTAGGTCTGCAGAAAATGCACAGTCTGAAATAAAGGAATATTCAGATGCAATGAAAGAAATTATTACAGATCTTTGTCCTCATACACTCGAAGCATTTAATAAGTATTCAGGGTCTACGAGAAGTTAGACTATCCACACATACTTTACAGATGTTTCTTTTTTTAGTCGTTGTCTCTTCTGATTGTTGGTTTATTATATTAGAATTTTCATTTACGTTATTTTTAGAATCCTTTCGTATTGTTTGAAATTCTATATCGCGCTCCAAATGAGATTGTAGAACTTTTAATTTTAAAATCATTCTTTTCATGAATTTTATCTGATATTCATAATAATTGTCGAGTATATTATTGAATAATTTAGTTTTCTGTAGAAGAATTTCGTTGTCATGTGTTTTTTCAAACACTAACTGATTTATATTTACCCCTTTATGTGTTTTAGAATATACCTCATCATCTTCTATTGAATATTTTTGTTTTGAAATGTATTGGGTTATAGATGTTATTATTGTTAATATTGTATTATGAACTTTTTCAATTTCTTCAAATCCATAATCTCTTTTATTTAGATCGTCAAATGGTATAGGTTTGATAAATATACTACGATCAAAAATATTATCGAGTTTTATATCCTTTAGAGAATGTATTATCTTAATATATAATTTATAATACATTCCATACATTTTTGATAAAAAAGTATTAAATAATCTAGTGTAATTTTCAATGTCTTCGTATGTTAATTCTATCTGAAAAAATAAAACATCTAAAGACATTAAATGTGTATCATGTTTTAATACTTCTTGTAGATATTCTTTATAAAGATCTTCTAAATTTATACATTTAAGATTAAGTTCTTTTATTAAACGATATATATCGTTTTTACAATCTTCGATGTATAAAAAATCTTCGTTGTTATTCATTCTAATAAAGTATACGATTATTTTAATAAATTAATTGTAACATGGATGATAAATCTGAATCGACAGTTAGAGAATATGTCCCGTGGGAAAAACATCATGAAAATATATTTATAGATTGGGCAGACAAAGCCTCCTGTTATAAATGGCTTCACGCAAGTTCTAATATAAAATATTCTAAAAAACGTAACATGTATACAATACCTGTTATAGTTTTATCAACTTTGACAGGTACTGCAAACTTTGCAATCGAAAGAGTCCCCTTGAAGTACAGATCTGAATGTTCTATAATAATAGGAAGTGTTAATATATTAGCTGGTATAATAACAACCGTATCACAATTTTTTAAAATAAATGAATTATCCGAAGCCCATGCTATGAGTTCTATATCATGGGATAAATTTCATAGAAGTATAAGAATAGAGTTATTAAAATCACCTGAAGAAAGAGTTGACGTGACATATTTCATGAAAACGTGTAGAGATGAATTTGATCGCTTAATGGAAACATGTCCGCATATAGATAGTGATATAATAGATAAATTTAAATCTAAATTAACTTCTGGTGACGATCAAAGAGAAATTGCTAGAAAAATTAAAAACTTCAACAGGATTATAAAACCAGACATCTTTAATGAACTAACCACTATCCGAGATATTGTTTATAAACAGGATCAGATTAAGATAGACATTATAGAACAGGAAAAAATAAACCTTGAAGAAAATGATAAACAAAAACATCAAAAACAGTTGAAGATTGTTAATAGTTTTATCGAATCTTTTAAGAAAAAGTATTCCAGAAGACCATCTGTTGATGAAATTTTATCAAATTTAACACATATAACCGCTATAGATTTGCGTATTATCATGGATGAAATAGACTTAAAATGATGCATTCGATGTGATGTATAAATTGGTGTATAATTTAATGTATAAATTTAATAAAATAAATTCTAGTGTTATAATAATTAATAATGGATAATAGTATCATAAACAGTAAGATAGAAAGATTAGAAAGAAATATAGGTATGAATATAGAACAGGTTAAATATTTATCAACAAATGTAAATAAATTACTTACAGATGGGGTTAAAGTTTCCAAAGAAGAAGAACCTGAAGAAGAAGTTGAACAAGTTCAGATACAATTAGCAACCGGAACCAAAGACGGTGCTGGCACTAATGGTTTAACAGAGGTAAACTTTACACCAGCCATGGCCTATCAATTATCAACTATACCAGCCGGTGGTGGGGGAACTGGGGCAACTGCATTAGCCGATGGTGCTAATAACATCATAGGTCTTACTGAAAATAACTTTACAGATGCTCAAGTTACTAAATTAGACGGCATTGCCGCTGGTGCGCAGGTAAATCCAGTACTGGGTGACGTGGGATTCACTCAAAATAATTTTACTGATGTATTTCGAGTTAAATTAAATGGTCTAGACGTGGGAGACAGACTCGGAATTAACGGTGGACTAACAGAAAAAAATTTCACTAATACATTAAAAAATAAATTAGACGGCATTGCCGTTAATGCACAGGTAAATCCAGCTGTCGGTGACGTGGGATTCACTCAAAATGATTTCACTAATGCATTAAAAAATAAATTAGACGGCATTGACGCTAATGCACAGGTAAATCCAGTACTGGGTGACGTGGGATTCACTCAAAATGATTT
>CETI01040178.1_pt1 | contig 13789 bp, 15 predicted proteins | sample 361441 | NCBI WGS metagenome assembly CETI01 (sample SAMEA2622478, study PRJEB7988) | marine metagenome | biome: marine biome (ENVO:00000447); feature: deep chlorophyll maximum layer (ENVO:xxxxxxxx); material: "saline water (ENVO:00002010), including plankton (ENVO:xxxxxxxx)" | depth 90 m | reverse complement strand
ATTACATTAGCATTATTATGCTTTCTGCTTAAAATTGCAGATTTTGAACTGGAACACAGTGCCGCTCTTATATTTTTATGTCGATTAGCTGCCATAGACATACCTATTCCAGATCCACAAATTAATATACCAATGCTGTTTTTATTTTTACCTATTTTTTTAGATAAATAGTGAGCGAAGTCAGGATAATCTACAGAATTTGGACTGTTAGTACCCAAATCTTTAACAGTATTATTTTTTTTAATTAAGCTCTTTTTAATATTTTCTTTTAAATTGTAGCCCGCGTGATCTGATGCAATAAAAATTCTTTTACTTTTCATTTGTTAAATCTGTGATATTAGTTACTACATATATATAGTATATTAATTTATACCACAATATTTTGATTAAGTTTTGAGGTAATTAACTAAATTTGTAATCAGTTAAGCAAGCAACTAGATGAATTCTATTTTCCTCGCCACCGTTAAAAGCATTATGATATTTAAGATTATTTGTGATGTAAACAGAGCCATCAGCTGGAAGGTGTTTTGCTATATTCTCAATAACCATAATACATCCAGGATTAGTTATAATAGGAATATGTAATCTTGGTTCAGGATCTCTATGCCAGCTAAGTGTAGATCTTGGTTGCTTTAACAAAATTCTTACCCGACCTAATTTAAATTTCATTGAAAGTTTTTCATAAACTTCCTTGAAATATGTTTTTTCAAAATCTTTAATAAACTCTGTATATTCACTTTCATTAATGACTTTGTCTCTCAAAGATTCTTTTCCAGTACTATCTGGCTTAGTCCAATATACTCCTCTTGCATTTGTTCCTTTAATCGAATCTGGATCATTTGGAATTTGGTTTAGACATATAGCTCCAAAATTACTAATTCCACCAGCATCATCATATTTTTTGATTTTCAAAACTTGTGTCAAAGCATGTTGAAGTTTATTTATATCAAACTTTAAATCTTTTACTGTATGAAAGTCGCTGTATAGATCCATTTAATTACTTTATAATATTTGCATAATACATTATAGGTTGGATTTGTCGCAATAGTATTATTTATATCTTTAATGTAAACTTTAAATTGAAATGAGAATGGTTATCAAATGAAAAACATAGGTTCTTACCCATCGGTAAGGTTAAGAAGAAATAGAAAAACGGAATGGTCTCGGAGACTTGTATCAGAGAACAATCTATCCCCAAGCGATTTAATTTGGCCAATCTTTTTAAGAGAAGGTAGAAATATTAAAGAGCCTATAAAATCTATGCCGGGAGTTTATAGATATAGTTTAGATAAATTAGAGAAATTAGTGGAATGGGCTATAGAAAACAAAATACCAGTAATCGCTCTTTTCCCAAACACACCAACTTCTAAGAAAAATATTAAAGGTTCCGAAGCTTTAAATAAAAAAAATCTTATATGTAAAGCATTAAAATTAATTAAAAAAAACTATAAAGAAATTGGTATAATGTGTGATGTAGCACTAGATCCTTACACATCCCATGGACATGATGGAATTTTAAAAAATAATTATGTTGATAATGACGAAACTATAAAAGTTCTTGTAAAACAGTCTTTGTTACAAGCTGAAATGGGCTGCGATATAATTGCTCCTTCAGATATGATGGATGGTAGAATCGGAGAAATTAGAAAAGCACTTGATAAAAATGGCTATCAACTTGTTCAAATTTTATCATATGCAGTTAAATATGCTTCGAATTTCTATGGACCCTTTAGAGATGCAGTAGGATCAAAAATATCCCTAAAAAGTAACAAAAAAAACTACCAAATGGATTTTGCTAATTCAAAGGAGTCTTTAAGAGAAGTTGCTCTTGATATATCTGAGGGTGCAGACTTTGTTATGGTAAAACCAGGAATGCCTTATCTAGATATTATAAAATTAATTAAAGATAATTTTAAAATTCCAGTATTTGCTTATCAAGTATCAGGGGAATACAGTTTAATAATGAATGGCATAAATAATAATTTTTTAAATCAAAACATTATTCATGAAAGTTTAATGTCGTTTAAAAGAGCTGGAGCAAATGCTATTGTTACATATTTTGCTGATCGAATCGTAAAAAAAATAAAACTATGACAGATAAAATAAAGTATTTTATATTAATATTTATAATGATTTTTTTCACTTCTAATGCTTCTGGAAATTATGACAAGCTAGCATATGATTTTAACTTCAATGATCTTGATGGAAGTAAATTACAGCTTTCAAATTTTAAAAATAATGTAATAGTCGTAGTTAATGTAGCTAGCCAATGTGGTTTTACAAGTCAGTATGAAGATATGCAAAAAATTTGGGAAAAATACCAAAGCAAAGGTTTGATTATGCTTGGTGTTCCGTCCAATGATTTTGGCAATCAGGAACCTGGAAACAGTAAAGATATTAAAAACTTTTGTGAGGCTAAGTTTGGTATTTCTTTTCCAATGACAGAAAAAGTTAATGTAAAAGGTGATAATGCTCACCCTTTTTATAAATGGGCAAAGAAGAATCACGGAAACTCAGCTATACCTAAATGGAATTTTTATAAAATAGTTATAGATAAACAAGGAAAAATTCATACAACATTTTCTTCAATGACAAATCCATCTTCAAAAAAATTTATTAAAACAATAGAAAAACTACTTGAATAAAATATTAGGAATATATTTTTAATCCATCATAAGCAGGAACGATACTTTTAGGTAGTTTACTAATTAAATAATTATAATCCATATCAGTATGTAAATTTGTCAAAATTGTTTTTTTTGGTTTAAGTTTACTTTGTATGTATAAGACATCTTTTAAATTAAAATGAGCCCAGTTTTCGTTAAATTTTAAACAATCTATTATAAGATAGTTTAGATTATATAATTTTTTATATTTAATAATAGATAAATCATTACAATCACTTACATAAGCAATTTTTTCAAAAATATAAATTATACTTTTGGTATGTCCGTGTTTAAGTTCAATGGTTTCAAATTTTATTTTATTTTTTGATTGACCTAAGGAAAATTTTTTTTTAATTAAATTACCTTTAACTATTGGAGGATAATAACCATTATGTTTAAAACAATAATCAAATTTTTTTTTTAAGTAGTTGATAGTTTTTTTATTTCCATAAATATTTGTTTTTTCCTTTTTTTTTAAATAAAATAATCTTAGTTCAAATAGACCGTTTGTTTGATCTGAATGTTCATGAGTATAAATAACAGAAGATATATCTTTTATTTTATTATCATTAAATTGCTTTCTAATATCCGGAGATGTGTCTATTAAAACAGTATTTGTTCCTTTTTTAATTATTGCCGAACATCTTGTTCTATAATTTTTCTTATTTTTCCAATTACATTTTCCCCAGGAACCATCTAGATTCGGTACGCCCAATGAATATCCACAGCCTAAAATAATAATTTTAGTTTTCATTATTTTTTATATTAAAAAGTTTAAGAAAATTATTAGAAGTACTTTTCATAATTAAATCATTTGTGGTTTTTTTAATTTCGGCTAATTTTTTTACTGTTTGTATTATATATGATGGCTCATTAGATTTTCCTCTATAAGGTGAAGGAGCAAGATATGGTGAGTCAGTTTCAACTAATATCTTTTCCAAAGGTATAAAAGAGGCAGTTTCTGCAAGATCTTGTGACTTATTAAATGTAATTATTCCACTAAATGAAAAAAAAGAATCTATATCAATAAGTTTTTGGGCAAACATCTTTGATCCTGTAAAACAATGTATAATAAATTTTAAATTAGAGTTTTTCTTTTCACTTCTTAGTATATCTAAAGTATCCTTTTCAGCATTTCTTGAATGAACTATTAATGGAATATTTAGTTCAATAGCCGCATTAATGTGCTCTATAAAACTCTTTTTTTGAATGTTTTTTTCACTATGATTGTAATAATAATCTAATCCTGTTTCTCCTATTCCAATAATTTTATTAAAATCTTTTTTTTGATTCAAAATAAAATCTTTATCAATTTGTTGATGCTTGCTTGTCTCGTGGGGATGTATCCCAAAAGTACCATAAATATTTTTATATTTTTTAACTAAATACTTTATTTTTTCAAAACTATCCAAAGTTGTACAAATTGTTAATAAATATTTAATATTATTTTCATCTGCCCTTTTCAAAACATTTTTCATATTATTAAACAGAACTGGGTAATCCAAATGGCAATGAGAATCAACAATCATGGATTAACTTTATTAAATAGTATTTCTAAATTTTGTATTTTAACCTTATCGGGTAAAATATTTTTACCATCAAGAAAAGTTAAATTTCTACTTTTTTCTGTTATATTTAAAGCATCCATAACTTTAGAAGAGGCCAATGGAATTATTGGGTACAGTAAAAGTGATATTATTCCTATTTGTTCTAATGCTATGTGCAATATATTATTCATTTTTTGAACATCAGTTTTTTTAAGTTTCCATGGCTCTTCATCATTGATGTATTTATTGGTCAAAAAACTTATGTCTATTACTTTTTTAATATAGATATTAAGACTTTGATTATTCATTAGGTTGTGCAAATCTTTTAACAAAAGTTTTGTATCTTTTATAATATTTTTATCATTTTTGCTTAAATTATTATTTTTAGATACCACATTATTGCAATTATTCTTTATAAAAGCGAATATGCGTTGGCATAAATTTCCATAATTATTTGCTAAGTCGCTATTTACACATTTTTCTAAATTCTCTAATGAAATATTACCATCACTGCCATGGGAAACTTCTTTCATTAAATAATACCTAAGTTGATCAATTCCATATTTGTTTATTACTTCCAATGGATTTAAAATATTACCTTTTGACTTGGACATTTTTTCTTCTCCTGACAGAATCCAGCCATGTCCAAAAATTCTTTTAGGAGGTTCTATATCAGCTGCGAGCAAAAAAGCTGGCCAATAAATAGCATGAAATCTTAATATATCTTTTCCTATTACATGAATGGATGCTGGCCAAAAGTTTTTGAATAGTTTTGACTTAGTATCTGGATAATCAATTGCACTTAGATAATTTGTTAATGCATCAAGCCACACATAAATTACATGATTATTATTTCCAGGAACCTTGATTCCCCATGAAAAAGAAGTTCTGCTTACTGACAAATCTTTTAATCCACCCTTTACAAAATTTATAACTTCATTTCTTCTTGAATTTGGTAAAATAAATTTTTCATTCTTTTCATAAAAATTTAATAGTTTTTTTTCCCAAGCAGATAATTTAAAAAAATACGATTCTTCCTCAACCCACTCTACTAATGATCCAGAAAAAGTAGAGATTTTTTTGCCTTCTTTTTCGATTATTTCATCCTCACTATAGTAAGCCTCGTCAGATTCTGAATACCAACCTTTATATTTCGAAAGATAGATGTCACCAGAATTGACTAGTTTATTCCACAAATCATTTACAGCATTATGATGTCTTTTTTCTGTAGTTCTTATAAAATCATCATTTGATAAATTAAGTTTCTTAGTTAAGTTTTTAAAAACTTTCGATATTTTGTCACAATATTCTAATGGTTCTAAATTATTTTTTTTGGCAGCATTTTGAATTTTAAGCCCATGTTCATCCGTTCCTGTAAGAAAATATACATTATTACCTGCTACTCTATAAAATCTAGCAAAGACATCTGCTAGTATACTGGAGTAAGCATGTCCCATATGAGGTTCTCCAGAGGGATAGTATATCGGTGTTGTAATGTAGAAGTTATCTTGCATCTGTTTGTATAATTTCACTTATTCCAACGAAAGTATTTTTTTTATCTAAATTATACAATTTAGTTTCATTGATGAGTTTTAAAATTTTAGACCTATTATAATTTAAAATATTAATTTTATTTGATTTTGATAAATACAATTGGTTATAGAATTTATCAACAAAAATAGTTAACAACTTTAATATTTCCAAATTATCCTCCTTTAAATATTTTTCAATTAAAGAAAAAATAGCATCTGTAGAATTTAATGAAAAATCAAATTTATTAAAATCAAAAGACAACATATACTTTATAAGATTTCCTGGACTTTCAAAATAAAAATTATTAAATATTTCTTCATAATCGTTATTGTCAAAGTATTGTTTAGCCAATTTAATAAAAATATTATATTTTTCTTTATTATTTAAATAAAATCTAAATTCAATACTTCTTGATTTTATAGTTCTCAAAATTTTTTTTGAATCATCGTGTATTAAGAAAAAATAAGTATTATCATTTTTTTCTTCTAAACATTTCAGCAATGCATTTGAAGAATTTTTATTTAAATTTTCAATATTATCAATTAATACGAGTTTAAGATTATTATTATATGTAGTATTTTTTAAAAACTTTAATAAATTTCTAACTTGATCAATTTTTATTTCATTTTCATAATTGTCACTATCTAAATTGTAAAAATTTGGATGAACATTAGAATTAATAAGACCAAAACTTGGGTTGTTTGGATCTATCTGTTTATTTTCAATTGAGTATTTATACTTCTCATTTATAGAAAGAAAATAATTTATTAAATGGTATGTAAAAGTAGCTTTTCCAATACCTTTAGATCCAGAAAAAAGCATACATTTTGGTAGTCTTTTACTTTCAATTAGTTTTTTAAACAGATCAAATTGATACATGTACTCGTACAAATATAATTGTTCACTTGGTTTTAAAAAAACTTTTTTCTCTTTAATAATTTTCATTTTTTAAATTTTTTTATAACACTATTAATAATTTTAATTTCTGAAGATTTATCATTAATAGAATTATCTACTATTATGTAACGTTTTTTATTTTTTTTAGCTATTCTAATAAAAGCATTTTGAACATTATTATAAAATTTTTTTGAAAATTTATCATATCTATTTTTAGTTTTTCTTTTATTCATTCTTTTAATAGCTGAATTAATATTGCATTTAATAATAAAAGTTAAGTCTGGATTTATTTTTTTTAAAATAATTTTGTGTATAGAATTAATTAGATTTATATTTACACCTTTTCCATATACTTGGTACGCCATGGTAGAGTCTATAAATCTGTCACAAATTACTATTTTACTTTTTTTCAATGCAGGAATAATTTTATTTTTTATATGTTCGTTTCGTGCAGCTAAATAAAGCAATGTATCAGTATATTTATCGAATTGTTTGTTTAACTTTTTTTGAAAATAATCTTTTAATATTAATTTTCTTATTCTTTCTGCGTTAAAAGTACCACCTGGTTCCCTTGTTAAAATAACTTTGAATCTGTTTTTTATAAGATTTTTATAAAGTTTTTTACTTTGATAAGATTTACCGGAACCTTCTATACCTTCAAAAGTAATTAAAAAAGGCTTTTTTTTATGCATCTCCCCAGACCAGGAAATTTAAAGATTTTAATATTCTTGAAAATATATTTGATCTTTTTATATCTTCGTTAGAAAAAACATCATATTCACTATACAAATTATCTTCTATAAAAACATTTAACTTACCAATTTTTTCACCTTTTTTTATTGGTGCTTTTATTGGTCCGTTATATTCAATAACAGCATTTATTGTACTCTTTTTTCTTTTAGGTACAGTTAAATATATATCTTCTCTAACAACCCCTTCTACTTTCTGTTTTTTTCCAAGCCAAACATCTAGCACATCAACTGTTTCATTTTTTTTAGCTAATTGAATTGTTTCAAAACTTCTCAATCCCCAACTTAAAATCTTTATAGATTCTCTTGATCTTATATTTTTAGATTGAAAACCACTAACAACAGCAGTTATTCTTCTATTTCCTTTTTTAAGAGAAGAAGCTAAGGAATATTTTTCTACAGCTAAATAACCAGTTTTAATACCATCGGCTCCTATATTTTTATATAAAAGTGGATTTCTATTTCCTTGTTTAATTGGATCGCCACCTGTTCTATCCCAAGTAAAAGTTTTTTCTTTAAAATAAGAATAGTATTCAGGATAATTCAAAATTAAATATCTAGACATTTTTAAAATATCTCTAACTGTAGAATAGTTGTCTGCATCATTTATACCAGAAGAATTACTAAAGTTAGTATTTACCATTCCCAGCTCTTCGGCTTTTTCATTCATTAAGATCACAAATTCTTCTTCGGTTCCTGACAATCCTTCTGCTAGCGCTACGCATGCATCATTTCCAGAAACAATAATAATACCCTTTAATAGATCTTCGACTGTAACTTTATCATTAAGCATTATAAACATGGATGAATAACCGCTTTGTGAAAGTCTCCATGCTTTTTCCGATATAATTATTTCTTCATCAAGAGAAGTTTCTCCTTTTTTTAATAAGTCGAAAGCGACTATAGCTGTCATTATTTTTGTCATAGAAGCAGGATATATTTGTCCATCAGCATCTTTCTCATATAAAATTTTGCCAGAAAGATGGTCTTGGATTATTGCATAATTAGCACTAACTTCAATATTTGAGAAAGTTTTTTGTGTAAAAAATACAAAAAATAAAAAACTTATTATAAAATTAAAATATTTCATTTTTATTCTCTATAAATGTTTAATCCTTCGAAACCTAAGTTATTTAAACTAATATAACTTGATTTTAAAGCATTAAAATTTTTAAAAGGACCTACTAAAAGTCTATATTTATTATCATTAATTTTTTTAACCAATATATTAGAGAATTTAGTTTTATTTATAAGGTTATTTTTCAAATCGGTAGCTGTAGTAGAATAATAAAAATCAGATATTGCTATAAAAAAAATAAATTCTTTTTCTATCTTTTTTTTCTTATTTGATTCATCAGATATAACATCCATGGTAATTTCTGTAACTGGGGCGTTTTCAGCTACATTTTTTTCTTCTTCAAAAGTGTTTGATTTTTTAGCAATGAACTTTTTGTTTTTTTTAATTTCTTCTATTTCTATATAAGGATTATTCATATTAAGATTTAAATCATTAGCGATTTGTTTACTTATAACAGCGCTAAATATACTCGGGTAATCAGTTCTAGCGATAACTTTAGCATCAATAAATTTTGAATTATCTGGATTTATTACTCTAACATGAGAATTTTTTTTTAAAAATGAGTGTAGGATAACATATTCATCATTATTAATTCTTTTTTTTAAAACTTTTTCATCATAAAGCGAGTCTTCGTAAACTAAAGCAAATCCTTTTGAAGTAAAATATTTTTTTTGTATTTTATTTTCAGATTTAAAATCACTAACATTTGTACACGAACTAATAAATATTATAAAAAAAATAAATAATATTTTCTGTAAATAGATTAGTTCTTTATTTTTTCCGATAAAGTGCATACAGTAACTCCAAATCTTAAAGATCTATTCCATTTGAGAATTTTTTCATAATTATCATATACTAAATAAATTGGGCCATTAATATCACCATCGGGTATTATTAATGCGGATTTAAAGTTATTTTTAATTTCACTTCCATCACTATTTACTACTCCCATCTTTTTCCAAGATGACATTTTTAACTTGTTTTTTATGGATCTAGCAGATTTATTTAGATATTTATTTTTAATTTCTTTAGTTAGTTTTACCTGCTGAAAGCACGGTTCACCTATTTTCCAGCCTATTTTGTTAATATAATTAGCGGCAGAAGCTAGTGAGTCATAAAGAGATTCTTTTAATTCAATTTTGTTGTTTTTATCATAATCAATAGCATAATTGCTTATTGTGGTAGGCATAAACTGAAAATTACCATATGCTCCAGCCCATGATCCATATAGTTTTGATGGATCGACAATTTTTTTATCAATTAACTTAAGCAATGTTATTAATTGATATGAAAAAAATTCACTTCTTCTTTTATCAAAACTTAATGTTGCTAAAGATGAAATTATATCCATTTTACCGACATGGCGACCAAAATTAGTTTCTATAGCCCATAACGATACTAATATTTCTTTTTCTACATGAAATTTAGATTCGACTTCATTAAACAAGGTCTGGTTTTTTTTTAATAATTTTTTTGCTTGATTAACTCTTTTTTGAGTAGCTCTTTTACTTATATATGTAATTGTATCTTCAAAAAATTCAGGTTGTTTTCTATCGTATTTAATTACATTTGCTAAATATTTTACATTTACAAAAGTAAGATCAATAGTTTCTTTTGATATACCTTTTTTAAGAGCTGTACTTTTAAATTTAATTAACCATTTATCAAAATCTGGAGGATTGGAGCTAGCTAAAAGATCATTTATAAATAATAAAAGCAATAAAATGGTAGTAAATATTATTCTAGTTAAAATGTTAATTTTGATAATTTGCATTTAATTATTTATTATTTTTTTAAACTTTTTAATTATTTTGGGCAACCCGTAAAAAATAGATTCTGATATTATAAAATGTCCTATATTAAGCTCAGATATATACTTTATTTTAGAAATTGTACTTGCTGATTTAAAATTTAACCCATGACCAGCATGAACTTCTAAACCAATACTGTAGGCAAAAGCCGCAGCATTTTTCAGTTTTAGGTATTCTTTTTTTGTATTTTTATTCTTATTCAAAAGATTGCAGTATCTTCCAGTATGAAGTTCGATACAATCAGCGTTTAACTTTTTTGCAAGTTTGATATCTTGAATATTTGGATTAATAAATAAGCTTATTCTCGTATTAATTTCTTTTAAATTATCTATAACTTTAATAATTTTATATTTATTTTTCTTTAAATTTAATCCTCCTTCTGTAGTTATTTCACTACGCTTTTCTGGAACTAAACAAACAAAATTTGGTTTGAATTTTTTTGCTATATTAAGCATTTCATTAGTTGAGGCCATTTCCAAATTTATTGGCACTTTAATTTTTTTTTTAATTTTTTGTAAATCGCTATCATTAATATGTCTTCTATCTTCTCTTAAATGTATAGTAATCGAATTCGCACCACTTTTCTCTGCAATTAATGCAGCTTTCGAGGGCTCTGGATAACCCTCACCTCTTGCATTTCTAATTGTTGCTACATGATCTATGTTAACCCCTAATCTGATCTTATTCATTTTAATAGCTTAGATTTTTTATCTCTATGACTCAATATAGGTTTTTTAATATTCCATTTAATTTTCAATTTAGGATCATTCCATCTTAATGAAAATTGTTTATTCGTATCTGCATAAGATCCTTTATAAGACAACTTATAATGTAAAAGGCATTCTTTACTAAGACATAAATAACCATTAGCAAAATTGGGAGGTATTAGTATATGAAGGCGATTTTTGTGACTTAATATAAAAGATGATGATTTTAAAAAATTTTTTGAATTTTTGTTAAAATTAACAACAATCAAAAGCAACTTACCATATGGACAGCTAACTAATTTCCAAGTTTTAGTATCACCGTGTAAACCTCTTAATACATTTTTTTTAGATAATGAAAACTTATCATGATTAAATTTAATCTTTTTTAAAAATCCTTTTTTCCAAGAAGTCCAATAATATCCTCTTTTATCGATATGAGCGGATGATTTAAATTTTTTGATTTCTAAAGTCATTTTATATCGAATTTAATATTGAACAAATTTTCTTTATTTTTTTTGAACTTAGCGATGGATAATTTCCAATATAATAACCAAAATCGTGAACATGTTCTACATTTTTGAAATTAGAAAAATTTACTTTCTTAATGTATTTTTTAAGATAAGGCTGTCTTAATTGATTGCCACCGCCAGCGTTTCCCCTTCTAAATTCAATGTTATTTTTTTTTAATAAAATTTCGAATTTACTTCTTAGCTTTAAATTTTTATTTTTTAATATAAGAGGAAATGCATAATTACAACTACCTCGTAAATCAAAATTTGTTATGTACATTTTACTATTTAAATTTTTTAAAAATAATAAAAAGTTTTTCTTTCTTTTTTTATTGTTTTTATCCAGGGATTTTAATTGGTTTATTCCAATTACAGCACCAATTTCATTATTTCTAAAATTATAAGCTGGATATAAAAAAATAAACTTGGGGGATAATTTCGGGTATTTTTTAATTATTTTATTTTCCTCTTTTTTGTCATCAATTTCTCTTGCCATGCCGTGAGATCTAAGAGCTCTAGCAATATGGTAAATTTTTTTATTATTTGTGCAAATCATTCCACCTTCAATAGTCGACATATGATGGGCATAATAAAAGGAAAAATTTGAAATCAAGCCAAATGTTCCTAATTTTTTTTTATTATGCATCGCTCCATGGGATTCACAAACATCCTCGATTAAAATTATTTTTTTTCTTTTAAGATATTTCAAAAGGTTATCACTTAAACCATTAAATCCTTGAGCATGAGTAATAAAAACTGCTAGAGTTTTTTTGTTTATTTTTTTTATTATTTGATTTTCAGACATACACAAATTTTTTAAATTAATATCAACGAAAACAGGTTTAAAATTATTTAATATTACTGAATTAACATCAGATACCCATGTTAAACTCGGTAATATGATTTCATTTTTTTTATATAACATCTTTAAAATTGAAATTGTAACCAAGTTAGCTGATGATCCAGAATTAACAAAAACGCTATATTTTACACCAAGCCATTTTGACCATTTTTTTTCAAAGTTTTTTACATGTTTAGATTGAGTTAATATTATATTTTTCTGCTTTAACAAATTCGATACTGATCTCATGTCAGATTTAGTAAAGTTATTATGCATTAATGGATGTGAAAATTTCATATAAATTTATCATCTGGCTTGTTAAACATAATTTCGCTGCCTTCATTATTGAACTTGAATGGAATAATAACTTTTTTTTTAAAAGCATTAAAAAATTTCCTCTGCATATTTTTAGGAACATAAAATAATAAAAATCCTCCACCGCCTGCACCTAACAGTTTTCCACCTAATGCCCCATTTTTAGTTGCAAAGTTATATATATTGTCGATTTTAGAATTTGAAATATTTGAACTTAGATATTTTTTTTCAATCCAAGCCTCATGCAAAAGATTCCCAAAATCATCAAGGTCTCCATTTTTTAAAATTAATTCAGCTTCATTTACAAAATTTAAAATTTTTAAAATATGACTGCTTTTAGATTTTTCTAATTTATTTATATAATCTTTTGCAATGTCATGAGCATTTCTAGTAATTCCTGTATAGACAAGTAGAAGATTTTTATTTAATTTTTTTATTACATTTTTTGATGTTGAGAATCTTGAAACTATAAAATTACCATTTTTTTTAAAGACTATTTTATTAAAACCTCCATAGGAAACTGCGACTTGATCCTGTGATCCAACATTTTCGTTTAAAATTTCTTGTTCAAAAAAAATGCTTTTCTCGGCCAATTTCTTTCTTGTTAATTTTTTACCTAGTAAATTATTTAATAAATTTACCAAACCCACAACAAAAACTGAGCTTGAGCCCATACCGCTTCTAGCGGGTAGATCTCCGTCATAATGTATTTCAACACCATTTTTTATATTATAATAATCCAGCATTTTTCTTATCGGTCTATGATTAATTTGGTTTATTTTTTTTACGGTCTCAAGTTTTGACCACACAATTCTATATTTATGACTAAAAAATGGAGGTAAGTTTCTACATGAAATATAAACGAATTTGTTAATAGTTGTAGAGAGTACCATTCCACCATTTTTTAAATACCAAGAAGGATAATCAGAACCTCCTCCAAAAAAAGATATTCTATATGGTGTTTTAGAAATTATCATTTTGATAATAGTAAGTTTATAACTTTAATTTAATTATAATCAAACATAAGAATCAAAACAGATAAAAGTTGTTTTTTACGGTATAAAAATATACAAAAGCTTATTATTTGCTCCTGGAGAGGTGGCTGAGCGGTTGAAAGCACTAGTCTTGAAAACTAG
>CETI01039905.1_pt1 | contig 13799 bp, 14 predicted proteins | sample 361441 | NCBI WGS metagenome assembly CETI01 (sample SAMEA2622478, study PRJEB7988) | marine metagenome | biome: marine biome (ENVO:00000447); feature: deep chlorophyll maximum layer (ENVO:xxxxxxxx); material: "saline water (ENVO:00002010), including plankton (ENVO:xxxxxxxx)" | depth 90 m | reverse complement strand
ATATTCCATTCTATTTATTCTATTGTATTTAAATAAATTATATAGAATTTCTGTTCTTTTTCTTTCAGCAAATTCTGGATTATATATTGGATTATATTTTGTTGGCTTATTAATTAGACCTACTAAAACAGCAGCCTCATTATAATTAATTTCAGATGGAGATTTTTTAAAGTAAGTATCACATGCAACTTTTATTCCATAAGCATTACTTCCAAATTCTGCAGTATTTAAATACATTGATAGTATTTCTTTTTTTGTATAAAACTTTTCTAATTGAATAGCTACAATCCATTCTTTTAATTTTATAATAATAATTCCAATTCCAGGAACTTCAGTTAGTTTTCCTTTCATTTTTCTAGTTTTAAATAAATTTTTTGCTAATTGCTGAGTTATAGTACTTCCCCCACCCTCTAGTCCTGTTTGGCCGAAGGTTATGATATTTTTAAATACCCCAAAGCTTGCCCTTAGCAATCCTCTTAAGTCAATTCCTGAGTGTTCGTAAAACCTTATATCCTCAGTAACTAAGATTGTTTCAACTAATTGATTTGATAATTCATTGAACCTAGTTGGGGTTCTATTATATCTAAAGTATTTTCCTAATATAATATTATCAGCTGAATATAGTTCTGAAGAAAGCTCACTTTTAGGTTTTTCTAGGTCTTCAAGACTTGGGAGTTCTCCATAAAGATTAAAGTGATTTTTTTGAATTGAAAAAAACAAGAAAGAAATAAAAACAACTATTATAATAAAAGTTATCCAACAAAATAATATGATATTTTTATTTTTCATTTTTTTTAAAATTTAAATATTCAAGATGACTTTTTGTTTCAAATAAAATTTTCATATTACTTTCTGCAATTACGAATTTAGATAATATAGGAATTTTTTCTTTATATCTTAATTCAAAATCGTCAATTAAAATATTGTATTTTTCATAATTTAAATTTGAAACAACAATTAACTTTTCTTTTTTAGTATATTCAAATCTATTAATAAAGTATAAATTAAAATTTTTATCTTTTATTATTTTATTGACTTCATCACTTATCTTATTAATTAGATTCTCATCATTATTTACTACAAATACTAAATAAAAGTTTTCTTCATTATTGTCTTTATTAAATTCAGGTATTCCACTAAATACATAATTGCTATTAACTTCTTCAGAAGATTTTAAAAGCTCCTTGCTAAATTGAATAATATCTTTATTTATAACATTGTTTAAAATTTTCTTTATGCTTAATTGAAATATAAAGTTTCCATATAATTCTCCATTTGTTAAGGCTTTTAGCAAAATAAATTTTTCATGTAAACTATTTTGCGAATAATTACTAATAATTGAATTTGATTTTTTAATTACAAAATCATAATCTTTACTTTCATATCTTTTAAAAAGATTATTGTATTCACCTATTAGAAATGTGTTTTCAGCAAATTGATCTTGCTCATAATTTGGATTTATAATGAGCTTAGTAAAAAGGTTATTTGGGAAGTCATTTAGTAATTTTTCTTTATATATGTCAGCTATTTTATAATCAGATTCTTTTGTCCTTAGATATAGAAGATAAAGCACTTCTGGAATGTATTCAGATTTATCAAACTCTTTAAGTAATTTATCAAAATAATTTTTTCCGAGTGGAAATTCATTTAGTTGCTGAATATATATTTTGCCAACTTTAAAATATGCTATTTCAATTTCTTTTTTTAAATTATTTTTTTCACTTTCTTCAAATGGTATCTTTTTAAATAAATTTTCTTTATTATTTTCATTGCTATTATTTTCTTTTGAAGATACCGCAATAGAGTCCTCAACATTTTTTGCATTTGTTTCCTCTATTTCAATAAGTTTAATTTTTCTAGAAATCCTCCAATTGTCAGTTAATTTCCTATTTCCCCAAATTCTTTTGAACTCATCTCTTCCTCTTGTCAAAACCAAATCATTGTAAAAGTACCATGAGTTTTTTGATAAATTTTCATCTATTATTTCTTGTTGATTATCATTAAAAGAAAAATTTTCAGCTAATTTCTCCTTTTTTTTTTCTTCTTTTTTTAACTGATTTATGTAATTATCAACTATTTTGTTTATTTCTTCTTTATCTAATAGACTTAATTGAATTAGACTATCATTTTCTTCAATTAATTTTAAGTTTTCTACTAATTCTAATAAGATTTGTCTTCTTTCATTAAGATTTTTATATTCTTTATTTTCTCTATTTGTATTATTTAAAGTACTATCATAATATAATTTTGATATTTCATATTTTCTAAAATCATTATAATATATTTCAGCGAGTTTCTTATAATTTAAATATTTTTGATCAGAACTACTTTCATTTGACTTAAGCGATTTATTATAATTTTTAATTGCTAAATCAATTTTATTTTGATTGTATTCAAACTCACCTATTTCAAAAAATATTTTATCTAAATAGTTTTCATTTTTTTTATCTCTTAATAGCTTATTAAAATATTTATAGATTTTTTTTATGTCGCTAGAATTAGTTAGTTCTGTGACTTTAGCTAAATTTAGCTTTGTATAAAATTCTAATTCAAATGAAGGATTGTTTTTTAAACATTTTCTATAATATTTATAAGCTTCATTTTTGAACCCCTTTTTTTGATAAATTTGACCAATTAAAAATAAAATTTTGCTTTGTTGATTTTTATTTGTTACTACTTCTTCTATTGAATTTAAATTTTTAATTACTTCATCATAATTTTCTATGTTTTGAAAAATAAAAGCTGAATTAAGATGAAATGAGATTTTATTTTTTTTATTCATTTCCACTTTTTCTAGGTAATTATAAACTTCGAGTGACTCTTGTATTTTATTATTTTCAAAATAACTTCTCATCAAGTAAATTAATGCTAGGGTACTTGTTTTTATATCTTTGGATTTTGTATTTACATATTTAAAAGTTATTTCAGCATTCTTAAATTCAAAATTATATAATCTAGAAAGTCCGATTAGAATATAACTATCCATAACTAAAGATGATTCTGGATGTCTTTGAATTAATAATGATGCTTTTTCAATTGCATTATTTGTTAAATCCGAATATTGAGAAATATTATTAGAATCTAAGGGTGAAATTATAGGGATTATTTCATCATAATTCCATTTATATGAATCATAAATTATATTTTGAACTTTTTTAATATTTTCATTAGCTATGAAATAGCTATTAAACCTTGCAGTTGAATCTTCATAAAATTGTTTAACTACAGATCTACAAGAAAACAATAAAAGTATTATTATAATTAAATATCTAACATTTTTATATGTGCTAATAATCATTTTTAGATAACTTATTTATCGTAATTACTATAAGTAAACGATAGTAATTAAGATATATTTTTGTTTATTTGTTTATAAAGATAATTAAGTGAGAAAAAAAATAATTAAATGGTTACAATCAAAATTTCATTTTGTAATTAGAAATGATGCGGATTTGAAAGAGATGTTTATTTACAAGCTTTCAAATTTTAGATTTATTTTAATTTCTTTTATTCTCCTTTTATCTTTTTTAACTATTAGTTTTTACTTATCAACAACAGCTTTAAAATATTGGTTTGACCCTAGGTTTGTTGAACAACTTGCTAATCAGCAAGTAATAAATTTATCACAAACTGTTGATTCATTAATTATTGAATCAACTAATAAGGATATTTATATTAATAATATCAAATCTATTTTACAAGGTAAAGAAAATATAGATAATACATTATCTATTCAAAATAATAAGTTAAAAGATACATTAACTAGAAGAAATGTATTAGACGAGCTTAATTCTACAGATTCTATTTTTAGAAAGCAATTCGAAGAATCTAATAACAATTATTTTTATGAAAATATAGAAAATAATTTTGATGAGATATTAAATGTTAATCTTTTTTCTCCTGTTTCTTCAGGTATAATTTCATCAAAATATGATGTTTCTAAAAAACATTATGGTATTGATATTCTTTGTAAAAAGGATGAGCCAATTAAAGCAATTGCAGATGGAACGGTTATTCTTTCCTCATGGACTAAAGATAGTGGATATATCATTTCTATTTACCATTCAAATAATCTTGTTTCAATATATAAACATAATTCAAAATTATTAAGGAATGTTGGAGACAATGTTTCTACTGGTGATATCATATCTATTATTGGTAATACAGGACAACTTTCTTCTGGACCACATCTTCATTTAGAATTGTGGTTTAATGGTAAATCAATTAATCCTTCGCAATTTGTTTCATTCTAACTATTTTTGTAGTTTACTTAAAATAATGATCAAGTGGAAAATTCAGAATCAAACAATATTATAGGAAAAGGAAGTTTACTAAAAGGTAATCTAAATGTTCCTGGAAATATTAGGTTGGAAGGGAAGGTAGTTGGAAATGTTAAATCAAAATCTAAAATAGTCTGTGGTGAGACGTCAATTGTTGAAGGAAATGTTAATGCAGTTAATGCAGAGATTGCAGGAAAGGTTAATGGCAAAGTCAAAGTTGAAGAATTATTAATATTAAAATCTTCATGTATTATTAATGGTGATATTTCAACAGAAAAATTAATAATTGAATCAGGATCTAAATTTAATGGTGGATGCGTTATGGGTGAGGGCCTAGAAAAACAAAAATCTTCTAAAAACCCGAATTTGTCTTCTAGAAATGGCAAGTAATTTTAAATCAAAAAAAAATTATTTTAAATATATAAATCTTGGGTTTCAGATTCTCATTTTATTATTTATTTCGGGTTATATTGGTGTTTTTTTTGATTCTTATTTTAAATTTGAATATCCATTTTTAGTATTTTTTTTTCCATTTGTTGCATTCATTATTTATTTATATAGGATATATTATCTACTTATAAAATGAAAAAAAAATCTTTAATAGAAATTTTTTTTTTTAATGGTTTTTTATTCTTTTTTTCTTTAATCACTATTTATTTTAATTTCTATTTTATTCACCCTTATATTTTACCAATATATTTCTTTCACTTAATTTATTTTATTATTTTTTTTCTTTTAAATAAAAACATTAAAAACAAATCAAAAAGTATAAGGAACCTTCTGATTTCGATAATTTTACGATTTACTTTTTCTTTGTTTTTTCTTATTTTTATTGGCATTTTAAATATTGAAAGTTATAATTTATTTATAATGAATTTTTTTGCTTTTTATTTATTATATATAATATTTGAAATAAGAATTCTATTAATTAATTTGCAGCCTACTTAATAAGTTATGTTTTCTAAAACTCTACACGCCTTTTCTATAGTTTTTTTTATATCTTTTTTTTCCTTAGCTGATGCCAAAAAAAATTCACAAGATGATAAAGTTGATATTGGAGGTATGATAATGCATCATATCTTAGATGATTATGGATATGAAATAATGGAAGGGGTTGTTATTCCATTACCTGTCATATTGTATTCAAAAGAGACTGGATTAGATATTTTTTCTTCATCAAAACTTTTTGATAAAGATCATATTGCTCTTAGTGAAGGTTATAAAGGATATTATTATGATCATGGCCATATTAAATCGATTGATAATTCAAGATCTTTTTATGATTTTTCAATCACAAAAAATGTAGCATTTTTAATTTTAAATGCATTTTTAATTTTGCTTATTTTTTTGAATGTTGCAAGAGGATATAAATCCAAAATCTCTGCTCCTTCGGGCCTTCAATCTTTTTTTGAGCCTATTATTCTTTTTGTAAGAGATAATATAGTTAAGCCTAATATAGGGAAACATTATGAAAAATATTTGTCATATATGCTAACTCTATTCTTTTTTATTTTTTTTGGTAATATTTTAGGTTTACTACCTGCTGCTGCAAATCTTACTGGAAATATTGCAGTTACAATGATTTTAGCAATTTTAACTTTTTTAATAACTAATTTTTCAGGTAATAAAAATTATTGGAAACATATTTTCTGGACACCTAATGTTCCAAATGTTATGAGAATAATTATTTTACCAATTGAAATTATAGGTGTGTTTACTAAGCCGTTTTCCTTAATGATCAGATTGTTTGTAGCCATCACAGCAGGTCACATTGTTTTATTAAGTTTCATTGGTATGACTTTTATTTTTCAAAGTTATTTTGTTGGAATTTTAAGCGCTTTATTTGCCGTTGCATTAAATATCATTGAATTACTTGTTGCTGCAATTCAGGCTTATGTTTTTACAATGTTTTCTTCAGTTTATATTGGATTAGCTATAGAAGAAGAACACTAAAAAATTTTTATGTTAAACTTTAAAATTGATAATTATGATTGGTTTATTAATACTTGATATGAGTACAGCTCTTTTAGGTGCCGCTGTTGGTGCAGGATTAGCTGCTGTTGGTGCAGGTATAGGGATTGGTATAATTGGTGGAAATGCTATGACTGCAATTGCTAGACAACCTGATGCTTATGACAAAATATTCCCAACTATGTTAATTATTGCTGCTCTTGTTGAGGTTATTGCTCTTGTTGGATCATTAGTTGCAATGTTGATTGTATTTGGTGCTATTCCTGAAACATACTTATAATAAGTAAATTGATATGGATTTATTAACTCCTGGTGTAGGACTTATTTTCTGGCAGTTATTAATATTTGGATTGCTTTTTTTGTTTTTATCCAAATATGCTTGGGGACCTATTACAAAATCATTGAAGGATAGAGAAAAATTTATTAGTGACTCTATAAAATCTGCTGAAATAGCCGAAAAAGAGCTAGAAAAATTAAATGAAAAAAACAAAGAGCTTGTCAAAGAGGCTAGAAAAGAAAGAGAAAAAATTTTATTAGAGGCTAAGTCTATTTCTAATTCTATTAAGAATTCAGCAAAAGATGAAGCTTCAAAAATTACTGATAAAATGATTGATGATGCAAAAAAAATGATTGAAGTTGAAAAGATGTCAGCAATTAAAGAAGTTAAAGTTCTTGTTGCATCTCTATCTTTAGAGATTGCTGAAAAAGTTATTGAGGAAAATTTAAAAAATGAATCTTCACAAAAAAAACTTGTTAGTGATTTAATTGATAAAATAAAAATTGATAAAAATTAATGTTTGATCATAGAGCTTCGGTAAGATATGCTAAACCTTTAATTGATTTATCAATCTCAAAGGGTATTATTGAAGATGTTTTCAAAGATGTTAATTTATTTTTGGATACATGCAAAAGCAATTATGATTTTTCGTTAATGCTTAAAAACCCTATTGTCCCACTAAACAAAAAAGTTGATATTCTTAAAGATATATTTTCAAAAACCTTTAATGATTTAACCTTAAATACATTTATAAAAATCATTTATAATAATAGAGATCATATACTCGAAAATATTTGTAAAAAGTTTGTGGATCTATATAATAAACATAAGAATATTCAAGATGTTACTCTTACATCAGCTATTAGACTAGATGAGTCATCTTTAAAAAAAATTAAATCTAAATTAAGTAAATTATCGACTAAAAGTATATCGATTAATCAAAAAATAAACTCAAATATAATAGGAGGTTTTATTTTAAAAGTTGATGATAAAATGTACGATGCAAGTTATAGAACTAAATTAAAAAATATTAAAAAAACGTTGTTAAACAATTAAATTAAATTAAAATGTCAGAAATAAGACCAGATGAAATATCCTCGATAATTAGAGATCAATTATCGAATTCTAAATCAACAACGCAGTTAGAAGAGACAGGAACTGTTTTGCAAATAGGTGATGGTGTAGCAAGAATTTATGGATTAACCAATGCTCAGGCAGGAGAAATAATAGAGTTTGAAAATGGAACCAAAGGCCTTGTCTTAAATTTAGAAGAAGACAATGTTGGTTCAGTACTAATGGGAGATTATAGTGATTTAAAAGAAGGAGATTCAGTTAAAAGAACAAAAGAAATAGCATCTATTAAGGTAGGTGATGGAATGTGTGGTAGAGTAGTAGATACTTTAGGTAATCCAGTAGATGGAAAAGGCCCAATCAAAGGTAAACTTTATGATATGCCTTTAGAGAGAAAAGCGCCCGGGGTTATATATAGAGAGCCTGTTTCAGAACCTCTTCAAACAGGAATAAAAGCAATTGACTCAATGATTCCAATAGGTAGAGGTCAGAGAGAGTTAATTATTGGCGATAGACAGACCGGAAAAACTGCTGTTGCAATCGATACAATTCTAAATCAGAAGGAATTTTATGATAAAGGAAATCCAGTTTATTGTATATATGTTGCTGTAGGTCAAAAAGCTTCAACTGTTGCGCAAGTAGCTACAATTTTAGAAAAAAATGGTGCATTACCATATACAGTTGTTGTTTCTGCTCCCTCATCTATTCCTGCTCCAATGCAATTTTTTTCTCCTTTTACAGGAGCTTCTATTGGAGAATATTTTAGAGATACCGGAAGAGCTGCTCTTGTTATATATGATGATTTGTCTAAACAAGCAGTTTCTTACAGAGAGGTTTCTTTACTTTTGAGAAGACCACCGGGCAGAGAAGCGTATCCAGGTGATGTATTTTATTTACATTCAAGATTATTAGAAAGAGCAGCAAAAATTATTAACAATGACAAGTTAGCTTCTGAAATGAATGACCTTCCTGATTCATTAAAAAAGGATGTAAAAGGAGGAGGATCATTGACTGCTTTACCAATTATTGAAACCCAAGAAGGAGATGTTTCCGCTTACATTCCAACAAATGTTATTTCAATTACAGATGGTCAGATATTTTTAGAATCTAATCTATTTAATTCTGGTATTAGACCAGCTATAAACGTTGGGATTTCTGTTTCTCGAGTTGGTGGTAATGCGCAAATTAAATCTATGAAAAAAATATGTGGTTCTCTTAAGTTAGACCAAGCTGCATTTAGAGAATTAGAAGCTTTTTCTAAATTTGGATCTGATTTAGATGCTGCCACTCAGCTTGTTATAGACAGGGGAAGAACTAATCAAGAAATACTTAAACAAAATCAATATTCTCCACTTAGAGTTGATGAACAAATAGCTGTTATTTATTGTTCTTCTAATGGTTTTTTTGATGGCGTTGATTTAAAAAATATATCAAAGCTTGAAAAAGAATATTTAGATACTGTTAATTCTAAACATAAAGAGTTGTTAGATGAACTTGCAGAAGGGAAGGTAAATGAAAAAAGTTTAGAAAAACTTGGAGAAGTTGCAAAAAAAGCAGCTTCAAACTATAAAAGTTAATTATAATATATGGCGAGTTTAAAAGAAGTTAAAAGCAGAATTTTATCTGTTAATTCTACACAGCAGATAACAAAGGCCATGAAAATGGTAGCAGCTGCTAAATTAAGACGTGCTCAAGATAGGGTAATTCAATTAAGACCCTATTCTGACAAACTAAGAACTATATTAAATAATTTAAGTTCAAGTTCTGGTGATTCCAAATTATTAGTAGAAAGAAAAATCAATAAAGTTTTGATAATTGTAATAGGCTCAGATAAAGGTCTTTGCGGAAGCTTCAATAGTTCTGTAATTAAATTTACAAATCAATTGATAGAAAATAATTATAAAAATATTTACGAAAATAAAAATCTAACAATTTTACCTATTGGTAAAAAAATGTTTGATCATTACAAAAAAAGAAACTTTGTAATTTTAGATAAGTTTTGGTCAATATTAAAGAAATCTAGTTACGATGATGTTGCTGATATTTCAGAGTTTTTAATGAATGAATTTATTTTAGAAAATTATGATAAAATTGAAATCATTTTCAACGAATTTAAAAATGTTGCAGTTCAAAACACTATGTCATCTGCCTTTTTACCAGTGCATAAAGTGAATGATGATGATGTAAAAAACGATACTAATTATATATTTGAACCAAACAAAAAAGATATTTTAAATAAGTTAATTCCTAAAGCTCTTACTGCAAACTTGTTTAAAACAGTACTAGAATCTAATGCTTCCGAGCAAGGTGCAAGGATGACAGCTATGAGTCAAGCTACTGATAATGCTACCGAATTATTAAAGGAATTAAAACTATCATACAATAGATCTCGTCAAGCTGCGATTACTAAAGAAATTTTAGAAATTGTGGGTGGAGCAGAAGCTTTAAACGCTAATTAATTTATTTAATCTTTACTCTTTTAACTGGAATCAATTTGTCAAAGTGATATCTGTAAGTATGATGAGTTTTTGCAATTTTTACTCCAACTTGTTCAGCTACTTTTATCATATTTGTATTAAAATCCGGAATCCAATTAAGTTCTAAAGTATGGTAAGAAAGTTTTTCTTGAATGGTTTCTCTGGTAGCAGTAATTAAAGCACCATCTAAACCTTTACCTTGATGAGCAGGCACTATTCCAAACACAAGCCCAACCATTTTTTTACAAGATTTTAAAATTTTAAGATGGTAAAAAATTTTTATTTTTCCTATTAGGTTTAATTTTCCATTTACATGTTTGAAGATTTGATTCATTTCAGGAATACATAGAAAAAAACCTACAGGTTCTTCTTTGTCATAGGCAAACCATGCTATTTTCTCATCTATTATTGGTTTTAGTTGATTCATTATTGATTTTGCTTGTAGTGATGACATTTTTGAAACTCCTGGATATTTTGCCCATGCTTTGTTATAAACTTTTCTAAAATCATTAGTATATTTTTCTAGTCGGGTAAGTTTTAAATGCTTGAAATTATAGTTTGGGTTTTGCATTGCCACTTTTGTTTTATAATATAGTCTTTCTGAAATAGGAGAGGTTATTTTTCTTGTGAAAGTAAATTGTTTGAATAGAATTTTAAATCCATAACTTTCAAATAATTCTCTATAATATTTTTTTCCAAAGTTTTGTTGATAATTTGGATTGATATTGAATCCTTCTACAAGACATCCCCACCACTTATCTCTTTCTCCAAAATTAATTGGACCATCCATTCCTTCAATTTCATTCGATTTCAACCAATTTTCAGAGGTTTTAAATAATAAATTAGCTGCTTTTTGATTGTTAATGCATTCAAAGAAACCACAACCACCTATTGAAAGTTTTCCATCAAGCTTTTTAGTTTTATCATTATAAAAAGCTGCAATTCTTCCAATAAATTTACTTTCTTTAATCAAGACCCACCTTTTTACATTACCATGTCTGAAGGTTTTATTTTTCTTTTTATCAAACACATTTTGTATATCAATATCAAGAGGCCTTACCCAATACTTATCGTCTTTATAAATATATGATGCTACATTTATAAATTCTTTTTCCAATTTCTTATTATTGACTTCAATTACTTTCATAAAAAATTATAAAGTTTTTCAATATTAATCTCTTAAATAGTTTTCTTTTTTAAATTTGTAAATCATAAAACAACATTAATTAAATTCTACTCAAAATTAAAATTTTATGATTTATTCTATTTCTTTATCTGGATTAATTGTAGTGTTTACAGTACTATTTTTTGTATTTTTTGTTGGAAAACTGCTTATTTTAATCACAAATAAATTTTCATCTAATTTAAAAAGTGAAGAAAAGGAAATTAATAAAATTATTGATTCAAAAATAAGTGATTTATCAGAAGGTAAAGGGAGAGTGATAAAAATAACCAAAATTGATTCTTAGTTATGAATAGAGAAGTTAAGCTTTGTTTAGTTTATAGGGACATGTGGCAATCTTCAGGAAAGTTTATGCCAAGTGGTAAGCAACTTGAAAAAATTGCTGAACCTATTATTAATATGGGGTGTTGGGATAGAATTGAAACTAATGGAGGTGGGTTTGAGCAAATTCAATTGCTTGCAGGTGAGAACCCTAATAAAGTACTAAGGAAATGGACAAAACCTTTTAATGAAGCCAAAATAAAAACTCAAATGTTAGAAAGAGGGCTTAATGCACTAAGCATGTCTCCAGTTTCAAAAGATGTTAGAAAACTTATGTTTAATGTTAAAAAAAGTCAAGGCACAAATATTTCTAGATCTTTTGACGGATTAAATGATATAAGAAATTTAAAATATTCAATTGAATATTCCATCGATGCAAATATGATATCTCAGTCTTGTTTATGTATAACTCATTCAAATATACACACTGTTGAATATTATATTAATTTGGCAAAGGAGTTGATAAATATGGGCACAAATGAAATAGCCATTAAGGATATGGCTGGAATAGGAAGGCCAACTTCTCTAGGTAAAATTGTAAAAGGAATAAAGAATTTTAGTCCTAAAACTCTTGTACAATATCATGGACATTCGGGCCCTGGTTTTTCTGTGGCTTCATCTTTAGAAGTTGCTAGAGCTGGTGCCGATATTATTGATGTAGCAATGGAACCATTATCATGGGGTACAACTCATGCAGATTTATTAACCATACATGAAGTTTTAAAGGATGATGGGTTTACTGTAAAAGATATAAATATGAATGGATATAGAGATGTTAAAAACTTAACTCAAGAATTTATTGATGAAAATTTGGGATATTTTATTAATCCAAAAAACCGCTTTATGAATTCTTTATTAATTGAATCTGGTTTGCCTGGGGGTATGATGGGGAGTTTGATGTCCGATTTAGAAAAATCTTTATCAAGTTTGAATAAATGGTTAAGTAAAAAAAACAAAGAAACTTTAAATATTAATGTATTATTTTCAATGTTATTGGATGAAGTTAAGACTATTTGGCCTATAATGGGCTATCCTCCTTTAGTAACCCCCTATAGTCAGTATGTTAAAAATGTTGCGCTGGGCAATGTTATATTAGGAATAAAGGGAAAAGAAAAATGGGGTTTATTGGATGATAACACATGGGATATGTTGTTAGGTAAGTCTGGTAAACTACCGGGTTCTTTAGGTAAAGAAATAAACAATTTAGCTTTAAAATTAAACAAAAGCTTCTATAATGATGAACCTCAAAATTTATATCCAGATAAACTTGAAGATTTAAAAATAGAGATGAAAGAAAAAGGTTGGACGTTAGGAAAAGATAACGAAGAACTTTTAGAATTTGCTTTGCACAAAAATCAATATATAGATTATAAATCTGGAAAAGCAAAAGAAAATTTTAATAAGATGATTGAGAATAGTAAAAAAATATTAGTTAAAGATGATAATGTTGATTCTAAAAATCATAAAGTAAATTCTACTATAATAGAATTAGACGATTCTAAATATAAAGTAGAATATATTATAGATGATTTAAAAAATAAAAATCAGTATATGTCAGGTATAGAAGTTTTATCTCCACTTGAAGGAAAGTTTTATTTAACTAAAAACTCAAATCAAAGTCAGGTAAAAATAGGAGATCAAATAAAAAAAGGGGATACAATTTGCTATATTGAGTCAATGAAAGTTATTAATGCCATTAAATCTGAACATTCTGGTAAAATTGTTCAAATTTGTTTTGAGAATGGTCAAGAGGTTTTTGATGATGATGTTTTATTTATTTTAAATTAAAAAATGAATTTTATAGAAAAGGTATATAACATGACGGGAATTGAGGAATTAATAGCTTCTCCATTTATAATTATTATGTTAATGATTTCTTTATTTTTACTTTATCTAGGTATAAAAAAGAAATATGAGCCTCTATTATTAGTGCCAATTGGTTTTGGTATGTTATTAGCAAATTTACCAGGAGCAAACTTAGGTGTTTCAAACATGTTAGAGAATCAAAGCTTAATTGAAATAGCTCAAAATAATGGGATAATTAATTTTTTATACTATGCTTTGATTAAGTCAGGGTTTTTGCCGCCTATAATTTTTATGGGTGTTGGTGCATTAACTGATTTTGGCCCTATGTTAAAAAATCTAAGATTGGTTTTTTTTGGTGCAGCAGCTCAAATTGGAATTTTCATAGTACTTGTATCAGCTACTTTATTCGGGTT
>CETI01167507.1_pt1 | contig 13863 bp, 12 predicted proteins | sample 361441 | NCBI WGS metagenome assembly CETI01 (sample SAMEA2622478, study PRJEB7988) | marine metagenome | biome: marine biome (ENVO:00000447); feature: deep chlorophyll maximum layer (ENVO:xxxxxxxx); material: "saline water (ENVO:00002010), including plankton (ENVO:xxxxxxxx)" | depth 90 m | reverse complement strand
GGTCCAATTTCCGATAACGCTGGTGGTGTTGCGGAGATGAGTGAACTTCCTAAAGAAGTAAGAGAAAGAACAGATATTTTAGATTCAGTTGGAAATACAACTGCTGCAACTGGAAAAGGATTTGCAATTGCATCTGCTGCATTAACAGCTCTTGCATTATTTGCTGCATACGTAACATTCACAGGGATTGATGGTATAAACATATTTAAAGCAGATGTTCTTGCCGCTTTGTTTATTGGTGGTATGATACCTGTTATATTTTCTGCTTTAGCAATGGAGTCAGTGGGTAAAGCTGCAATGGAGATGGTTCAAGAAGTAAGAAGACAATTTAAAGAAATTCCAGGCATATTGGAAGGTAAAGGTAAGCCTGATTATGAAAAATGTGTTGAAATTTCTACTAATGCTGCATTGAAAGAAATGTTATTACCTGGTGTTTTAACAATTGTTACACCTGTTGTAATAGGTTTTGTAATGGGCGCTGAGGCGCTTGGTAGTTATATGGCTGGAGTTGCTGTTTCAGGTGTCTTATGGGCAATCTTTCAAAATAATGCAGGTGGTGCTTGGGATAATGCTAAAAAATCATTTGAGGCTGGTGTTGAAATTAATGGAAAAATAGAAAAAAAGGGTTCTGATGCTCACAAAGCAGCAGTAACTGGAGATACTGTTGGAGACCCATTTAAAGATACATCAGGGCCATCAATGAATATATTAATCAAATTAACTTGTTTAGTCGGGTTAGTTATAGCTCCTATTCTTGGAGACCATTCTGTTGAGGATGTAAGTTTTAATGACTTAGATAAAAATATTGAGAAAAATGTTATACTTGATATTAATGATGAAAATCCAGATAAAAGCTCTTTAACAATTGTGACAAAATCTGAAATCAATGGAGTTGTTTCTGAAGTTACCGAAAAATGTTATGGTTCAAGAGCTGATCTCCTATTAAAGGTTGCAGACATTTCTGGTGAACCAGAATTTGTAGATGCATATGGAGATATAGATATTAGAGTTAGTAATTAGAACGAACCTTCTATCATTTAAGCTCTTTTATCTTAGAGTCTATTTGATCAATAATTGATTTGAAATCATCTTTGTTTTCTACAAAATCAATATTATCAACATCAATTATTAGCAGATTGCTTTTGTCATAGCTTTGGATCCATGCCTCATATCTTTCATTTAACCTGCTTAAATATTCGATGCTAATAGAATTTTCGTAGTCTCTACCCCTTTTATGTATTTGATCAACTAAGTTGGGAATATTACTTCTTAAGTATATAAGTAGATCTGGATCTTTAACAAATGATTTTAATGTTTTGAAAATGGAATCATAGTTGTTAAAATCCCTATTGGTCATTAAGCCCATTGAAAGCAAGTTAGGTGCGAATATGTATGCATCTTCGTATATAGTACGATCTTGAATTGTATCCTTGTCATTATTAGAGCATTCAATCATTTGATTAAATCGGCTATTTAAAAAATAAATTTGAAGGTTGAATGACCATCTTTCCATTCTTTCATAAAAGTCATCTAAGTATGGATTTTTTAATACATCTTCAAAGTGTGGCTCCCAACCGTAATGTTTTGATAACATCTCAGTTAAAGTTGTTTTACCTGCGCCTATATTACCTGCTATTGCTACGTGCATATTTGAAACAAATTTAAATTTAAACATATATTTTACAATTTAAAATAAGAGTTATCTTTTTTTTAATAAAAAAGTGTGGCTTAGTTTTTGTAATACATATAAGAACACTAAACGAAAAAACATGAAACATATAATTCTTACATTTTTATTGGTTTCGTGCTTTTCTTTCTCACAAGAGTTTCAAGGCAAGGCTTACTACATGTCTAAAGTATCGGTTGATAAATCTTTTTTGGATAATCCTCGTGCAGCTCAATGGAAAGGATACATGGAAAAAATGTTAAAGCAGAATACAGAAAAAAATTATATACTAGAGTTCAATTCTACAGAATCTATGTATAAAGAACAATCCAAACTTGACATAGATGATGGTAGAAGCGGTTACAACTGGATGGCTCAATACATTGGTGATAATATTGGTAAACTGTATAAGAATGTTAACGATAAGGTTACAGTTAATGAAACAGAATTTATGGGTAGATTTTTCTTGCTTACTGATTCAATTTCAGATCAAAAATGGAAAATGACTGGAGAAACCAAAAAAATCGGAAAGTATAACTGTTACAAAGCTACTTACGAAAAAGAGGTTCAGGAAAAAGCCTTTAGTTTTGGTTCTTTTGGTAACAATAATCAAAGTACAGCAGCTCCAAAAACCAAAACTGTAGAAGTCACAGCTTGGTTCACACCCGATATACCAATAGCAACAGGACCATCTTGGTATGGTGGTCTCCCAGGTCTCATCCTTGAAATTAGTGATGATAAGACCACTCTTTTATGTACAAAAATAGTTATGAATCCCACCGAAAAATCCAAGATTAAAAGACCCAAAAAAGGTAAAGTTATAGCAACGCCTGATTTCTTGGTAATGCAGGATGAAAAGAGAATAGAAGCTAGAGAGATGTGGAATAAATCTAGAAGAGGCGGATCTTCATCAAGACTAAGATAATATGAAGAAATTTATCATAGTATTTTTTCTACCACTTTATATTTTCTCACAATCAAGTCTTAGCGGAACAGTAAAAGATAAAGAAGGTTACCCAATTATGGGTGCAAATATAATTGCTGTCAATAATGAAACCGATATCCTTGATGGATTTGGAATATCAAATGAAAATGGATATTATAATATTAACTTAAAAAAGGAGACTGATTTTAATATCAAAATTACTTTTATTGGATTTAAACCTATAGAATTTAATACAACTTTAACGGATGATTTAGTTCGAGACTTTGTTCTTGAAGAACAGTCAGAGGCATTAGATGCTGTAGAGATTGTATACGAAATGCCTGTTGAAATAAGAGGCGACACTATTGTATACAGTGCTGATGCATTCAATACAGGAACTGAGAAAAAGTTAGCGGATGTTTTAAAAAACTTACCTGGTGTCGAAGTTAATGAGGATGGAAGAATTGAAGTTGAAGGTCAAGAGGTAAGAAAAATTCAAATTGAAGGAAAGGATTTTTTTGATGGTGATACTAAACTAGCATCTCAAAATTTACCTGCAAAAGCAGTAGGAAAGATTGAAGTTTTAAGAAACTTCACTGAAGTAGGTCAGTTAAGTGGTGTTCAGAACAATGAAGATAGTTTTGCAATCAACATAAGGCTTAGAGAGGGAAAAGATAAATTTTGGTTTGGAGAAATCTTAGCAGGTACTGGTCCTGACGATATACACCTTTTTGCTCCCAAAATATTTTATTATGCTCCAAAAGTCAATTTCAGTGTCATATCCAATTCAAATGATATAGGCCAACCTGCATTATCCAGAAGAGATTTTTACAGATTTTCTGGTGGATTTGGTAATCTTAATGGAAGAACAGGAACATCAATTAACATTGGTTCTGATTTAGCTGGTCTAGGCAGCTTAAATAATAATAGAGCAAAATCAATTGATTCTAAATTAACAGCAACAAATTTTACTTTTAGCAATGATAAGGGCCTTGAAATATCAGGATTTACAGTTCACTCTTCAACGACAAACGAACTTGAGGAACAAATAGATAGAACCTATATAGCTACAAATTCTGTTGAAAATACAAGTGAATTTTCCTTACAGGAGAATGATTTGGAATTATATAAGTTTAGTGTTGAATATGAGCCTAGTGAAATATTTCAAATGGAATATAATATTTTACTTAACAGATCAGATCAATATGAAAATAATGATTTATCATCAATGTATGGTAGGGAAAATAATAGACTAAAAGAGACACTTGATATTACTAGAACTCAAAAACCTCAATCACTAAATCAAGAGTTCAAGATGTATTTTACTCTAAATGAAGATCATATATTTTCTTTTGAAGCCCAACACTTAGACCAAGAGGAGAACCCTTTCAATAATGCAATCAGAGATAGAAACCCTTTTACCAGATTAATTCCTTTTAATTCTAGCCAAGATAAGTATGACATAACTCAGGAAAGATTCGTACACACTGCTAAACTTGAAGCTAAACTTGATTATTATTATTTGTTAAATGATACCTCAAATATTAATATAAGCTTAGGAATAACTGATGTGAATCAAGATTTTGATTCTAGTTTTTTTCAATTATTAGATAATGGATCACAATTAAATTTTGATGATGCAGTATTTAATAATGAAGTTAATTTTGACTTTAGTGATGCTTATGTTGCTCTAAATTATAGACTTAGAACTGGTATTTTTACCTTTGATCCAGGCTTAACTTTCCATTTTTACAAAACGGGTACAACACAATTAGGTAGCTCCACCATGAATAATCTTAGTGATGTGAGACCCAACCTTAGAATTAATATGCAATTCAAGAAGACCGAAAGTTTAAGATTAACATTTAGAAAAAATACTCAGTTTACCGATGTGAATAATTTAGCAGAGGGATATGTATTTAATAATTACAATAGTATTTTTAGAGGTAATAGAGAACTGGAGTCTGCTGTTGTAAATTCATATAACATGAATTATAGAAGTATTAATCAATTTACTTTTACAAATATTTTTGCCAATGCTAGCTATTCTAAAAGAAGTAATTCAATTCAATCAAGAGCTAACCTTGCTGGAATTAATGCTGTGAGAACCTCAACCAACTCTATTTTTCCTAGAGAAACTTACAATGTAAGTGGTAGAGTTGATAAAAGATTTAAAAACTTTAAGCTTAATGCTGGTACAAGTTTTAATTATAGTGATTTCACTAATGTAATTAATGATCAGACTGTTAGTTCAAACAGCTTAAATCAGAATTATTCGGCAAGTATTGAGACAAACTTTAGAGATAAACCGAATATTGAATTAGGTTATAAATACAATATTAACCAATATGATAATGGTGGGTTTGAAAATAAGTTTATAACTGAGTCTCCATTTGCTAGAGTTGATGCTTATTTTGGTAAAGGATTTGTTTTTACTGCTGAGTATAGTTATAACTCGTATAAAAACGAAACAGAGACTTTGAATAAATTTAGATTTTTAGATGCTGATTTGTCTTATAATAAGGAAGGTTCTAAGTGGGAATTTGGTGTTGGAGTAACGAACTTACTTAATGATCAATCGATCAATAGGGACTCATTTAATCAGTTTTTCTCACAAACCAGGATGTATGTAATTCAACCTAGATATATTCTTTTTAAGTTAAAATATGATTTATCTCTATTTGGAGGAAAAGATAAGGAAGATGAAAATAAGAGTAAAGCTGCAACTAATCCAAGACCACGCGGTAACAGGGGTGGGGGTCGCTTGAAATAAGCTTTTTTATCAATTTATTTTGCAGAAATGAAATACTACACTACTTTTATCGAAATGATGAACAAAAATTATTATAACAAATTCTATTTTTTCTTTTACTTCAAGAGTAAATGCAGGATTTTTTAATAATTGATAAAAAATTAATAAAAGAGTCCTGATTTTCGGGACTTTTTTTTTGTTATGAAGATAGCTATACAAGGAATCAAAGGATCATATCACCACAAGGTGGCGAAGGAATTTTTTAATAATGAGATTGAAATTATAGAATGTTTATCATTTGATGATTTAGTTAATAAAATAGCAAATGAAAAATGTGATTATGGAATTATGGCTATTGAAAACTCAATAGCAGGTTCCATCATTCCTAACTATTCACTCATTGACAATAGTGATCTACATATTAATGGAGAGTATTATATTAATATTAATCACAACTTAATGGTCTATCCAGGTGTTGATTTTGATAGCATAAATAACATATCATCTCACCCAATGGCTCTTTTACAGTGTAAAGATTTTTTAAAAAAAGCTAATAAAATAATTGTTGAGGATTTAGATACAGCTCAGGTTGCAAAAAAAATACGTGACAATAAACTTATTGATACTGCTGCAATTGCTGGATTGGAAGCAGCTGAGATTTATGGATTGGAAATAATAAAAACAAATATTCAAACTATTAAGGATAATGAAACAAGATTTGTTGTAGTTTCAAAGAATTCTGAAAAAACAACAATCAAAGAACTTAACAAAGCATCTCTCAAGTTTATTCTTAGTCATAAAAACGGGAGTTTAGCAAATATTCTTGGCATTATGGCTGATTATGAATTAAATCTAACTAAGATTCAATCCATACCAATTATTGAAACTCCATGGAAATACTCTTTTTTTATTGATACTACATTTACCAACTTTAATAAATATAAAGAGGCAATAAAAAAAGTCTCATTGGAATCAGAAATGGTTAAGGAATTTGGAGTCTATAAAAATTTTAAATCTTTATGAATACTGCAAAAAGATTAGATCATATTGAAGAATATTACTTTTCAAGAAAGTTGAAAGAAGTTAGATACTTAATATCTCAAGAGAAGCCAATCATTAATCTTGGTATTGGAAGCCCTGATCTAACTCCACCTAAATCAACAGTTAATAATTTAATAGAAGCGTTAAAATATCCTACAGCACATAAATATCAGAGCTATAATGGAATTGATTCATTAAGACGCGCAATAAAAAGCTTTTATTTTAATAACTATAACGTAGACCTTAATCATGAGCATGAAATATTGCCATTAATTGGATCAAAGGAAGGTATAATGCATATTTCGTTAGCCTTCTTGGATGAAGCAGATGAGGTCCTTATACCTAATCCCGGATACCCAACGTATTCGTCAGTAACAAAAATAGTTGGAGCTAAGCCTATATTTTATGATTTAAAAGAATCAAACTCATGGCTCCCAAATATTAAAGATTTAGAAAAAATGAATTTATCCAAAGTAAAAATTATGTGGGTAAATTATCCAAATATGCCTACTGGATCAAATTGTTCCTTATCATTTTTCAATGATTTAATTTCCTTTTGTGAGGAAAGAAATATTTTACTCATAAATGATAACCCATATAGTTTTATTCTGAATGATAATCCAATCAGTTTATTAATGGCTAGAAAAAGTAAAAATTGCTTAGAACTAAATTCTTTGAGTAAATCACATAATATGGCTGGTTGGAGATTAGGAATGGTGGTAGGATCAAAAGAAAATATTAGTAATATTTTAAAAATTAAATCGAATATGGATTCAGGCATGTTTCTGCCAATACAAGTGGGTGCCATTGATGCTTTGAATCAGAGTAATAATTGGTATACAGACTTAAATAAAATATATTTAAAAAGAAAAAAAGTAGTAGTTAAAATTTGTGAAAAATTAAATTTGAATTTCAATAAAAATGGATCTGGATTATTTTTGTGGGGTAAAATTCCATCCAATTTTAAAAAATCTGAAGATTTTATTGATGAATTACTTTATGATAAAAATATATTTATAACACCAGGATCAATATTTGGATCTAACGGAGAGGGCTATGTTAGAATATCACTGTGTTGTGATGAAAAAAAATTAAAAGAAGCTTTAAATAGATTATAAATGAATATTGGTATTATTGGTTTAGGTTTGATGGGAGGGTCTTTTGCGAAAGACATAAAAAAAATTGATAAACAATCTATAGTTTATGGGGCTGATAAATCTGACGAACATTTAAAATTATCTTTTAAATTAAATATTATTGATTTTGAACTAGATGATGATAATCTATCAAAAATTGATTTTCTATTAATCTCTGTACCAGTTGATGAGATAATTAAAATTTTACCGGATATATTAAATAAAGTTGGAAAAAATACATTAGTTGTTGATGTAGGCTCAACTAAATCTAAAATTTGTATATCTATTAATAGTCATAAAAACAGAAAACAATTTCTAGCAATGCATCCAATTGCGGGAACTGAAAATAGTGGCCCAAAAGCATCCGTGAGCGGACTATACTTTGGCATAACAAATATTTTATGTGAAGCAGACAAAACTGATTCTAAGTTGTTAAATAATTTATTGTTATTATTAGATAATTTCAATATGAAAATTATTTATATGGATCCAAGGTCTCACGATGAACATATCTCATATGTTTCTCATTTGTCTCACGTAACCTCATTTATTTTAGCAAAAACTGTGATAGAAAAAGAAAAGATTGAAAAAAATATTTTTGATTTAGCAGGAAGTGGATTTGAGTCAACTGTAAGACTTGCAAAGAGTTCTCCATACATGTGGACTCCAATTTTCTTGCAAAACAAATCTAATTTAGTTGAAGCGTTGGAAGAATATATCAATAATTTAAATGATCTAAAAGTCAAAATACAAAATAACGATAAAGAGTCGATTATAAACGATTTAAATAACATCAACAGAGTAAAGAAAATTTTAGGAGGAATAAAAAATAATAATGAAAAATAACAAAAAACTTAGAACATGGCTTGACGATTTTAATTTGAGTCACCCTTTAGTTATAGCTGGACCATGTAGTGCTGAAACTGAAGAGCAAGTACTATCAATTGCACATGAACTCAAAGATTCAGATGTTTCAATATTCAGAGCTGGTATATGGAAGCCAAGAACTAGACCAGGAATGTTTGAAGGTGTTGGTGCTATTGGACTAAAATGGCTTAAAAAGGTTAAACAAGAAACTGGATTACTTACAACTACTGAGGTTGCCAATGCGAATCATGTAAAACTTGCTATTGAAAATGACATTGATGTTTTATGGATTGGTGCACGGTCAACTGTTAGTCCATTTATTGTGCAAGAAATTGCTGATGCATTAAAAGGAACCAATAAAATAGTTTTAATTAAAAACCCCGTTAATCCTGATTTATCTTTATGGTATGGAGGTATAGAAAGATTATATTCAGCAAACATTAAAAATATTGGTGTAATACATAGAGGTTTTTCATCATACAGTAAATCCAAATATAGAAACAATCCTGAATGGCAAATTGCTATTGAATTGCAAAATAAATTTCCAGACTTGCCTTTGATATGTGATCCATCTCATATTTGCGGAAGGAGAGATTTAATTCATGATGTTTCTCAAAAAGCTTTAGACTTAAATTTTGATGGTTTAATGATTGAATCGCATACTGATCCTGATAACGCATGGAGTGATGCAGCACAACAAATAACGCCTTCAAATTTAATCCAGTTAATGAAAGAATTGAAAATTAGAAATCTAAGTGTTAATCAGGAAGATTATTTAAAAAAATTAGAAAAGTTAAGGACTAAAATTGATTCAGCTGACAATGATATATTAGATATATTAGGTAAAAGAATGAGAATTTCAGATGATATTGGTAAAATTAAGAAGAAAGAAAATGTAGCTATTCTTCAATCTAAAAGATGGAATGAAATTTTGGGTAAAATGATATTAGAAGGTAAGGAGAGAGGTCTTAGTGAAGAATTTGTTTTAAAAATTTTTAAAGCAATACATCAAGAATCTATTAATCATCAAGAAAAAATTTTAAAAAGTTGATGTTAGGAACAGTTTATAAATCTACGGGAAGTTGGTATAAGGTTAAATTAGAAAATGGTGAATTTATAGATTGTAAATTATTCGGAAAATTTAGAACTAAAAATTTAAAATCAACCAACCCTGTTTGTGTTGGCGATAATGTATCTGTAAAAATAACTGAAAATCAAACTCCTCAGATTAATCAAATTTATAATAGAAAGAACTACTTGATAAGAAAGTCTGTTAAGCTTTCAAAACAATATCATATAATAGCATCTAATATTGATTTATGCTTTCTAATAATTACATTGAAGAATCCTGAAACTTCGACAATGTTTATTGATAGATTTTTAGCTTCTACATTTTCATATAATATTGAAACAGTCTTATTATTTAATAAGATTGATCAAATTAGAAAAAATGAAAAAGAAGATTTCAATCATTTGGTCTCTGTTTACAAAAATGCAGGCTATGAATGTATTGAAATTTCTGGAAAAAAAAATATTAATATTGATGAGTTAAAAAAAATAATGGCTAATAAATCATGTGTTTTCTCTGGGCACAGTGGAGTAGGCAAATCTACTTTAATAAATAATCTAGATTCTAGTATTAATATTAAGACTGCTCCAATTTCAGAGTCAAATTCATCAGGGCAACATACAACCACTTTCTCAGAGATGTATGACCTTAAATTTAATTCACGAATAATTGATACACCAGGCATTAAAGGTTTTGGACTTTATGATGTAAAAAATAATGAATTGAGAGATTATTTTAAAGAATTTACGTTAATAGGTAATTGTAAGTTTAACAATTGCCTGCATTATGAAGAGCCTCATTGTGAGATAAAAAAAAGAGTTGAAAATGGAAGCATCTCCCAGTCTAGATATTCCAATTATTTAGAGTTATTGTCTGAAATAAATAACAATTTTAGATTGTAATAAAATGAAAGCTGTTATACAAAGAGTAAATTTTGCAAAATTAAAAGTCAATAATAAGCTCTTTAGTGAAATTGGTAATGGGCTAGTTGTTTTAATAGGTATAACGCATGATGATGATATAAATGATATTAAATGGCTTGTAAAAAAAATTCTTAATCTTAGGATTTTCAATGATGATAATTTGGTTATGAATCGCTCTGTAATTGACGTCCATGGAGAGTTACTGGTCGTTAGCCAGTTTACATTACATGCACAAACTAAAAAAGGAAATAGACCCTCTTACATTAATGCAGCAAAAGGAAAAATCGCAGAGGAAATATATAATTCATTATTGTCAGAATTTAAAAATGAATATGGTATAAATCCAAAAACTGGTAAATTTGGAGCAGATATGAAAGTTGAGCTTGAAAATGACGGACCTGTTACAATTATAATAGATACAAAAAATAAATAATTATTATGGAATTAAATACATTACAAAAAACAGTTGACGATTGGATTAAAAAATATGGAGTTAGATATTTTGATGAATTAACAAACATGGCTCAATTGACAGAGGAAGTTGGAGAAGTAGCCAGAATAATTTCAAGGAAATATGGTGAACAGGTTGAAAAAAAAGGAGAAAAAGTTAATGATTTAGGTGAAGAGCTAGCAGATGTATTATTTGTTTTAGTTTGTTTGGCAAACCAAACTGGAGTTGACTTAGAAAAATCATTTAATGAAAAAATGAAAAAAAAATCTAAAAGGGACAAAACAAGACATCTTTTAAATAAAAAACTAAAATGAAAAAAGTTAGGATTAGTGGAATTGATGCTAAATCCACTGAGGATGTAAATATTTCAGGGTCAAAGAGTGAGTCCAATAGAATTCTGATTTTAAAATCTTTATATAAAAATATTTCTATTAAAAATTTATCAACTTCTGATGATACTAAAATTTTAGAAAAAAATTTAAATAGTAAAGACTTTAAATTAAATGTTGGTCATGCAGGAACTGCAATGAGATTTTTAACTGCATATCTAGCCCTGCAACAGAATAAAAGGTTTATTTTAAGTGGGTCAGAAAGAATGCATAAAAGGCCGATTGGCGTCCTGGTAGAGGCTTTAAATGATTTGGGTTTTAAAATCAATTACATTGAAAATGAAGGTTTTCCCCCTTTAGAAATATTTGGAAGGAAAAATTTAAAAAATAAAGTAAAATTAAATTCTGAAATCAGCAGTCAATATATTAGTGCAATGATGTTGATAGCTCCAACTTTAGATGGGGGTTTAGTTATTCAACTTGATGGAAAAATAACATCTAGACCATACATTGAGATGACACTTTCAATTCTAAGTAATCTAGGTTTTGATGCAAAGTTTACTCACAACAAAATTATTATAAAATCAAAAAATAATATAACAGCTAATTCTATATATGAAGTTGAGTCATGTTGGTCTTCAGTTTCTTACTTTTTTTCAATTGTTGCGTTAAGTAGTAATATTGAATTATCATTTTTAAATTATAAACCTGATAGCTTTCAGGGAGATATTAATGTATTGAAGTATTATGAATTATTTGGAGTAAAATCTGAGTTTGTAAATAATAAGTTAATTCTTAAAAAGATTAAGAATTTTATTTATCCCGAAAAAATTATTCTTGATTTAAATGACAATCCTGATTTAGCACAGACTATTATTGTTACTTCCTTTGGTTTAAATATTCCAACAAAATTGACTGGACTGTCTACATTAAAAATTAAAGAAACTGACAGGTTAGAAGCGATGTGTGCAGAGCTAATAGCATTAGGTGCGGTCTGTACGGTTGATAATGAATCAATTGAAATTTTTAAATCCAAAAATAAAGTAAACAAGAATCATGTAATAAAAACCTATAATGATCACAGAATGGCCCTTGCATTTGCTCCTTTGTCAGTGATTTATCCTTTGGAAATTTATAACCCACAAGTTGTTTCAAAATCATTTCCAGAATTTTGGAATATTTTAGAAAAACTCAATTTTTCTATCGAGAATTTATAATTTATTTGCGTTTTACTTGACAACCCCTATTTCACAACAGTATATTTGCATTTTTTAAATTATGAAACTATCAAACTTTAATTACGAATTACCAAAAGATTTGCTTGCCGAATATCCATCTGATCAGAGAGATGAATCAAGGCTAATGGTATTGCACAGAGATACTCAAAAAATTGAACATAAATTATTTAAGGATGTTATAGACTACTTTGATGATGGAGATTCATTTATACTAAATAACACAAAAGTTTTCCCAGCAAGATTAATGGGAAATAAAGAAAAGACAGGTGCTCATATTGAAGTTTTTTTACTTAGGGAACTAAGTAAAGAACAGAGATTATGGGATGTTTTAGTTGATCCAGCTAGAAAAATTAGAATTGGTAATAAACTGTATTTTGGTGATGATGATAGCTTGGTAGCTGAAGTTATTGATAATACTACATCCAGAGGAAGAACACTACGTTTCTTATATGATGGATCTTATGATGAATTCAGGGAAAAGTTACTTGAGTTAGGTCAAACACCTCTTCCAAAATATATTAAGCGCACAGAAGAAGATTTTGATAAAGAAAGATATCAAACCATTTATGCTAAAACAGAGGGTGCAGTTGCTGCCCCTACAGCTGGTTTACACTTTTCAAAACATTTACTAAAGAGACTTCAAATTAAAGGTGTAAATCTTGGAGAATTAACATTGCATGTCGGATTAGGTACATTTAACCCTGTTGAGGTTGAGGATTTATCTAAACATAAAATGGATTCTGAAGAATTATTTATTGATAATAAGGTCGTAACTATGGTTAATAATACTAAAAAAAATAAAAATAAAGTATGTGCTGTTGGTACTACAGTTATGAGGGGTTTAGAATCCTCAGTATCCTCCATGGGAACTTTAAATCCTTATGAAGGATGGACGCATAAGTTTATTTTCCCACCATATAATTTTAGTATTGCAGATTCTTTAATTACTAATTTTCACATGCCTAAGTCAACATTACTAATGATGGTTTCTGCTTTTTGTGGACATGATTTTATGATGGAAGCATACCAGGTAGCCATCAAAGAGAAATATAGGTTTTACTCCTATGGAGATGCAATGCTAATAATATAAAATGCTTGAGAAACATAAGGATATTAGATCAATTAGTATAGAAAATCTAAATCTGATTCTTTCAAAAAATAACTTTCCTAGTTATAGATCAAAACAGATAAAAAATTGGGCTAGAAAAACAGATGTTTTAAAATTTGAACACATGTCAAATTTACCCAATGAATTAATTTGTTTTTTGAATGATAATTTTGTTTTAAATAAATCTAAAATTCTTACTACTCAGAAAAGTTCTGATAATACAATTAAATACGCAATTGAGTTACATGATGGCTTGGTTGTTGAATCTGTATTAATTCCATCTAATGATAGAATTACAGTTTGCGTTTCCAGTCAAGTTGGTTGCGGTTTAGATTGTAAGTTTTGTGCTACATCACTT
>CETI01057693.1_pt1 | contig 13906 bp, 15 predicted proteins | sample 361441 | NCBI WGS metagenome assembly CETI01 (sample SAMEA2622478, study PRJEB7988) | marine metagenome | biome: marine biome (ENVO:00000447); feature: deep chlorophyll maximum layer (ENVO:xxxxxxxx); material: "saline water (ENVO:00002010), including plankton (ENVO:xxxxxxxx)" | depth 90 m | reverse complement strand
AAAACATCTGGGTCATCAGCACTATAAACTTCATAATCGATTCCCTTTGAATCAAAAAAATTTTTTGCCATATCACAATATGAACAATTAGATCTAGAATAAATTTCAACTTTTTTTGTCATAAATTAATTATAATGAAAAAATGTCATTATTTAACCTTAAAAATAAATCAATTCTTATAACAGGATCTTCTAAAGGTATAGGTAAAGCTATTGCATTTCAATGCGCTGAACATGGTGCCAAAGTTATTATCTCTAGCAGAAAATCAGATGTATGTATTCAAACTGCAGATGAAATCAATACTAAAGTAGGGAAGAAAGTTGCTTATCCTATTCCAGCTAATATCAGTGAAGATAATCAATTAGAAAATTTGGTAAATGAGACTATTAAAAAAATAGGAAAAGTAGACGTTCTAGTCTGTAACGCTGCTACTAATCCATTTATGGGATCTATGTTAGATATGCCAATTGAAAAATTTGATAAAGTCATGCATAACAACATCAGATCCAATCAAGTTCTCTGTAACCTTGTTTTGCCGGATATGGTCAAAAGAAAAGATGGTTCTATAATAATTATATCTAGTATTGCTGCCATTAAAGGTAGCGCTATATTAGGAGCTTACAATATTAGTAAAGCTGCTGATGTTATGATTGTAAAAAATATTGCTGCCGAGTTTGGTAATAAAAATATTAGAGCTAATTCAATAGCACCAGGATTGATTAAGACTGATTTTGCTAAAGCTCTATGGGAAAATCCTGAAATTTTGAAATCAGTTCTATCATCAACTCCAATGCAAAGAATTGGTCAGCCTGATGAAATTGCTGGTGTTGCAGTTATGCTTGCTTCAGAAGCAGGAAATTACATTAATGGACAAACAATAGTTGTAGATGGTGGAACGACTATAACTTAATTGAATTCTTTAATTCGCTAAGATAGTAATTTAATACGTGATTTTCGTTTATTTGAGGAACTCTAAAGTAGTCAAATCTTAAATTATGAAGTTCATTAATGATATTAGATATCTTTAAAGTACTAAAATTGCTATTTTCAAAATCTTTATATACTCCTGAAAGTTTTTCATCCAATAGTTTTGATTTGAGTAATATTTTTAAAAATTCAATCATGTAATTAATTTTTGATATTAAATCAATATCATAAGTTGATAAATTTTGGAGAAATGATTTTGAATCAGACTGATTTGATAAAAATATCTTCATCGACTTTATAAAATCTTTAAATACCATATGTTGATTATTTTCAATGTCATTCAAAATATTTATAGGGCTAATATAGCTTGGAAAGTCTTTAATATTAAAATCTGAAATACCTTTTGAAACTAGCCATTCATTTATTTCATTGTCTGTCAGAGATGGCATATTAAAAATTTGACATCTACTATAAATAGTTTGAAGTAAAGAATTAGATCTACTTGTAAGAAGAATAATGAATGTATTAGGAGCTGGTTCTTCTAATGATTTTAGTAATGCATTTTGAGATACTTCATTCATTGTATGAGCATTAATTATCAGCGCAACCTTATTTGTGCTTATTGATGGTGTCATTGAAAGAAAATCAATAATATTTCGATTACCCAATTCATCGTCCCATTCTTTATCTCTATAAGATATATGTCTTGTAAGAATTTTGTCTTTATTTAATAGAAAAAAATCTGGGTGTATATTTAAATTAAAAAGATTTATAGATTTTAAATCATCATTTTTAATTATTAAGGTCTTGGCGATTTCTTTTCCAAGAATAGATTTTCCAATTCCATCTGGACCATTGAGAATAATTCCGTGCGGCAAACTACTGAAATTTATTTGACTAAAAATTTTATTAAGCCATGGGAGTTCATTTATATTCATAAATTTAGATTTGAAAGTATTTCGTTATGTATGATGTCGATATCATTATTTGCATTGATAACACTAAATCTATCACTATTGTCTGAAGCTATTTCTAAATAGCCATTTCTAACTTTATTAAAAAAAGCAATGCCTGATGATTCAATCCTATCCATAGAGTCATTATGTTTCCTATGAAAGCCCTCCTCTACTGAAATATCTAACAAAAATGTATGATCTGGTAATGGACAATTTATGAATGATACCAACGAATTGATAAATTCTTTAGAGAGGCCCCTGCCATAACCTTGATAAGCTATTGATGCATCAAAAAATCTATCTAACAACAGATAATCAGATTTATTATTTAAAATTATTTTATTAACAAGTTCAGATCTGGCTGAAAACATTAAAAGTAGTTCAGTTTCATTAGATAGCTTGTTGTTTTTATCTAACAATATGTCTCTAATTTTTTCACCAATTGTGGTTGAACCAGGCTCTCTTAAAATTTCTACAGTATAATTTTTTGATTCAAGAAAATCTTTTAATAATTTAATCTGAGTAGACTTACCTACACCTTCAATGCCTTCAAAAGAAATAATTTTCATTTTTTATTTAATTCATCAACCTTCTTTTTATGTTCATCATACGTTTTTGAAAAAAAATGAGAAGATGGAGAGTCTGCAACAAAAAACAAATATTCACCAGGTAAGCTATTAGCTGCTGCTTTAATTGATGTGGGAGATGATATAGATATTGGTGTTGGTGGTAATCCTTTTATCATATAAGTATTAAATTTATTATCTGAATCTAGAATATCAGATTTTTTAATATCTCCATCAAAATTAGGTAACAAACCATAAATAATTGTTGGATCAGCCTGTAATTTCATACCTAGCTGCAATCTTTTAAGAAATACAGATGAAATTGTTTCTTTTTCATCTTCGTTACCAGCTTCTTTTTCAATAATTGAAGCAAGAATTAAGACTTCATTTTTTGTTAGATTATTTTTAGAGTATTCATTAACAAATAAGTTATTCAAGAATTTATCTAATTTTGTCCGACTTTGATTAAGTATTAGTGATGATTTCATATTTTTTTTATAAAAATATGTATCTGGAAATAATGTTCCCTCATAAAATGGATATTGATTGTTAAGGCATTGTAAATAGGAACAATCGTTAATCATTAAAGATTCATTTATAAGTTTCTCTAATTGAAATATATTTATACCTTCATTAATCCTTATTTCATGGGTGATTGTTTCTCCGTTTTGCATAGACAAGATAATTTCTTTTATTGTTTTACCTTTGATTAAATACTCACCAGTTTTTATGGAGTTTATATTATTATTTTTAATAAATATTCTAATAAAAATTTTATTAATTAAATTATTATTCGTGAATTTAGAAAGTACTTTATTTATAGATTCGCCATTTTCCACATCTACAATTTCAATATTAACAGATGGTGAGTGATTCAAGTACGCAATAAATGGTGCATAAAATGATAATAGTGATAAAAGGAATATAAAAATTAAACGTGAAAAAATAATCATTTGTTCAAAAAAAATAACAAATGTTATTTTAAACGCTAATACTTTTTTGTAGAACTATTTAAATCTAAGAATTAGAATTTATATACTCAACTGCTTCATTTACAGTAGAAATTTTTTCTGCGTCTTCGTCAGCAATCTCCAGATCAAATTCCTCTTCAAGAGCCATAACAAGCTCAACTGTATCAAGTGAATCAGCACCTAAGTCATCTACAAATGATGAATCACTCTGTATTTCATCAACAGATTTACCTAGTTGATCACTAACAATTTTTTTAACTGTATCTTCAACACTCATAATATCTCCATTACCCTATATTGAAATTTGACACATTTTACATGTATTAGTTCAAAGTTGCACATAAAAATTAATACATTAATAAGCCGCCATCAATTGAAATAGTTTGTCCAGTGATGTAAGAGGCCTCATCAGAAATTAAAAACATTGCTAATTTTGAGATATCCTCTGGTTTTCCAAACTTATTAAGAGGTATTTTTTTAAGTATTTCCATTTTTTCATTCTCATTTAAATATGAGGTCATGTCTGTATCAATAAATCCTGGTGCAATACAATTAACAGTAATATTTCTAGAACCAACCTCTTTTGCTAGTGATCTTGTAAAACCGTTAAGTGCCGCCTTTGAAGATGAATAATTTACTTGACCTGGATTGCCCATTAACCCAGATATTGAAGATATATTAATAATCCTGCCGAATCTATTTTTAATCATATTCTTAAGGAAAACTTTCGTAAGATTAAATGTTCCATTTAAATTAGTATTTATTACTTTATCCCAATCATCATCAGTCATCCTTAAAAATAATTGGTCAGCAGTAATGCCAGCATTGTTAATTAAAATATTAGGAAGAAGGTTTTTTGATTTAAGTTCTTCAAAACACTTTTTAACATCATCTCTTGATGTAACATCAAGTTTAATTGGAAACAAGTTTTCTGATTCATAATCAAAATTAAAATTGTTTCTTGATGTCCCGACAACATTAAAATTATTTTTTGCAAAATGAATTGCCATTGATTGTCCAATACCTCTTGAAGCACCGGATATGAAAATATTCTTTTTTGTCATAATGCTGATTTTAAATCATCGTAAAAGTTTTCGGATGATGAAGTGAAAATATTTTTTATTCCGTTTGATTTTGCAAGACCTGTTAAAACTTTTCCAGGACCACACTCTATCACAATCCCATCAAAAGAATTTATGTAATTCATCGTTTTTGACCATAAAACAGGTTTAGTTAAATGTAAGATTAAATTTTCTTTTAATTCGTCTATATTATTCGCTTCTGATGCACTAATGTTATGAATAATTCTATTTTGTGGTTTTAAAAATTCAATTGTATCCAAGAGATGTTTAAAATCGATACTAGCTTTATCCATTAATTTACAGTGAGATGCAACGCTTACGTTTAACTTAATACACTTTTTGTGGCCTTTATCTTTCAAATTATCTATCACAATTTCAACCGCCTCACTCTCACCTGCAATAACTATCTGCTTTGGTGAATTTATATTTGCTGGATTAACAATCATATTTTCATCAATCCTAACTTTTGCACAAATCTCATTGATAATATCGAAATCAGTATTAAGAATTGCGTACATAGATCCCTTATTAGATTTTTCCATTAATAATCCTCTTTGATGTACGATATTGAGTGCATCTTTAAAAGTTATTGAATTAGACGTTGCTAATGCTGAATATTCTCCCAATGAATGGCCACACATTAGTTCTGGCTTAATATTAAAAAAATTTACTAAATGCTTATAGTGTAAAAATGAAGTAAAAAGAATTGCAGGTTGTGTAATTGAAGTTCTATTTAATTGTTCCTCATTACCATTATTAATTATATCTACAAGATCAAAATTAAGTGCATCACTTGCTAACTCTCTATAATAATTAACAAGATCTTCTGGAAGACAATTTAGCATGCCAAGATGTTGTGAACCCTGGCCTGGAAATAAAATACTTATATGCCTAGGCATACCTATTATGTTACGTCGTCTGAGTCCTCTTTGATAGGCTTGCGAAGATCTTTAACTAATCTACCTTTATAAAATCCGTCTTTGGTCATTTGATGACGGAGATGTTTTTCACCAGAAACGGGATCAACAGATAAAGTTTTACCTTTCAAAGCATCATGAGAACGTCTCTGTCCTCGTCTTGACCGTGTAACTTTACTTTTTTGTACTGCCATAGTCTTCCCTCAAAAAGAAGCTATCCTATCAAAAAATATCTAATATTGATATAAAAATCACGTTAAAGCTTTAATAAGATTTTTAAGTTCATCTGGATATTTTGCAGTTACTCTAATTAAATTTGAATTTTGATCCTTGAATGAAATTGATTTTGAATGCAATGCCAAAGTTTTTTTAAAATTAACATCAATAGAATTATTAAAAAAAACGTCGCCATATTTTTTATCGAATAATATGGGATGATTTAATTGAGATGCATGTATACGTATTTGATGTGTTCTACCTGATTGAATTTTAATATTAATCAAAGATGCCCCTTTTAGCTGTTTAACTAATTTAAAAATTGATTTAGATTGTTTTAGTTTTAAAGGATTATTTTTATATATCTTATTGGAGATAAGTTTTTTTCCTTCAAATTTTCCCTTAACTAGAGCAGAATAAATTTTATTTATTTCATTTGAATTTAATAAATTTGAAAAATGTCTCACAGATGTTTTATTTTTTGCTAAAACTAAACATCCGGTTGTTTGTTTATCTATTCTGTGACAAAGCTCAATGTTGCTCCCAAGCTTTTTTCTAAATAAGTCTATCAGTCCGATTCCGTTTTTAGTTCCAGAGTGGACAGCAATGTCATTGCTTTTGTTAACAATTATATAATTCTCGTCTTCATATATTATTTTAGAACAGTGTTTTTCTATTAAATTTTGATTAATATTTTTATCTATATCTTGCGATTCTTCCAGATATGGTGGAATTCTTATTAAGTCATCAATTTTTAACTTATAGCTAGGTTTGATACGTTTAGAATTAACTCTTACCTCACCTTTTCTAATAATATTGTAAATTTTACTTTTTGGTATATTTTTGTAATTAGATAGTAAGAAATTATCTAATCTACGTCCTGAATTATCTTGATCAATAATTAATTTTTTGACAGTCATAATTTAAATCTATAGGATATATCACTAAATAACTAGAATAATCTAGTAAATATTAAAGAAAGATAAATACAACAGTTAATAATTTAAGCTCAATATTGAGCTAATCATGTAAGCAAAAATATATAAGACTTACTGATATAAAGCTTCTAGAAAGCATACTGCTGAATTATCTTCCTAATTTTAGGGAGAAAAAATGAAAAGAATACTTATAAATTCATCATATGGAAATGAATTACGTGTTGCATTAGTTGATGGAGCTAAACTTTATGATTTTGATACAGAATCACCTGAAAAAAATCTTTTAAAAGGTAGTATATTTAAAGCTACAGTTTCAAAAATTGAATCTAGTCTCGATGCTGCTTTTGTTAACTTTGGTTCTGAAAGACATGGATTTCTTCCATTAAAAGACCTTTCAAAAGATTATTATAAAAAAGATAAAAAGGGTAAGTTTGTTTGCACACTTGAAGAAGGTCAAGAAATCATCGTTCAAGTTACTAAAGAGGAAAGAGGAACTAAAGGTGCAGCTTTAACAACTCAAATTGGATTAGCAGGTAGATTTTTAGTATTAATACCTAATTCATCTAGATCAGGCGGTATATCAAGAAGAATCAGCGGCGATGAACGAGATCAAATCAAAAACACATTAGATAAATTAAATATACCTGAAAATATGAGTGCAATTGTAAGAACTAATGGTTTGGGTAGAACTGCTGAAGAGTTGAGTCTAGATCTTAGTTATTTGCTTGCTTTGTGGGATGAAATAAATAATACAACACCAAATGCAACATCACCCTCTTTGATTTTTAGAGATGATAAATTGATTGTAAGGGTTGTTAGAGATTATTTTAAAGAAGATATAGAAGAAATTCTCATTGATGATAAAGAAACATTTAATGAAGCAAAAGAATTTATTGAAGCTGTAATTCCTGATCATGCTGAAAAAGTAAAGTTTTATGACGAAGAAATACCATTATTTAATAGATATCAAATTGAATCACAAATAGAGCTAGCTTTTCAAAGAGAAATTTCTTTAAACTCTGGAGGGTCAATTGTTATTGACCCTACTGAGGCAATGACTACTATTGACGTTAATTCAGCGAGATCAACAAAAGGTAAAGATATTGAAGAAACCGCATTTAAAACAAATCTTGAAGCCGCTTCCGAGATTGCTAGACAGCTCAGGTTAAGAGATGTAGGTGGATTAGTAGTTATTGATTTTATTGATATGACAAATGAAGAAAATCAAAGCAAGGTAGAATCAGCATTTAGAAAAGCAATATACACTGATAGAGCTAGAGTCCAAGTATCAAATATATCAAGATTTGGTTTATTGGAAATATCTAGACAAAGACTAAGACCATCATTGAATGAATCATACGATATTGAACACGTTCTAGTTAGGGGTCCAAGATCATTAGGACAATCTATTTTAAGAATCGTGGGTGAAGACGCTGCAAAAGAAAATACTGGTGAAATTCATGTTTATGTTCCAGCTGATGTTGCTAGTTATCTTCTAAATGAAAAAAGGTATGACATCATTAGAATAGAAGAATCAAACAATATAAAGATTTTAGTAATAGCTGATCCATATAAATCCAGACCTTACTACAAAGTAATACGAATAAAGGCATCGGATGTTAAAAAACTTGATTCATACAATTTAACCCCTGATAGTCCTGAACCTAAAATTGATTGGAGAGATGATAAAAATAATTCAAAATCAATGAAACCATTGGTCGATGGAGTAAAACCGCCAAAAATGCCAAAAAAACGAAAAGATGGAATCATTAAATGGTTAAAGACTATTACAGGTATAGAAGTTGAAGAAGTTAAAACTAAGAAAAAAGTAAACAAAAAATTTAAAAGAAAAATAAATAAAAATAAACCATCTTCACCAAATAAGAAATTTAATAATAAAAAAATCAATAAGCCATCAAGTAAAAAAACTCCTAAATCACATAAATCTGTTAATAAAAATAAAAATTCTAATAAAAAACCGATTATGAAGAAATCACATGATGGGAAAAATCCTAATAAGGAAAAAGATAAACCAATTAGTAAATCACCGATTAAAGAAATTGTTAAAGAAAAAAAGCCAAAAAAAGCTATTCCACAAAGAGCTAAGAATGATCCTCGACAAAAAGATTAATTAATTTGCCTGAAAGACTGGTTGTTGGTGGTACATATGGTAAGTTATCAACAGAAAACCAGTCTGCCTCAACAATCTCATTCTCATCTATAACAATTTCACCCGAATCATGTTTGCATTTAAATCCAAGCATTAATTGTGAAGGAAATGGCCAGGGTTGACTTCCTACGTATTCAATATTTTTAACTTTTATGCCAACTTCTTCCATTACTTCTCTTTCTACAGTTTCTTCAGCTGATTCAGATACTTCGACAAATCCAGCTAATACACTATAAAGACCCTCTGGAAATAAATTGTTTCTAGCCAACAAGATTTCATCTCCTCTAGTAATCATTGCCAAAACACATGGTGCTATTTGTGGATAAATCATTGAGGATGTTGCGCTACAGTACATTGCTTGTTCTTTTTCATTAAATTCATTTAATTTACCTGAATATCCCGAATATTTGTTACTTCTTATCCAATGTAGCAATTGATTTGCCCTACCCATTAGCACAATATCTTTTGGTTCTGATATTGCCAATAAATGTCTTAAATCATATTCAACGAGATTTTTATAGCCTATATTTAAATCATAAGTGGAGTCTGAAACGTCAACTGCGTAAATGTCTTTACCATTATTGGCAATTCCTACAAATAAGTGATCTTTAATTTTAATGTCTAATAGATTTTCTTCTAATAAGAAAGTTTTTAAATTCGGTTCATACAAAATTTTATTATTTTTAAAAATAATTAAAATATTATTATTTGTACCCCTAATGTCAAAAAATCTTTTAAAATGCATATAAATTCAATTTGTAAAAAAAATGTTAAGTGAAATTCAAAAACTTTTTCTTGGTGATGCTCCCAGTTGGTATAAGTCTACCATAATAGGGTTTCTCATATTTAATCCATTACTATTAATGATATTAAATATATTTTCACCTGAAAACGCAGGATTTATTTTAGGATGGATTCTTTTGCTTCAATTTATATTCACACTAGCAATGGCTTTAAAATGTTATCCGCTTCAACCAGGTGGCCTGCTAGCAATTGAAGCACTATTGCTAGGACTTACATCAACAGATACTGTCTATTACGAAATACAACAGAATTTAAAAGTAATCTTATTACTAGTTTTTATGGTTGCTGGAATATATTTTATGAAAAATTTAATGTTGACAATATTTACGAAACTACTATTGGGTATTCGTTCTAAAACATTACTATCATTTCTATTTTGTATCTCAGCTGCTGTGTTATCTGCTTTTCTAGATGCACTTACCGTCACAGCTGTTCTTATTGGTGTAATGATAGGTTTTTACAGAATTTATCATGCCGTAGTTTCTGGAAACAGCTTTTCAGATCAGGATCATAACTATAAAGATAACTCAAGTATCAATAGTCTTAATGCTAGTGAACTTGAAGACTTTAAAGGTTTTTTAAGAGACCTTGTGATGCATGGTGCAGTTGGTACAGCACTAGGAGGCGTATGCACAACTGTTGGTGAGCCGCAAAACTTACTTATTGCGGGTAAAGCAGGATGGGATTTCATAGAATTTTTTATGCAAATGGCACCAATTACAATGCCAATTTTATTCACTGGATTATTAACATGTATATTAGTTGAAAAATTTTCTATTGCTGGTTTTGGTAATCAATTACCATCAAATGTTAGAGATGTTTTTAATGAATACTCAAAATACAGAAAAGATAATATTACAACAAAAGACAAGGCTGAATTATTTATTGAATCAGTGGTTTTAGTTTTTCTTGTTTTTGCTCTTGCTTTTAGTATTGCAGCTGTCGGTTTAATTGGGTTAAGTGTAATGGTGCTTCTAACTGCATTTAAAGGAATAACTCACGAACATAAATTAGGCGAAGCTTTCCACGAAGCTCTACCGTTTACTGCTCTTTTAGCTGTGTTCTTCGCGATCGTAAGTGTTATTTATGATCAGAAGCTTTTTGAACCGGTAATTGTATATGTATTAAATCAACCTGAGGCAGTTCAACCTTCTTTATTTTACGTTGCTAACGGTTTCTTGTCTGCTGTTAGTGATAACGTATTCGTTGCAACAATTTATATTGGTCAAGTTGCAGACAAAATTCCAGTTGGGACAGAACAGTTTAATAATTTAGCAATTGCTATTAATGTTGGAACAAATATTCCAAGTATAGCTACACCAAATGGACAGGCGGCATTTCTTTTCTTACTAACCTCTGCTCTTGCTCCATTAATTAATTTATCATATTTAAGAATGGTGTATATGGCACTCCCTTATACAATCATTCTCTCAATTGTGGGTTATATCTCTATTGCAAACATTCTTTGATGGCTGAAGAACTTTGTCATAAGGTCTGTATTGCTCCAATGATGCAGTATACAGATATGCATGATAGATATTTACTTAGACTGATATCAAAAAAAGTTTTTCTTTACACAGAAATGATCGCTACAGGCTCTTTAGTTTATGGGAAATGTTTTGAACAGCTTAAGTTTAATAATGAGGAACACCCTGTAGGAGTGCAATTAGGAGGTTCAAATATTGATGATCTTATTGATTGCTCAAAAAAATGTGAAGAATATGGTTATGATGAAATAAATTTAAATGTAGGTTGTCCATCGGACAGAGTTCAAAAAGGAAAATTTGGAGCTTGTTTAATGCTAGAGCCCAATCTAGTTGCTGATTGTTTATTTAATATGCGAAATGCTGTCACTATTCCAGTATCTATTAAATGCAGATTAGGAGTAGATCATCATGATACATATGAGTTCATCCATAATTTTGTATCCATAGTAAGTCAATCAGGAATAAAAACTTTCATTATTCATGCGAGAAATGGAATACTTAAAGGCCTTAGTCCAAGACAAAATAGAAACATACCTCCTTTAAAATATGACTATGTTTACAATCTTAAAAAAGATTTTCCTAACTTAGAGATAATAATTAATGGGGGTATAAAAAATCTTGATCAATCTGAGACTCATCTAAAAAAAGTCGATGGTGTAATGATTGGTAGAGCGGCGTATGAAAATCCATTCATGTTAAAAGAAGTTGATTCTAGATTTTTTAATCAAAAATCATCTATCAATTCAAAAAAACAACTTCTCAACGAATATTTTGAATATGTAGATAGACAGTTAAAAAATGGCCACGATTTAGGAAAAATGATGAAACATCTATTTGGTCTTTCTAGAGGTGATAAATATGCAAAAACTTTTAGGATAAAAATTTTGGAAGTGATTAAAGATAAACAACTTCAAAAACATAAAAAAGACCTTGAGGAACTATTAATCTATTAAAAAATCATCCATATCATCAACAAAATCATCCTTTACATCAATACCATCTTTTACTTCATATTGAATAGATTGAATATAAGCATCTTTCACAAATGTATATTTGTCACCAGAGAGAAGCGACTCTACATCCAATAACCTTTCTCTTGTTTCTATAGCATCAATTGATTTAAGCGCAATATTTACATCCGTTTCTGTCATATGAAATGTAACTGACAAGAATGATGATACTGGTTTACTGAATGAGTCTCTCAGGGTTGATGGGCCTAACCCTGGTAACATTATGTAAGGGCCTTCACTAACTCCCCATACAGCAAGTGTTTGACCAAAGTCTTCTTCATGTCGTTCTAATCCAATTTTTGACGCTACATCAATAAATCCACCTAGCCCAATGGTTGAATTAATTACAAATCTAGTTAAATCATTTGCAGATTTCTTTGGTTTTCCCTGTAAAAGTTGGTTTACACATGTATCAACCTCTTCTAAATTATTGAAAAAGTTTGTAATACCCTTTTTAATTCTAGGTGGAAATTTTGAATAAAATGTTGCCGTAGGCTTTAAAATTTTTTCATCTAGATTTTCATTAAATTCAAATGTTTTTCTATTTAAATTTTCAAAAGGATCGTTGACTTCGTTTGAATAAATACTCAATGAAAAAATTAATATAAAAATAAAAATAAACCTATTCATTAGCCAGAGTTGATGCAATAGTTTCTGATATGGAAATAATATCATTTGATATGTAGTTCGTATCAAAATTATAAATTTTTCTATTAAAACTTACATTTCCTAAATGATTAATCTGCTTTAAATTAAAAATTTTTTGAACCTCAGATTTTTCATTCATTATTAAATTATTTTCAATGTAGCCTAGAGTTTTAATATTAAATTTTTCAACCATAGAGAGTGTTTTAACTGAGTCAGAAATTGATAATTTATTAGTAGTAGTAACTAAAACAAAATAATCCACATTGATATCCTTGAAAACTGTTAAATAAGCATCGCCAGTTCCTGGCGGCATGTCTATAAATAAAAAATCTAAATCATTCCAATTGGTAGCATAAAATAGTTGTTTAATAGTGGAACTTAAAATAGGTCCTCGCCACATACCTGCCTTTTCCTCATCTAAGACCAATCCTACCGAAGAAAATTGAATGTTATGTTTTAATATCGGGTTTAATAATTTCTTTTTATTAATTTGGGTAAATGATGGTTTTTCTTTGATATCAAAAAGTAAATGTTGGTTTGGTCCATAAACATCGGCATCTAAAATACCAACTGAGTATTTAGATGCTAAGTGTAATGCAATAGATGCGGTAATTGATGATTTTCCAACTCCACCTTTAGCAGAACCTATTGCAATAATATTTTTTATAGACATAGAAAAGTTATTTTCACATATAATACAGTTATTAAATGGACAATCCTAAAAAAATTAAAAGAAAAATTCTTGTAACTCAAGCACTGCCTTATGCAAATGCTCCACTTCATTTAGGACATATCTTAGAAGCTGTACAAACAGACATCTGGTCGAGGTTTCAAAATTTAAACAATAATGAATGTCACTTTTTTTGTGCTGATGATACACACGGTACGCCGGTGATGTTAAAAGCAAATGAAATGGGTATCTCGCCAGAGGAGTTAATCAAAAATGTATACCAAGATCATAAATCAACATATGAGCTTTATGATATCAAGTTTGCAAACTTTCATAGCACCCACAGTGATGAAAATAAGAAGTTTTCAGAACTTATTTATAATAAAGCAAAATCAAATAATCTTATATCAAAGGCAACTATAGAACAGTACTATGATGAGGAAGAAAAAATGTTTCTTTCAGATAGATTTATTAAAGGCACATGTCCAAAATGTGATGCAGAAGAACAAAATGGTGATAGTTGTAATGACTGTGGCGCATCTTA
>CETI01039232.1_pt1 | contig 13931 bp, 17 predicted proteins | sample 361441 | NCBI WGS metagenome assembly CETI01 (sample SAMEA2622478, study PRJEB7988) | marine metagenome | biome: marine biome (ENVO:00000447); feature: deep chlorophyll maximum layer (ENVO:xxxxxxxx); material: "saline water (ENVO:00002010), including plankton (ENVO:xxxxxxxx)" | depth 90 m | reverse complement strand
GATAATTATAGATTTAAAATAGATTGGAATGTAGATAATACTGAAGTAGATAGATATTGTAGTGCAAATAGATTATATCAAAAATTAGGTTGGCAATTAGGATTTAGACAAAATGAAATTTATATGGATAAAAATTCTGTATATACAAGTACAGATGGTGAAACAAAAGGTATTGCTTCTGCTAGTATATGTCATATAAGTTATCCAAGATATTTATATGTTGCTATTGATGATTATCAACAAAGTTCAAGAAATTATTTCTCAGTTGCTTCTGATTCTAATATTGCACCAAATATTATAGGTAGAGTTAATATATTATCTCTTTTTGAAGAAAAAACTGCTTTTAGACAAGGTGCTACCGGTGGTGATTACTTATATTCACAAAAAATGATAAGAGAATATTTTGGACCAACAACAATTAGTAAATTAAAAGTAAGATTATTAGATGAATTTGGACGACCATTCCCAATTAATAATGCCGATTGGAGTTTCGTTTGCACTTTTGAATGCTTATACAATTAATTACAATATAATACACTTGAATTTTTTATTATTTTTTTTTATTTTTAAGTCAATAGTTTCTTGATTTAGAATTTTTTGTGATTCATTAAAAATTATACTAGAAATTTTCATAATTTTTTTTGAGTTATCCATATATCTATAATAATATTTATCTTCTTTTCTACTATAAATTACTTCAATATTCTTATTTTTTTTTGAACTAAAAAATATAAAATTTCTATTTAAATCTTGCTTTTTTTTTACACCAATTAATAAATTATTAAATTTAACATTTATAATTTTATTAACATCATTATAAAAATGATTTTTTAAAAAATTTATTTTATATTCTTCTACTTCATAAGGTTTATCAAAAAATTGATTTAAATAATCATTAACAACACTCATTATTAGATTATTAGATTATTATATTAAAAATTGATATAATATTATATCAATTTTTTATATAATATTATTATTTTATGAATAAATCTTCAAAAGAAAAAAATTTTTTAAAAAAAATAGAAAGAATTGAACAACTTGAAAGAAAAGAAAATAATAAAAAAAAAATGGATGAAACCGAAGAAAAATTTTTAGATTTATTTAAAAATACTGTCATATTAAAAATTAAAAATCAAGATAATAATAAAGAATATGAAAAATTACTAGAAAAAATAAAATATGATATAAATAAAGGTGGTTCTGAATCTGATTTTGCTATGTTAATTCAATATTTAATAGCAATTTTAGATATATATAAAAAAAATAATTATATGAAAGAAGATATAAATGAAGATATAATATTGAAAGCTATTAATAATACAATAAATAAAGATAAAGAAATATATAAAGAAAAATACATTGTTCCACTGAATCGCCATGATTTTGATGTTAATATTTCTATTTATAATATACTAGGTAGACAACCAAGATTCGCTAGAAAAAAAATTTAATATACTTTATAATATATTCAGACTATTTCATCTACAAAACCAATTTTTTTCATTTTTTTAGCATTCCAACAATTATCTTGCGAAAAATATTTATTCATTTTTTCTTCTGTAACTTTATAACTTATCGTATTGAGTATAAATAACATACACTGTTTAAATCGTTCAATTTCATCTTTATTACATTGAATATATTGACCCCACATATTATCACCTACATATTTATTTAATACACAAATCGTTTTTTTACAAATTATACGATAATCACATAATGAAGCAAATAAAATTGCCGTATTATTACATTTATATTGAATTATTGAAATTATTTCAATATCGGAATTATTTTTAAATTCCATAAACTTAATTAGATCACCAACAGAACCACCATTTGAATTAATATGTATATAAACACTAGAATCTTTAAAATTATTAGAATTAGTAATAATTGATTTAATAAAGTGGATTAAAATATCAATGGTTTCTGTATTAATAATAGATTCAAAATAAATATGATTATCTTTTAAAAATACATTAGTATTTGGTAAAGATTCATTAGTATAGTGTACATCAAGAACACATTTATTTTTATTAGGATTAAAATTAATAATATCATCAAATTTGCGTTTAGACATTATAAATAATTATTATAATATGATTTTATATACTAACAAATATATATAAAAATCTAATCAATTTTTTTTGTTAGACCAAAAAAAAATTGATTTCAAAAATTAATTTATAACCATATAACATCACATACACAAAAACAAAAATGTCAGTTCTTTCGCTATATATTCCTGTTATTGGTGAGAATGTCAGTGAGTCCTATATGAAGAAAATGTTTGATACTCACAAAATTGGTAAGGTTATGCGAGTTGATTTTGTTAAGAATATTGGCAAAAATAGGCGTGAAGCATTCGTTCATTTTGACGAATGGTTTAATACTGACGAATCAAAGCAACTTCAAGAGGATGTTCTTAATTCTGATAAGCAAGCCCGTTTTGTTTATCATAATAAGAAATTTTGGCCTCTTCTAGTTAATAAGAACTCTCATCGGCGCGTGAAGAATCCGAATTATGAAGTTCTTAACAAAAACGATGTGAAGATTGTGTATAAGACTTCTCTTAAGCTTATTAAGCCAGAGAAGATTGATAGCTCTTCTGATGGTAAGAAGCCAAGGATTATGGTTGAAGTTGAAACCTATGCCGATAAAGTGAGTTCAAATCTTGTAGAAAATTAAATAAAAATAAACAATTAGTTATATCACAAAAAAATTGAAAAAAAAACTTTTTTTTATATAAATTTATAAATATATAGTATATAAAATGCCTGACAAAGCCAATAAAACAGCCAGAGAAAGAAAAAAAGACAGCAAAAGATCAGATAAATCAATATATAGTTCAAAACATATTAGACAACAAGAACAACAAGTATTAAAACAAATAAGTTCAAAAACAACAAAAACAACAAAAACAAAATAAAATATAAAAAAAATTGATATATAAAATTAATATTAATTAATATATGAATATATTAAGAATCAAAATGGGTGCAGGAATTTTACCAATTGCAATTACCAAATATGCTGGCACTACAAATTTATATATCTTATTAGGACAAGAAAGAAATAATGAAAAATGGTCTGATTTTGGTGGTGGTTCTCATAAAGGTGAAAAACCTATCCAAACAGCTATTAGAGAAGGCGGAGAAGAATTAAATGGTCTATTAGGATTAGATAATGATTTAGAGGACCAAGTAAAAAATAATAAAGTATTAACTATCAGTTATGATAAATATACCTCTTATGTATTTAGAACAAAATATAATAAAGATTTACCAAAATATTTCAATAATAATAATATTTTCGCAGAAAAATATTTAAGTGATAAAGTAAATGTAAATCATAATGGATTATTTGAAAAAAAAAGAATTGGATGGTTTCCAATTATAAAATTCTCTAACAATAGAACAAAATCTATAATTAGACCTCATTATTTACCATTTATAGATAATATCTTAAAAAATAAAGATTTTATTATAGATCAAATTGAAAAAATAGATAAAAAAAAAGAAGAACTAAGAGCTAATTAACTTATTAGTATTTTTTTTATATAGTTATATTTTACCAATAATAATACTACATTATTATAATTAAATAATGAATAATAATATAGATATAGATAAAAAAAATTATGGTATAGTTTATACACCAGATAAATTAGTAGATGAAATTTTAGATTTAATTCCTCAAAAATATTTAGAAAATCCAAATCTAAAATGGTTAGATATAGGTGCAGGAAAAGGAGCTTTCAGCAAAAATTTATATAATAGATTAATGAAAAATCTCTCAAAATTATTTAATAACGATGAGGAATCTAAAAAACATATTCTTAAAAATATGTTATATATGGTAGAAATTTATGAACCACATATAATATATTTACAATCGTTATTCGGTAAAGAATCAAATATCATTAAACAATCCTTTCTCTCCATTAATGAATATAATATTCATAAATTTGATCTTATAATAGGTAATCCACCATATAATATAAATGGTGGAATAAAAACTCCAACTAATTCAAAAATTAAAAAAACAGATGATGGTAAAGCAATATATGTAGAATTTATAAATAAAAGTTTAAAATTATTAAATAAAAAAGGATTTTTAAATTTAATTATACCCTCACTTTGGTTAAAACCAGATAAAGCTGGTCTATATAATACCTTAACCACCTTAAAAATTCATAAATTAAATTGTTTATCTACATCTGATAGCTGTAAAGCATTTAATTATGAAGCTCAAACCCCCACATGTTTTTTTTTAATTGAAAATATAGAATTGACAAAGACAGAAACCTTTTCTATAGAAATATATGACAGAATCGAAAATAAATATATAGATTATCAATTAAAAATAAATTATCCTATTCCAATAAATGGAATACAAATAATTAATAAACTTAATCATTATTTAGATTTATATGGAACTATCAACTATATTAAAACCAGCACTACTCCACAAAAAATGATTATTAAAGATATAAGCGGAGATAATTTATATATTAACATTAAAACCTGTTTATTAAACAAATTAACACCAAATATAGTTTATAATTATTCAAATATAAAATCAAAATATTCAAATAATAAACCAAAATTAATTATGGCTAATAAAATGTATGGAATTCCATTCTTTGATAAAAAAGGTAATTATGGTATATCAACAAGAGATAATTACTTAATTCAAGATTATTCTCTCACAGAATTACAAGATATACAATTATTTCTTTCAACTAAATTCGCCCTATTTATTTTTTCAATATGTAATTATCGTATGAGATATCTTGAAAAATACGCTTTCAGTTTTATTCCTGATATAACAAAAATATTAGATTTTCCAAAATTATTAAATGTAGATCGAGAGAAAAGAGATGAATTAATTGCTAACTTTTTTAATCTTTCAAATAAAGAAAAAGAATTTATTGAAAAAAGTTTTAAGGACTACCAATTTTTTATTTAATAAGAATTAGCTTATTTTTATTTCTTCAATAGCTTCTTGTGTTAATTCAACTATAATTCTATTACCAGAATCAATATAATATTGTTCTATAATACCTTTATATTTTGTTATAGCATGTTGTATATATTTTATATTTCCTGTTTCAATTGATAAATCCATACAATAGATAAAATCTTCTTCATTTGTATAGTCACCATGTTCCATTAGAAATAAAATTGATATAAAATATAAATAATAAAATTTATATCAATTTTAAAATAGATTAAAAAAAACTCATTAAATACTATTATATAAAATAATCTAATAATGTTTATTAATAATTTAAAAAATATTATACAACCAGTTACACTATATGGACATAGAATTATGAGTAAAAAAAATATGTCTATGTATTCAAATTTATTTCATAATTTAGCCATAGAAGAAGATGATGATTTAGATTATGAAATAGAATATGAATATAATAAAAAAAAGAAAAATATATATGAAATTAAAAAACAACATTATTCATCAATTCAATTAAAATATAGATTAAATGAATGCACTGGTGGATTATGCCATAAATGTAAAGGAAATGGTTATGTTATAAATGAACCAATAATGATATTAGGAATAATAAATATTAATACTTGTAATGAATGTAATGGAACAGGATTTATTTAATAATCTATATATCAATATTATTTTCAGAAACATTAACAGCTTCAATTGCGTCAAATGATTTATTACTATATTTATATTTTTTTTGAATATCATCATTTGAAAAATAATGATTCTCTATATAATCCATCAAATTATGAAAAATATTATGTTTTTTTATAAAACTTAAATAATAAGTATAATTATCTATTATAAGATTACTCTCATCAACATAATTTTTTACTGGTATATACTTATTAATATACTGTTTAAATAAAGTTAATGAAATAAAAATTTCAAATAAATTATGATATAGTTTATATTTATATCTATTCAAAAAATTAACAATTGCTAATATATTCTTATCGTTTACTAATTGTTTATTAAAATCAAGATTAAAATAATTATAAAAATTATTTTTAAATGTATCAAAATCTACATCTACATTAATAACATATTCATAAAGTATTTTTATTAATTCATCTATATTATCTGTATCTGTATAAGTTAATAAATCCATATACAATTTTTTCATATCATTTTTTATAACATAACCAAAATCATAAATTACTATTTTATAAATATCATCATCTTTTACAATTTTCCAATTAGAATCATGTAAATCAGAATGAAAATAATCTAATGTAATATAATTATCTTTTATAAATAAATTTAATAACATTATTATTTTTTGTTTTTCAAAAAATGATATATCAAATTCATCTATATTTTTACCATTATGAAAATCCATAATTAAAATATTTTTTGATGAAATAATCGGTCTTGGAACAACTATAAATTCATTATCACTATAAGTTTTATAAAAATAAGATAAATTATTATATTCAGTTATCATATTAGTTTGATTTTTTAAACTTTCAAAAAAATTATCAAATACAAAAATACTATCATATTTATTTAAAAATGATATATTAGATACAATATAAATATACAATTTTATAAAATAAATAGGAAATATTACCTGATATTTGATCTGTGGATGAACTACTTTAATAGCTATATCTTTTGATGAATTTTTAAATTTACCTTTATATACTTGCGCTATTGAACCAGATTTAATTGGATAATCAAAATCTATATCTATTACATTTTCTAATTCTTCATCAAAATCCTCTAAAAATTTTTTTTTTGTATAATTAAAATTATGAATATAACATGATTCATAATATGTTGAAAATAATTTATTTATATATTCATAATCCTTTTCTATAATTAATGAAGTATTTGTATGCATCCATTGAACAAATTTTATTAATATACATCCATTTAAATTTATACTATTATGTAATAAATATACTAATGTTTGATTAAAATAACCAAATACTTTATAAAATAAAAAATTATTAGAAAATATAACCAAAAAGTATATAAAATAAAAAAAATATTTAGTATAAATTAAATAATCTATTAAATGTAACTTTCTATGTAACATAATAATATGTAATATTATTAATAATTTAATTATTATTAAGTTATAACTTAATAATAATATTAAAATTATTATTATAATTAATAAAATGACCGAAAATAATGAAGAAATATTAACAAAAGAAATAAAAGAGATAATAAAAGATTACATTAAAGAAAAATACGAAGAACATTTAAATAATGAAAAAATTTTGTTAATAAAAGAAAAAAATATACCTACTGTTATTAAAAATCTATATGATAATAATATTAAATCTTTAAAATCACTTATTCGCAACAAATTAAAAGAAAAATATAAACAAACTTATAGTTCTGCTATTACAGAACAAATTATATTAGAAATCTTTCATGATAAAGATATAAATATCAATAAATTAATAAAAGAAATAGAATTTATTCAAACTAAAAATCTTAAAAATATAGATTTACCCATAATAAATAATAGTTTAAACTTAAATATCAGCATGGTTGATAATTATATCATAATTAACTCTATTAAACAAATAAATGAAGAATATAGCGTAATCTATAAAGAATTATTGAATTATAAATTTATTTACTCTATTAATGATAAAATATTAGAAGAATATGATAATAATCAAAAAATTAATATAATAAAAGAAGAAATAAAAGAAAAAGATACAGTCAATATTACTTTGTATTATTTAAAAAATAATTAACATCAACATCAATCTTGTATTAATTTTGAATTCTCTATTTTTACTTCTAATGTAAAAGTAAAATCTTCATCCATATCTTCATTTATTATATTTCCATAATAATCTATTATTTTTATACTGAAATTATAAAAATTTATTAATCCATCATATTCTCTAACATCATCAAATCTATCATTATTTTCAGAAAATATTTGATTTATATAATAATTATTTGATTTATTACCTAAATTACTATTTATCTTAGCTAATATCTTATGAGTACTCATATTATTATTTAAAAATAATTTATGTGTCTCAATTATATTTGATTGATATTCATCAAAACAAAAAAATAATTCATTATTACCTATATTTGAAAATGTAAATGGTGATAAAATTTTATTATTATTTAATCTCATATTTGAAATATCATCTATTGAAGTATAATAAGTAGAAGATTTAAAACTATCAAAACCTAAAACATTTGCTAATGAATAATATTGTGTATAATTAGTTTTAAAATCTACACTAAAATAATTAAATGAAGCATCACCACCATTAACATTAACACTATCTAAATAATTATTTGATAATTCAAAAGTTATTCTTCTAGTATTCTTATTTATAGAAAAATTTATGTTTTTCATAAAATCTCCCGCACTATAATTTGAAGATTGATCAAAATAATTCATATTTAAATAATTTTCTAATTCAATTGGATCTTCATAATAACCATTTTCAATTGTTATTACATTTGAAAAATCACAACTTATAACATCATCTTTTTTTATAAATTTTTTTATTATAAATTTATTATTTAATTTTGTTTCTGATATCAAATAAGGTTTTTTTATATTTATTGATGCTAATTTCACTTGACTTATAAAATTTATAGGTGATGATAAATTAAAATTACTATTCGTTTTAGGTGTTAATGTCGTTAAAATAGGATTATTTTTTGCCCGAAATAAAGTATTAAAATGTAAATAATTATATGTTTTATAATTTTTTATAATAGCCTTATTTTTTTTTATTAAATCATAAATATTATAACTTTGTGTTTCACCTTTATCTTCTAACATTCTAATAGCTTTTTTTTCTTCTTCTTCTTCTGACTCTTCTGAACTGGAATTATTATTTATATTTTGCATCGTTTCAATATTACTTCCAAAATTAAAAATATTATCATCATTCTCTTCCTCTTCATTTTCATTAAAACTTTCCAATAATTTATTCTTTACATTTAAAAAAAAATTTTGTAATTCTATATCCTTACTAAAATATGTTTCATTTAAATTTTCCACTTTATTTATTACATCATCTTTACTATAATTCAAATCTAATTTTAATAACTTTTCCAATTCTTGTATATTATAATTATCAATATTAGTATTCATATTATATAATAATTATAAATTTATTTATGTTCTTTTGAACTATATAATTCTTTTAAAAATTTCACATAATTAAACTCAACATTTTTTTTTATTTTATTAGGAATATTTTGAATACCCTGCCCCCTTTTCATATGACCTTTTGTTTTAAATAGTAACAATTCTAAATTTTTTATTATTCTTTTTTCATCTTTATTTAAATCATCTTTATCAATTCTATTATTTGATTTATAAATATATCTATTATAATTATTATCATTATAAATATAATGGCACCGTTTTGTATTAGGTAATGGGGCTAATTTATTTTTTATTACTCCAAAACCTTCTATAATATTTTTACTATTATTCATTTCAATAACTATAATATTTGTTGATGGTAAAATTTTTTCGGTTATTTTTACTGGTGCTCCATAAATACATTTTATCTTATTTTCAATTCTATAAGATTGATTTTGTTTAAATGTTTCATTATTAAATCTTGTAACACATATTTGCACACGCGAATTTTCTACATTATTATTCATTATTTCAACAATAATAATGTATTAAATTTTTATATCAATTTTTATTTAATTCAAATTTTTAGTATGTTGAAAGTGTAGCGGATTCTCTAACATCAACACTTATCGCGTTTTCTAATTCTTCAGCTGGGTCTTTGTATACTTTAATTAAAAATTTGTCTTCCGCAATATCAGGTATCGCCTGATCTGGGTCTGTGAATTTCTGTTTGAATAAAGCAATTGATTTTCCACTAATTGGAGGAGCCTCCTGCTGTAATCTTTCATATTCTTTTAACGCCCATACTGTTAAAACATCAGCAGGATCACGATCAGATGGAGACATACCCATCTGTAATGTCATATATCTGTAGAATGAACCAAACTGTTTCGCAACTGAACCATGATCCGCAGATTTTTCTTCCGCGTTATAGAATTTTTTGAATGACTGTATTAATGTAGATATTAAACCTATGCCACCAACAGCAAATAATACACCATTTTTAGATTCTTCTTCTTTTAAACTTGTAGCTATTAAGGACATAGTTGAAGCAAAACCTGTTACAACAATACCTGTGATTGATAATTTATTGGCGAAACCTCTCCATACACCACCAGAATGAGCATGCATAAAACGAAGACCTGCGGCCTTTTCACCCCATTGTTTCATTAATTTTTCCATATTTGGTGACCATGATTCAGCATTTACTTTTTTGCGTAAATCACCTAATTTCGCCGCAGCAAGAGCTTCTGCTTCTCCGGAATTTAAATCCGCTGTTGACATAATTTATAATAATACAAAATATTAAAAAAAAATGGTAATTTTACAGAAATTTTGTTTAAATTAATCTAAATTAATCCAAACGAGCCTTTATTCTTTTATTCTTATAAATATAATAAATTAAAATTATACCCATAAATGATGTCATAATTATATAATGATTTAAATAAAGATTATATATGTATTTAATTACTAAAATAGCATGATTATAACAAATCATAAAATATAATACAGTTATTAAATTATATATAAATAAACTTGTTTTAAACAAACCAAAATAGTGTAGAAAATCCGCAATAGATACTATAAATAGAAACCCTACTATCAACATTCTAATAGTAGCAGTTCGTTTTTTACATTTATCATTTAATTTATCAATACGATTATGCCAATATAATTCTCGTTCTTCAACTATTCTATAAAATTTTTTCATATTTTTTTCATCCTCTTCCTCCAATTTATTTATCTTTCCCTCCATTTTTTTTATCTCATCTTTTAATATTTTCACTTGAACATCCTCCATAAAATTAAGTTAATCATTATCTTTAACGATTAAATTAATTTTTTATCAATTTAAAAAAAATTAAATTAATATAAATAATTACTCACATTTTAATACAAATATCTCATTTCCAACAGAATATTCATGACTTATTACATTTAATTTCGCTAATTTAAATAATTCTAGTATTTCATCTATCTTAAAAATATAATAATATCTTTCATATATTTTTCCTTGATTATTATTCCATAAAACTATATTATTACCATATTCATTAAAAGTCCTATTTATTTTTTTTGGTTGCTCAAATGACCATACCGATAATAATATTTTACCATTCGGTTTTATTAACCTTTTCATTTCTAATAAGGCATTTAATCTATGTTCTTCTGTTGATAAATGATGAAATACAGCAATACATATAATAGCATCCCCTATTTGTTCCTGTAAAGGTATCGTAAGTATATTAGAATTTATAACATTTAAATTTTTTTCTTTACAAATATTAATAAAATTTTTACAATTATCTATACCTATAAAATTTAAATTATTATGTTGCATATTTCTACCATTACCACAACCTAAATCTAATACTATACTATTATTTTCTAATGTATTTAAAAACTCATTTACCCAAGACCATCTATATTGTCTTGTGTTATTAAATTGTGGAGCTATCTGTTCATATATATCTTTTACATTGTCATTTTCTAACTGTGTTAGCATTTATTATTAACTTATAACTTTATAAATTAATAATAAATATTAAAATAAATTCAATTTTATTTTAATAAATATTTTTTGATCGATACATAAAATCTTCTACATTAAACGCCGTTTGCCTCTCAATTTTTGGAGGTTCATTAGAATTTAAATTATTTGATGAAGAAATACTTTTATTTAATACAGGTTCATCATTTATAATACTATTTTCATTTACAAATTCATTATTTAATATACCTGAAGTATACAAAATTTTTTCCAAATATTTTATTCTTTTTTCCATATCTCTAATTTTAAGTTCTAATACTTGAACACGATCTAACTGTTCTGATTTATTATATGTATACTGACAATCTTCTCTATCACAACCGATCATTATCAATATATAAATATAAAATATAATATTTAACTAATTTTTATTATTTAAATAAAAATTGAAAATAATTTAAAAACATATCACTTATTACATATAATTTTATGGTAGCAATAGGTATTGACCTTGGCACTACATACTCTTGCGTAGGCATTTGGAAGGACGGACGATGCGAAATTATAGCTAACGATCAAGGTAACAGAACTACACCCTCATATGTCGCTTTCACCGATAGCGAACGATTAATTGGTAACTCAGCAAAAAATCAATCCTCACAAAATCCAGAAAATACAATCTTTGACGCAAAACGCCTCATCGGTAGAAATTTTAATGATCCTTCCACTCAAAGTGATATTAAACATTTCCCCTTTTCAGTTATTAATAAAAATAATAAACCCATCATCCAAGCTAATTATAAAGGTGAAATTAAAGATTTCCAACCTGAAGAAATCTCTTCTATGGTTTTAACTAAAATGAAAGAAACCGCTGAAGAATTTCTCGGTCAAAAAGTTAATCAAGCTGTAATCACCGTTCCTGCTTATTTTAATGATGCTCAAAGACAATCCACCAAAGATGCCGGTGCTATCGCCGGTTTAGAAGTACTTAGAATTATTAATGAACCTACTGCTGCTGCTATTGCTTATGGTTTAGATAATGACACCAATAAAGAAAAAAATATTCTTATCTATGATTTAGGTGGTGGAACTTTTGATGTTACACTTCTTACTATTGAAGAAGGTGTATTTGAAGTTAAAGCTACCGCTGGTGATACACGCTTAGGCGGTGAAGACTTTGATACTCGCCTCGTTCAACACTTTTCACAAGATTTTAAACGCAAAAATAAAAAAGATTTAACTGAAAACAAACGCTCTCTACGACGCCTTAGAACTGCCTGTGAAAATGTTAAAAAAACTTTATCCTCTACTACACAAGCCACTATTGAAGTTGATAGTATCTTTGAAGGTATTGATTATACTGCTAGTATTACTCGCGCCAGATTTGAAGAATTATGTGGAGATCTATTCAGAAAAACTTTTGAACCCGTTGAAAAAGTCATCAAAGATTCCAAAATCAGCAAATCACAAATCGATGAAGTTGTCCTCGTTGGTGGCTCTACTCGTATTCCCAAAATTCAAAAACAACTTACCGATTATTTCAATGGTAAATCTTTAAACAGATCTATTAACCCTGATGAAGCCGTCGCTTATGGTGCAGCCGTTCAAGCCGCACTTCTATCTGGTGTTAAAGATGAAAAAATTGATGAACTACTTCTATTAGATGTAGCACCTCTTTCATTAGGAGTAGAAACTAGTGGTGGTGTTATGACTAAACTTATTGAAAGAAACACCACTATTCCCACCAGAAAATCTCAAACTTTCAGTACATACTCTGATAATCAACCCGCTGTCACTATTCAAGTCTTTGAAGGTGAAAGACAATTCACAAAAGATAATAACAAACTTGGCGAATTCACACTCACTGGAATTCCTCCTATGCCAAGAGGTATACCACAGATTGAAATCTCTTATGATATGGATTCTAATGGTATACTAAATGTAAGTGCTGTTGAAAAATCAACCGGTAATACTGACAATATTACAGTCACTAATGATAAAGGTCGCCTTAGTAAAGAAGATATTGAAAAAATGGTAGCTGATGCTGAAGCATTTAAAGAAGCTGATGATAAAGCTAAAGAAATTGTAGATTCCAGAAACAACTATGAAAGCCTCGTTTATCAAATGAAATCCACTCTTACTGATGAAAAATTAGCCTCTGTTATTGATGATGAAATGAAAGATGAACTAACTCCTATTATTGAAGAAAATATTAAATGGTTAGATTCTAATCAAATGGCTTCAAAAGAAGAATATGATGACCGCAAAAAAGAATTTGAAGAAAAAATGAAACCTCTTCAACAAAAAATGATGGCTGGTATG
>CETI01048916.1_pt1 | contig 13943 bp, 12 predicted proteins | sample 361441 | NCBI WGS metagenome assembly CETI01 (sample SAMEA2622478, study PRJEB7988) | marine metagenome | biome: marine biome (ENVO:00000447); feature: deep chlorophyll maximum layer (ENVO:xxxxxxxx); material: "saline water (ENVO:00002010), including plankton (ENVO:xxxxxxxx)" | depth 90 m | reverse complement strand
CCGGGTGTAGCAAATTTTGCAGAATTTGAAGAAACAGCTAAGTCACAGGAAGCTACTAACTGACAGCCTGCTGCCGTAGCAACTCCATTTACTTCTGCAATAACTGGTTTAGTACAATTAACAATCAATTGCATTAAAGAGGAGCAAGTCTTAAATAATTCTAAGTAATAAGATTTTCCGCCATCATCAGCTTTCCTAGCTTCATTAATTTCTTTTAAGTTATGTCCTGAGCAAAACACGTTTCCAGTGGAGGCAATTACAATAACTTTTACTGATTTATCATTAGACCCTTCCGTTATTGCATTTATAAGTTTTTGCATCATCAATTCAGATAAAGCATTCTTATTAGACAAATCATTTAAGGTAAGACGAAGAATGCCGATATCATTGGTGTCAATTAAAAGGATGTTTTCTAAGTTGTCTTTCATAATTTAATTAAATGCTATATATGTTTAATAGTCTAATTTAATTCTCAAGAATTTTCTTTGGGCATTCATTCATAACAAAAATAATGCCTGCATTTTTAGCCAAGTCTCGAGATTTTTTATCAATTACTCCTTCTTGAGTCCAAATTACTTTAACATCTGCCTTTATTGCATCTTGAGTAATTTCCATTACAAATTCTTTCGATCGAAAAATATCCACCATATCTATTTTTTGAGGAATGGAAGATAGATTTGGATAGCATTGGATATTATGAATCTTGGTTTTTTCATTTGGATTTACTGGGAAAACTTTATAACCCTTTTCAATGAGATATTTCATCACTTTAAAACTGTCTCTATCAGGATCTGAGCTTGCTCCAATAACTGCAATTGTTATGATATTTTCTAAAATAATCTTTAAATCTTTCTTAGAATAACTCACCTTAATATTCTCGCTTACATCTTAATAATATTCATTAAAGACTATATTTGTATCTTACAAGACTAAGATTTCAGCTCATCTAATGGTTGGAAACACAAATCAGCAATAAAGGGTTTAGCTGTCAATATCATTGTAAGTACAAATCCATTAGAATGCATTTCTGATATAAATTCATGAAGTTTATAAACTCCTTTAAAAGATTCATGATTATGCCTGACTTCTGCAATGACAAATTTTGTATTTAATAATGTTTTTTTTGATCCTGAAATTACATTTAACTCGTATCCCTCTGTGTCAATTTTAATACCAATTTTACCTAATTGATGATCTTTTAAGATTTCATCTAATGTATTAACAGGAATCTCACGCTGCTCAATGGGATTTCCTTCAAAATTAATGTCAGATACATCTAAAATAGTAGATCTTCCAATATTTTCTTCAACATTTATTTGTAAAGAGCCAGCAGAATTACCTAATGCTGTCTTAAAAAAAATAGCATCAGTATCTTGCATATTTTCTTTATAGAACTTCTCTGCCTCATCCAGGGGATCAATTAAAACTAGTTTTTTTTCACTAAATTTTTCGTACAGATCTGGGGTTCCCTCCGCCCCGACACCAACATCAATAAATGTATCTATATCTGGTAAATTCTTTAATTGATCCCAGTCTATATACATTCCTGTTTCTTCATAAAAATATTTAGTCATTATTATTTCCTTTTAAAATGTTCAAAACTGTTAATAAGTGATTAACTATCATCTATTATAGATAAAATATCATCTATTCCTAAAAAATTTAGAATAACCAAAGGCTATAGTTTTTGTTAAATCAAGAAAGAATGACATTAAGCTGATTAAAATAAAATTTAACGGGAAGATAAATTTTAATGATGCACCTTTTCTCATTGGAAGAACTACACCTCTTAAGAAAAGATATGCTAAGAATATTATAAGTATGCTTATTTTTGTTATATTGGGTATGAAAAATTCATTTTCAATTCCAGTAGGATCAAAGACTCTATTCCAATTAAAAGCAATAATTATTGCTAAAAAAGAAATGCCATAAAAATATATATCTTTATGCGCTCTAAAATATGGCATTTTTGCAGAATGGAAATGGTTTCTATACCATTTTTTAATTATTTCTTTAAAACTTATGTTATCAAGCTTGTCGTAATTTAAAAAACTTTCAGATTCACATATATTTACATTGTGAAGCTTCGCCCTACTCATAAAGTCTGTATCTTCTCCAGCTCTGGTAGATTCAACAAATAGTCCACATTTTTTAAAGATATTTTTATGAAGAATACTGCCAGGGAAAGTCTCAATAGGATTTTCTCCATAAGTAGATGCTCTATATATTTTTGGTAAAAATTTTTCTGCCTGGTAATTGGTTTTGCCCCAAACACCTTCATAATTATTAGTATTAATAATATGCAGTCCATTTAATAACCAGTCATTAGAAGGATGGGTAGATGTGTCTAAAAATGCTAATAATGAATTAGATGCATTACAGATCCCGATGTTACGTGCGTGCCCGGGATAGATTCTCTCTTGATGGAAAATGCAAAAATTAATATTGTGTTGTTCAGCAAATAATTCAATATCACTTGGAACAGATAGCTGCTTTTGGTCAGTATTAATGATTATTATTTCATTTGGAACTGCCTTCCAATTTGATATTCCTCTTAATAAAGTAAAAAGTTTTTCCTCTTCTGACTTATCTGACTTAAATGGTATAACTAATGATACTGATTTAACCATAAATTGAACTCCGCCACATAGAAATTATTATAAATGATTTGTTTATCATATAGCTTATTTAACTCTTTATAGATTTTTAATAAGTAATTGTCGTTTTCATTGATGACTTGCATTATATTATCAAGTAAATTGATTAATTATGGTTAATATAAAATTTCGCAATCTTAGTTAAATGAAATCTATTTCTGTTCTGACTTCTACTATGAATCGTGCTGATTATTTAGAAAGAGTCTATTTAAGTTTATTAAATCAAAACTTTGATGATTTTGAATGGATTGTAGGAGATGATGGCTCAACTGATTCAACCATCGAAGTTTTGAAGAAATTAAGAAAAAATGCGCCTTTTGATATCAAGATAGTATCTGCATCTATAAGAATTGGTAAAACTACTATTGATAATAAGATGATCGAATGGTCTGAAGGAAAATATATTATTTTTTGTGATTCTGATGACTGGCTTGAGCCCGATGCTCTATTTAAACTTTATGAATCAACAAAAAGATTTCCAAATGAAAATACTATAGGTTGTTTTGCTTTACAAAAAAATAATCATTTTGAAAAAGAATATTTCAGAGACAACATTCCCAACCCTATTAAATTAATAGATCTTTTTTATAAAGAAAAACCTAGTCAAGATCTCGTTATGATGACTAGATCAGATTATTTAAAAAAAAATAAATTTTTTGAATGCGACTTCTTGATTCCTGAAGGATATTACTGGTTGCTTTTAGAAAATGAAAAATTTGTTCTCATTAATGAGTTTCTGCAAAATACAGAATATTTATCCAATGAGAATGTTTCTTTTTCAAAAACCATTAGTTACTCTCGAGGTAAAGCTTATAATATTTTATTTTCATATAATAAAATTAAATTTTCTTTTAAAACAATAGATAAATATAAATACTTATTAACATTCATACGTTTTTCTATCCATGGTGAAATTATTACTGAGATATTTAATAAAGAATTTAATTTCATAACAAAGTTAACTCTTTTACTCCTATTTCCAATTGGATATCTTTATGCTATGTCAGATCATTTTAGATTTAAAGTTATAAAAACTCATAAAGAGTATGAAAAAGCACGTGATGTAGTAAGTTTTGAGTATCTTTAAGAACTAATAACATTAATTTATTTAACACTATTTCTGCTAAATTTCTAGATAACGATCAATCTTTATGAAGAGATTATGAATTCTCATGACTTTATACGTGATAAGATTACATACAAATTATGAAAACGAATTAATTAATATTCATAAACATAGTTATGAAGATATTTTCAAAATTTATTAATTTAAAAACTTTAAAAAAATTAACTTTCTAAGATGTGTGGATATTACTGCATTGTTTCTTCAGATCAGGTAAATCTTGATACATCAATAAAATCACTTGATTTAATATCTCATCGAGGACCGGACTCTCAAAAATATTTTTTAAATGACCAACATAGCGTTTTCATGGGATTTAACAGACTTTCAATACTTGATCTGAGAAGTGAGGCCGATCAACCTATGATTGACGAAGGATCACAAAGAATAATTATCTTTAATGGTGAAATTTATAATCATGATGAGGTAAGAAAATTCTTAATAGAAAAAAATTATACTTTTAAGACAACTTCAGATACTGAGGTTTTATTAAAAGCATATGATTTTTGGAAAGAAGATTTACTTGAAAGACTTGAAGGAATGTTTAGTTTTGCTATCTATGATCCCATAAAAAATAATATTTTTTTTGCGAGGGACAGAGCCGGTGAAAAGCCACTTTTTTATTTGCATAATAAAAAAAGTTTTTACCTTTGTTCTGAAATTAAACCTATACATAATGACTCTGGAAAAAAAGATTTATCGATAGATGGGCTAAATAATTTTTTTGAGAATGGCTTTACCTCAAAAGATATATCTATGATTGATGGTATTAAAAAACTTAAACCTGGTCATCAGGCCGTGCTAGATATCGATACTTTAAAATTAGATATTAAAAGATATTGGAACCTTGATAAACAAATAATTAAGCCTCTTACAAATATTAAAAAACAAAATACTTATTACGTAGAAAAATTAGAATTGCTACTTGGGAATGCTGTTAAAAAACAGCTTATTGCAGATGTTCCGGTTGGATTGATGTTAAGTGGTGGAGTTGACTCAAGCTTAATTGTTGCGACTGCATCTAAATACTTTAATAAATTAAATACGTTTACTGTGACATTCCCTGATTTACAAAAATATGATGAATCAAAGCATGCTCAGCTAATTGCAAAACACTTTGATACAAATCATGTTGAATTAAATGCAGATGAAGTTGAACCAGAAATATTTTATAAACTAGTAAAACACTATGATGAGCCAATGGTTGATTCATCTATGATACCAACTTATCTTTTATCTAAAGAAATAAGAAAACACTGCAAGGTTGCCCTTGGAGGAGATGGTGCTGATGAATTATTTGGAGGTTATAGTCATTATAATCGATATAACTTTTTGGCAAAAATTCAAAAATTTATTCCTTATCCTCTAAGAGATTCGATAGTTAACACAGCATTAAGTTTATTGCCAAAAAATATTAGAGGTCGTAAAACATTAGAATTATTTGGAAAAAGATTAGATAAACTTGAATTTAATAATGCTAATTTATTTGATTATAAAAAAAGAGAGGAATTATTTAAAAATAATACTCTGTTAAAAAAAACTATTTCAGAAAAGAAAATTATTTCAACAGATCTTGTTAGATCTGTGACTTTCGAAGATTACAACAACTATTTATCAGAAGATATTTTAGTTAAAGTAGATCGCGCTAGCATGGCATGTTCGCTTGAAGTAAGGTCACCATTTTTGGATAGTGAGATCACTAAATTTGCATTTCATGAGGTCCCTAGTTATTTAAAAGTATATAAAAATCAAAGAAAAATCCTTCCAAAAATGCTTGCAAAAAAAATGTTGCCGAAAAGCTTTGATTATGAAAGAAAGCAAGGATTTGGATTCCCTGTAAATGAATTATTTCAATCTGGTAAGTGGCATAACTTTCTGAAAGACAAAATAAATTCAGATCAAAATTATTTTTTAGATAAAAAATATTGCAATCAACTTCTTGCACAACAGGCTGAAGGTGACAATATAGGAGAGTCATTGTTTGCAATAGCCTTATTTTTAGTTTGGTGTGAGAAATATGTCAATTAAAGATAAGCCATCATTATGCATGGTGGTTGCTGATATAGACTTTTTCTTTTCGCATAGAGCTGCTCTTGCAAAAAAATTATCAGAAAAATTTCAAATTATTGTTATAAGCGAAATTAAAGAATCTCATGAATCAAGGCTTCTGGAGTATGATTTTATTAAATTTGTTCATCTTAAATCTAGAGTTAGTGAAAATAAATTAAAGAATTTTCTTAGTGTCATAAGATATGCATTTGGTCTAGTTTCACTATTAAAATATTATCAAGTCGATAACATATTTTTTATCACGCTTGAGTCCTCAATGATTGGAGCGATTGCAACTAAACATTTGAAAAATAAAAAATATTTCATTATCTCTGGTGCGAATGTACTAAGAGAAAATAAATTATTGCGCCTAATCACAACAAAAATTTTTACGTACTTTAAGTCATTGAATAATAAATTTATATTCCAAAATAACGAAGATAAAAAGCTGTTTGAGAAAATGCTTGGCGTTAATAATAGTTTTTATTTAATAAAAGGTAGTGGAATCGATCTAGATGGAATATCTTACAAACCTATTGGTGAAACAAAAAGTATCAAGTTTCTATTTGCAGGTAATCTATTTCATACTAAAGGAGTAAGCTACTTCTATAATGCTGCCATAAAAATAAAAAATGCTAATTTAAATGCAGATTTTTACATAGCTGGAGCATATATAAATAATCATCCCTTATCAATAAAAGATTCCTTATATAAAACTATAGTAGAATCTGAATCGATAAAATATCTTGGTTCATGGGATCAAAAAGCTTTCTTGAAAAATCTTCATGACTATGATGTTTTTGTTTTGCCCTCATTCGGAGAAGGGATTCCATTGGCAGTGATGGAGGCAATGGCAAGTGGAAGAGCCTTAATCTGCTCAGATGTTCCTGGTTGTAATTCATGCATAATTGATAATGAAAATGGATACCTTTGCCAACCACGTTCTTCAAAAAGCTTGGCTCAATCGATGCAAAAAATTATTCAAAATAAAAAAAGAATATCAGAAATGGGTGAGTGCTCGAGAAAAATTGTAGAAAAAGAGTTTAAGCTAGAGTTAATATTTAAAAAATTTCTTGGTGTAATTGACGCATGACAAAAGTTTCACTGATCATTCCAAGCTTCGAAGTGGGTGGAACAGAGTCATCTTTTATCAGAAAAGCTAATTTTCTTAAAAATACTGACTTTATACCTGAGATGGTATATTGGACTGAGGGCGGAGAATTAAGAAAAAATTTAGATTCAAGCATAAACATCGTGAAACTAAATGCATCAAGTTTGTGGCAATTATTTTTTCAATTTATTAATTACTTCAATAAATCAAAGCCAAAGGTTATCCATACTCCGACTTTCATGGTTGCAAACATTGCGTTGATTGCAAGAATTTTTTCTTCACATAAACCCAAAATTATAATTGGCGCAAGATCAGATTTTGATTCTGTTTGTAAAGCATCAAAAAATTATTTTGATGAATTAAAACTAAGAAAGCTGTCACAATTTTTATATCCAAAATCAGACAGAATAGTGGCTGTATCCAAGGGAGTAAAAAATAGCCTGCTTGCATCTTTGGGTATTGAAGATTCTAAAATCGAGGTAATTTATAACGGAATACTCTCAGAAAAACATAGGGATAATTATGAAACACCTAACCATCCTTGGTTTATTTCAAAAGAAATATGCTTAATTTCTTCAATTGGAAGACTATCACCAGAAAAAGGGATTTATGAGCTGATATGTGCCTTTAGAAAAGCTCTTAAGCTAAATAGTAGTCTTAGGTTATTAATTATTGGAGAGGGTGATGAGGAAAAAAAGATTAGAAAATATCTTAATGATTATTCAATTAATGACTTCGTTGAGATTATAAGTTTTAGGGATGATTATTACTCTTATTTGAGTAATGCAGACATATTTGTTCTTAATTCTTATTATGAGGGAATGCCTAGCATTCTAGTGGAGGCTGCTTCTACTGATATTGCAATAATATCTACGAATTGCAAGCATGGGCCAAGCGAATTACTAAATGGTGTTGATCATTGCAGGTTAATTGAAGTGAATAATGAAAATCAATTAATTGATGCAATTAATCACTTTTCAAGGATAAGAAAAACCAAAAGAAAAAAAATTGAACATCTTCAAGAATTTAACATAGAAGAGTCTATGTCAAAATACTTAAAGTTGCTTAGAGAACTAATAACGTAATATATAAATAAGTATTAGCATCATTAACCGATAGTAATGAATTTAAAGCAATATGTTCATTTTTCAATAATGCATTGCAATCCAGTTCCGCCTCTAAAGATCTTGAATTTTTTAAAGCAAAACTTGTCAATCATTTTATTGAGCTGTTTTTCGGTAACCATTCTTTTAAAGTGATCAGTATTTTTATCATGGGTATCAAGTTTAGATAATTCATAGTGCTGATCTTTATTAAGATCAAACATACCATAATAAAAGCTTATAGGACTAATTCTTCTAAGGAGGTATTGAATAAGAGAATATTCTCTAAAAACCCAATGGATTGGAAAAAAAATTTTTGTAAGAAGGTTTGTTACTCTTAATTGAAATTTTTTTGGTATTCTTTTAATTATCATCCAATAAACTAAATACAAAGAAGTATAGTGTCCAATATGCGTTTTATAATGATCAAGGGATATGATACCCCCTGCTTTTGTAACTCTTGATATTTCTTTAAGGCTTTTGGAAAAATCTCGAGTATGTTGCATGACTCCTAAACATATTGAAATATCAAAAAAATTATCATTAAAAGGTATATCTTCTATATCTCCTTGAAAAATAGTTAAGTTTTTATGAGGCATATTATTTGCAAAGTTTGCAGAAACTGCATTACTTAAATCAAATGAATAGACAATTGCTCCATATTTCAATAAAACTTCAGTAAATCTACCTGCTCCAGAGCCAGCTTCTATAATTTTTAATCCTTTGATTGACTCTAATGGTATTGGTAGAGCAGTTCTAATTCGATCTTCAGACATAGTTGTATTTGTATATGAATCTAATTGAGTTTTTTGAAATTGGTTCCACTGAAGACCAAAGGAAGAAGTAAAATTTTCACTTACAACAAATCTAGGGATACCATCTTTGATTTTATATTCTTTATTTGAAAAATTATCTAAATCCATTTATATAGTCTTTACAGAAGAATGAATTGCATAAACCATCTACTGGAGTTCAAGCTTTTTGAGCCAATAATCAGTTAGGATTTCTGCAGCCAATTTGCTGCCATTTTCATTTAAATGAACAGAATCATACATATAATTACTTGAACTTGGTATTAAATTTGCAAGATCAATGAGATCTACGTTACGACTTGCACTAACTTCTCGAATTACATTATTCAAGCGGATGTAGCTTTTAACATACTCTTCTTTATTTATCATTGATGAACTTATTTTATTAAAAAGTTCATCTTCTAAATTTATTCTATTAAATTGAGTCATTAAAATAGGTTCCGTTCCCCAAGCTAGAGAAAGATCAATAAAAGTATTTAATGATCTCCTAAATTGGTCCTCAATAAGTTTGATACCTTTAATATTTGAGTTTCTATATTCTTTATAGTCGTCATTATTTGATTGTGATAGTGTATTTTTTAAAAGGATATATGAATTTGGTATTAGGAAATCTTTGATCTGACGTAACATTAAAAAAATTGAAGATTCATGCTCATCAATCTGTATTAATGATAATTTTTTTGGTGCCTGCCAATAACTACCCGTCAATCGCAATAATCCAAGATCATTTATATTATGCATCAAAACAACAAAATCGGGAGATAGCGGAACAGCTTTTGCAATTAAATTTAAAGTAGAGTGCATTGAATTATTTCCAGAAAAGCCTCCGTTTCGAATTATGTAAGAATTTTCTTGATCAATTTTATTTAAATTTCTTTCAAGAATACTAGACCATCTTGATTTTTCGGAAATATATAGCTGTTCTGTTGTACTTCCACCAAGAAAAATTATTGATTTAGATGTTTTTTCAGAAAAATTTATTTCATTACCATTTTCAATAAATCCAAATTCATCTGTTCTTATTAAATATCCTTTTCTTTCTAGCGAGTCTGTTCTTTTTTTATATTCTTCAGATGGCCACAATACCGCATTATAATGCGGATTGATTTCTCTCATATTTAAAGATCTTTCAACACCCCGCTCGCTGATTCCAAATGTACTATCAGGAGCTAAATAACCTAATAAAAGATCTGCGCATTTTATAGATATGACTGTTACAATTAGAACAACACTTATACTCTTAATCCAATTCATAACGCTCCTCATAATTTTCTTTAAGATCTTGATTTTGATCTTCTTTTAAAAGTAAATAATTCCCTATAGCTAAAATATCTAATTCTGTGCCCATAAAACACTTGAATGCATCTTCTGGTGTGCATATTATAGGCTCACCACGAACATTGAAAGACGTATTAACTACAATAGGACAGCCGGTCTTTTCTTTAAACTTGGATATAAGTGCATGGTATTTATAATTTGTATCACTATGAACTGTTTGAATGCGTGCAGAATAATCGACATGTGTAATAGCTGGTACTTCGGAACGGGGCACATTTAATTTATCAATACCAAATAATTTATCTTGGTCTTTTGTCATTGTGTGGTGTTTGTCTTTTTTTACATCTGCAACTAAAAGCATGTATGGACTTTCTGAATCATGCTCAAACCAATCATTAACGTATTCGTTAAGAATGCTTGGAGCAAATGGACGAAAACTCTCGCGATACTTTACTTTAAGATTGAGTTGCTTTTGCATGTTTGGTGAACGAGGGTCAGCAATAATACTTCTTGCGCCAAGAGCCCTTGGACCAAATTCCATTCTTCCCTGCATCCATCCTATCGCTTTTTCAGTTGATAATGCAGTTGCTACCTCTTCAATAAGCTCCTCTTCAGATAATTTTTTAAAGACTGCGCCGCATGCGTTAAGTTTTGATTCAATTTCATTATCATCAAAATCTGGACCAAGATAACTGCCTTTCATTGCGTCTCTTGCTGATGAAAGAGTTCGCTCATTCTTATGATGTAGATACCATATTGAGAGTGCAGCACCTAAAGCACCGCCTGCATCACCCGCAGCTGGTTGTATCCATATATTTTCGAAAATTTTTTCACGAACCAAAATCCCATTTGCAACACAATTAAGTGCAACTCCACCAGCTAAACAAAGATTTTTTTCACCTGTTTCATTTGCAATATCTTTAGCTATATCAATAAGTATATCTTCTGTCACTTTTTGAACAGATGCTGCCAAGTCCATTTCACGTTGAGTGAGTTCTGATTCAGATTTACGAGGTGGGCCGCCAAATAAGTCATTAAACTTATTATTTGTCATTGTTAAGCCTGTTGCATAGTCAAAATAACTCATATCTAATTGAAAACTTCCATCACTAGCAATTAAAATTAACTTGTCTCTAATCAAATCTGCATATCGAGCCTCACCGTAAGGCGCCAAACCCATCACTTTATACTCTCCAGAATTTACTTTAAACCCGGTATAGTAAGTAAAAGCTGAATATAAAAGTCCTATCGAATGCGGAAAGTGAATTTCTTTAAGAACTTTTAGTTCACGTCCCTTTCCAACGGCTATAGATGTTGTTGTCCACTCACCAACACCATCAATTGTTAATACTGCCGCTTTGTCAAAAGGAGAAGGATAAAAAGCACTAGCCGCATGCGAAAGATGATGTTCAGAAAACAATAAGCGTTCACGCCAATCAATATTTTCATCCAATACTGCTTTTAATTCTTTTATGAGAGCAGATTTTTGAAATAGTTTATCTTTAATCCATAAGGGCATTGCTTTTGAAAAACTGGTAAAGCCCTTTGGCGCAAAAGCTAGATATGTTTCAAGTAATCGCTCAAATTTAAGGAATGGTTTTTCGTAAAAAACAACATTGTCAACTTCACTGGGATCTATATTTGCTTCTTGTAAACAATATTGAATAGCATGACTTGGGAATCCTGGATCATGCTTTTTGCGAGTAAATCTTTCTTCCTGAGCTGCTGCAACTATCTCACCATTTTTCAGAAGACAAGCCGCGCTGTCATGATAGAAAGCAGAAATACCAAGTATATACATTAGCTTAATCTCAAAAAATTGAGTATATAAAAGGCGCAATAACAGAGCCTTGAGCAAGTATTAGCAGTCCTCCCAATATTAGCATTACAATTATAATAGGCGAGAGCCATATTTTTTTTCGAATTTTAAGAAATGTCCAAAGTTCTTTTAAAAATTCCATTGTATTATCATTACCTAAAATTGATTACTAAAAGAATCTGAATTGATTTGATTCTCTCGTACAATCCAGTAACTAGTATTTTTCTTAAATTTAATTCGCAATTCGTCACGTCCGTACAATTTCATTATAATTGCTGTTGGTGTAAACAAAACAAAAAAAAGTACGCCTAAAACTATAGGGCTTATTATCATACCTAGCAAAAGTCCAAATTGTATCCAAAGTTTGTTTGGATACAACAGCAAGTCAGCTTTTACTATTGTAATAAAAAACAAGGTTATTGAAATAGTGGCGAATACATATGCCAAATTTAAAGATTTATTTAAAAAGAAATATCCGGTGATAATTAAGAATATTAGGGTAAAAAAGTATCCAAATTTTTTATTCGAAGGAAGTTCAATTTCTGACAATTTTTCGTCAAATAATTTATTCATATTATCATTTAAGTAACTTATTTAATAATATTCTTTTAGGCTAACAAATACAAACAAAATGCTTCTATTCTAAATAACATAACCTATTTAATACATTTGATCATATAATAAATTCTTTTAATAAAATTTAAAAATAATATTGATTAATCTCTTTAAAAACTACATAAATTGGCATATTAAAAATTTAGTAAAGTTATTTACTGACAATCTACATAAAAAAAATAAAGATTCATATGTAAAATCGCTTAACTTTATATTTTGGTTTAAAGGAATTAATGATCGAATAAAATATAACAAGAAAGAAAATAGATTCATTATTAAAAATAGCGAAATTGCTTTCGTTTTTAAAAATAAAAAACAAGGGGTCCATAGCTACAAAAATGGACTTGATGCAAGAGCAAAAGAAATTGGTAAAGCTTACATGTTAAATGAGATAGATTTCTTGGAAAATGACTTTGTTGTTGATTGTGGAGCAAATGTTGGTGATTTGTTGTTATATTTTAAACATAAAAACTTTAAAATTACTTATTTAGGCATTGAGCCTTCACCTGAAGAGCATTCCTGCCTTGAAATTAATGCACAAGAATATACGTATTCTAATATTGGCCTATGGAATAAAAAGGCAGAAAAAACGTTTTTTATTAGCTCAGACGGAGCAGATTCTTCTTTAATAACTCCATCTACTTTTGATTCAAAAATAGATATCAAATGTGATAGGTTGGATAATTTATTATCAGATAATAAGAATGTAAAGTTATTAAAACTTGAAGCAGAAGGAGCTGAGCCTGAAGTACTAGATGGGGCAAACACAATCTTAAGAAACATTGAATATATTTCTGCTGATCTCGGACCAGAAAGAGGTGTAGATAATCTTGAGACATACAGCGAGGTAACAAATTTGCTTTACAAAAATGACTTTAGCCTAATAAAAATAAATCCTGATAGGCTTTCAGTTTTGTATAAAAATAATAAATACTGAGTTTCATTAAAAAAATAATTCTAATTTTATTTTCAATCTATCAAGACAATAATCATTACAGTAAGGCATTTTAAATGTTAAGTTTATGTCACTTTTTGTGCGTTTATTAAGTTTACATTTTTTATTTTTTAGTTACCATATGAGCAATGCAAAACATAAATGATCTTCTTTCAATTGAGCAATTTGCTCAGCAATCTATCTCAATCGTTCTAGTAAACTTACTTTTGTGTATGATACTTGTTAGCTTTGTAGGATGGTTTTATAAAAAGTTCTCAAGAAGCTTAGGTGGGAAAACTCATGTAGGTGCAATACTCCCATTAATTGGTTTAACTGTTTTTATGGTTATCACTGTAGTTAAAAGCTCTCTTGCTTTATCACTTGGATTAGTTGGCGCTTTGTCAATAGTCAGGTTTAGAACTCCAATTAAGGAGCCTGAAGA
>CETI01062515.1_pt1 | contig 13956 bp, 13 predicted proteins | sample 361441 | NCBI WGS metagenome assembly CETI01 (sample SAMEA2622478, study PRJEB7988) | marine metagenome | biome: marine biome (ENVO:00000447); feature: deep chlorophyll maximum layer (ENVO:xxxxxxxx); material: "saline water (ENVO:00002010), including plankton (ENVO:xxxxxxxx)" | depth 90 m | reverse complement strand
TTTTTTTTTGTAACATTTTAAATTTTATAGTTAGTAATTAGTTTTAGTTTGTTTTATTTATTTATGTTTAATTAAGGGGGTAATATTTTACTCCCTTTTTTATTTTTTTATAATTTTCTTTATTTGATATCCATCTACCTTTATAAAGTATATTCCTCTTATGAGGTTGCGAAGATCTACTTGGGTGCCTTTAAAATCATCAATTTGTATAATTTTTTTTCCAAAGCTGTCGTAAATTTTAATATCAGCTGTTTCCTGTAGATTAATATTAATGAATTCGTCAAACGGATTAGGATAAATAATTACATTATTTAATGTTAATTCATTTTGTGATAATGCAGCATCAATTATTTTGTATATACCTCCGTTTATTGAAACTATATATAGCTCTCCTGAAATATCTTCTCCGAATGAAACCCAACTACCATTTATATTTGGGAATGTTAAGTTCATTTCCCAATTAGAATTATCTTCTGTTGAAAGCATACCTATTTCTCCACTGCAATAATCAGCAAAAAAATAAACTCCGTTTAATCCAGAGATTTGATTGCCTCTGTAAACATATCCACCAGTTATAGAGCATTTAAAATCACCACTATTATAGTGAGAATATGTTGCGACAGGAAATGTTAATCCATTGTCAGGACACCCAGACATATTGTAAGGTTCATCACCTTCATAACATCTCCAGCCATAATTAACATTTGCTGGATTATTTTCGACCATATTAATTTCTTCAAATTCGTTTTGACCGACATCAGCAATCCATAAATTACCATTCTCGCTGTCAAACGAAAATTTCCAAGGATTTCTAAGTCCAATACTCCATATTTCATCCCCATAAGGGTTATTCTCAGGAATTGAATAAGCACCGCTGTTTACATTAATTCTAAGCATTTTTCCAAGCAATGAACCTGTACTTTGTGAATAGTTTTGAGGGTCGCCACCACTTCCACCATCACCCATTCCAATATATAGATTTCCATCAGGACCAAAATTTATACACCCTCCGTTATGATTTCCATAAGGCTGGTTGATAACTAATAAAACAGTTTCACTTTCATTAGCAATATTTTCATCTGTGCTTACTGAAAATTTTGATATAGTTGTATCACCGCTATTATTGGTATAGTTAACAAAAAAAAATGGGTTTTCAGGATAATTTGGATGGAATGCTAATCCTAATAAGCCACGTTCGTTAGCATTTGTTGAAACTCTATCTTCTATGTCTAAAAAAGGAGTTGAATTTACACTGCCGTCGGGGTTTAAAATTTTAATTTTTCCTGATTTTTCAACTACAAAAAGTCTTTCATCTCCTGCATTTTTGATTTCTACTGGACTACTAAAAGAGGGGCCAAAGGATTCTAAAATTACACTTTGTGAAAAACTAAAATTGGAAAATAGAATGATGAGTATAAGTAGTTTAAATTTATTCATTTTGAAATTTGTTTTAAAATTAGTTTGACAGCTCCCTTATGTTTATTAAAATAATCAGAATTATTTTTTGACATTCTATTTATTTCATCATTATTATTTAATATTCTTTCAAGAGAATTATCTAATTCGTTATAGTTAGATATACTAATCATACCTTCGTTTTTAATCATATCTTTAGCTTCGTCAAATTTATCATAGTTTTTACCTATAACAATGGGTTTTGAAAAATAGGCTGGCTCCAACGTATTATGCAAACCTTTTTCCCCCATACCTCCACCTACATAAGCTATTGCGCAGAAAGAGTATAATGATGATAACATGCCAATATTATCAATTATTAAACATGAAAAATCATTTTTATTTTGATTTAATTTTAATTCTGAAAAAAGAATAGATTTTTTTTCAATTTTTTGTTTTATTCTATTACAGTTTTTTGCGATTTCGTGAGGGGCAATTATATATTTATAATCTTTTTCGGATTTATTTATATATTTTATAATTAACTTTTCATCTTCTTCCCATGTGCTGCCAAAAACAATACATTTTTTATTATTTATAAATTCAGAAATAATTTTATTCTCTTTATTTTTTAAACTTGGGATAATACTATCAAATCTTAAATCTCCACAAATAAATACATTTTTATTTCCGATATTTTTAATTAGCTTTTGAGATTTTTCATTGGAAACAAAAATTGCATCTAATTTTTTTATTGCAGAATTGAAATTAATTATCTTTTTCAAGAAGTTATATCGAAAATTACCACCAATAGAATAAACTTTAGAACCATTCAGTTTCGCATGACTAATATAATTCGGCCATATTTCATTTTTAATGAATATTGTAATTTTAGGAGCTATTGTGTTATAAAAATTTTTCAAATTTTTGTTTGTTTCAAAGGGAAGGTATATAACACAATCAAATAAATTTTTATTGGCATTTTCATAACCAGAAGGAGAAATAAATGATAAAAGAAATTTATAATCAAAAAATTCTTTTTTCAAATTAATTGTTAATGCCTCTGACATAAGATATTCACCATATGATGAACAATGAATGTGAATAATTTTATCATCTTTCAAAAATGATTGTTTCAGTTTTGAAAGACTCATACTTCTTCCCTTGACTCCTTTAGATATTTTCTTAGAAAATGGAGCAATACAGCTTAATAAAACCTCAAATATTTTGATTAACAGAGAATTAATAATCTAAATTTTAAACAAAAGTAACCAAAAATAAATATTATATTAGATAGTCTTAAATCTATATTCTCATGAAGAAATTATTGTTTCTGTTTTCAATGTTTTGTATGTCAATTAATGCTCAAGATTATTATATCCACGCAGGCAAGCTATTTGATGCTGAAAAGGGGAAGATGTTAAATGATATGACTGTAATTGTATCAGGTAACAAAATCAAAGAAATTTCAAAAGGATTTAAAACACCAAATAGATTGGAAGATAAAGTGATAGATTTAAGTAATTCAACTGTAATGCCTGGATTTATTGATTTACATGTTCATATCGAAAGTGAATATAATCCAGAAAAATACCTAAACACATTTACAGCTGAAGAATCTGAAATAGCTTTTAGTTCATTGAAATTTGCAAAACGTACATTAATGGCAGGTTTTACTACTGTTAGGGATTTAGGTGGGTCTGGAGTAAATATTTCATTGAGAAATGCTATCAATAAGGGAGAAGTAATTGGTCCTAGAATTTTCACTGCAGGAAAAGCTATAGGAACAACTGGCGGACATGCAGATCCGACAAATGGATGGAAAAAAAGTTTAGCAGGAGATCCAGGGCCCCAGCAGGGAGTTATTAACGGGATAGATGACGCTAGAAAAGCCGTTAGACAAAGATATAAAGATGGCGCAGACGTTATTAAAATTACTGCAACTGGAGGAGTTATGAGTATTGCTAAAAATGGACAAAATCCACAATTTACAATAGATGAAATAAAAGCAATTTGTGAAACAGCTAAAGATTACGATATGATTGTCGCTGCTCATGCTCATGGAGATGAAGGAATACAAAGGGCAGTTAAAGGTGGTGTAACAACCATTGAACACGGAACTTTATTAAGTGAAGAATCTATGCGCTTAATGATTGAACATGGAACTTATTATGTTCCAACAATTACGGCTGGAAAAGAAGTTGCAGCTAATGCAAAAATTCCTGGATATTATGATGAATTAGTTGTTCCAAAAGCTTTGGCAATAGGACCAAAAATTCAAAATACAACTTCTAAAGCTTATCAAGCTGGTGTTAATATAGCATTTGGTTCAGATGCAGGTGTATTTCCACATGGTAAAAATGCCAAAGAATTTATATATATGAATGAAGCTGGTATTCCAGTTATTGAATGTCTTCAGTCAGCTACAATTATAAACTCTAAAATTCTTTCTTTGGAAAATGAAATTGGACAAATTAAAGAAGGTTTTATTGCTGATATAGTAGCTACAAGATTAGATCCAACGAAGGATGTAAAAACCCTTGAAAATATAATTTTTGTAATGAAAGAAGGAGAGGTTTATAAAAATTAATTCCTTCTTTTAAAGCTTGATATTAGAATTAAAATCATTCCAGTTGTAACCGATAGGTCAGCAATATTAAATATTCCTGTTTTGAATATTCCTCCTAAATTTATATACAAAAAATCTGTTACAGACCCATAAACTATCCTATCAAAGATATTTGCAATTCCACCTCCTATAATTAAGGAGAAACCAATAATTGAAATTTTGTCTAATGTTTTATCTATATATGTGTATATAGTTATTGATATTAAAACAACTACGGGTAAAATAATTAGTAGAAAAACCCTTGGAATTTCTGAAAGTTCGCTTCCCATTCCTAAAAATGCTCCAGTATTTTCAACTTTTATTAATGTAAAAATATCACCAATTATATTTGTTTCATTATAACTTTCGAAGTTATTTCTAACCCATATCTTTGAAATTTGATCAAGAGAAATACTTAATAAAACAATTAACGTGATTAATTTCTGTCTAGGGCTAGGGCGCCAATATAAATAATTAATTACTAAACCAGCAATGATAAATCCTATACCAGCATTATATTTAAACTCATAAGCTCCTAATTTAATAGGTAAGAAATCATTCTCTAACAATAGTCCAATTCCTGAAAGGATGAGGAGTACGCCAAAAAGCATTCCAATAAATTTTAAAATTTTCTTTAACATAAAATTTTTATTTAGTTTAATTTACTGATTAATTCCAGGTGCTACAAATCCCATATTAAAATAAATTGCTTCTATTGTAGATTCTACCTTTGTTATGTTAGAAGCATTAATTGATTCAGGCTCAACTGCAGTCATAATCACGTAGTAACTATTCTCCCAAATTTAACGAACTACAATTAATATCTCTGTTTATTTTTCTTACTAATCCTTGTAAAACTTTGCCAGGACCAACTTCTATAAATTCATTTGCTCCATCAGTAATCATATTATTCACAGATTGAGTCCATTTTACAGGACTTGTAAGTTGCGATATTAAATTTTTTTTAATTTCATTTTCACTTGAAAACGGCAAACCATTAACATTTTGATAAATCGGGCAAATTGGGCTATTGAAAACAGTTTTATTAATTGCATCTTCAAGCTCGTTTTTTGCCTGTTCCATTAAAGGAGAGTGAAATGCACCTCCTACAGGCAATACAAGTGCACGTCTTGCACCAGCTTCTTTAAATTTTTCACAGGCTAATTCGATAGAATTAATTTCACCTGAAATAACTAATTGTCCAGGACAATTATAATTAGCTGCAACCACAACACCTTGAATACCTTCACATATTTTTTCAACTAAATTATCTTCTAAACCCAATACTGCCGCCATTGTTCCAGGATTATTTTCACATGCTTTCTGCATTGCATTTGCTCTAATTGAAACTAGTTTTAATCCGTCTTCAAAGGAAATTGATTTGTTTATAACAAGTGCTGAAAATTCACCTAATGAATGTCCTGCAACCATTTCGGGTGTAATTTCATTTTCTTTTGTTAGAGCAAAAATAACTGAGTGTAAAAAAATTGATGGCTGTGTCACTGAAGTTTGTCTAAGGTCTTCACTAGTACCATTAAACATGATATTGCTGATTTTGAATCCTAAAATCTCATTTGCAATGTTAAAAAAATCAGCAGCAGTTTTTGACGAATCAAATAAATCTTTACCCATACCTGGAAATTGAGCTCCTTGCCCTGGAAAAATATATGCTTTCATTAATTGTTTTTTATATAAGTTTTATAAGTAAATGAATATTTATGATTTTCATCTGTCTCTTGCTTTTCTGAATTTATTAATTTCCATTTTGTTTCATCAATTTCTGGAAAAAAAGTATCAGCTTCAAATTTTTCATGAACTCTAGTCAATTCAATCTTGTTACTAAAATCCATGGCAAGTTTGTAAATTTGTCCACCGCCAATAATAAATGGATTTTCATCGTCTTCTGTAGCTTTTAAAGCATCATCAATATTATTAACAACAATAACATTTTCTTGAAAAGAATCTTTTGATTTGTTAGAAATAATAATATGTCTTCTATTGGGTAATAATCCTGGGAATGAGTCAAAAGTTTTTCTACCCATTATAATAGAGTGTCCTGAAGTTAATTTTTTAAATCTTTTTAAATCGTTAGGTAAGTTCCATATCAGATTATTGTTTTTCCCAATTGCATTATTTTCAGCAGCGGCAACGATAATAGTAATGGTTTTTTTCTTCATCAAAATAAATTAAACGGCAACTTTTCCTTTTATATGGGGATGCGGATTATAATTTTCAAGACTAAAGTCTTCAAATTTAAAGTCAAAAATATCTATAATTTGATTATTCATTTTAATTGTAGGTAATGTTCTGGGTTCTCTTGTTAGTTGTAATTTCATTTGCTCAAAATGATTACTGTAGATATGTGCATCACCAAATGTATGAACAAAATCTCCTGGTTTTAAGTTACATACTTGTGCAATCATAAGGGTTAGTAATGAATAAGAAGCAATGTTAAATGGGACACCAAGAAAAATGTCAGCACTTCTTTGATATAATTGGCATGATAATTTCCCGTTAATAACATGAAATTGAAAAAATGCATGACAAGGGGGTAAGGCTGCTTTACCGTTTGCCACATTAGTTTCAAAAGATTGAGATGTGTCTGGTAAGACTGAAGGGTTCCATGCCGAAACCAGATGTCTTCTACTACTAGGATTTTTCTTTAAATCATAAATTAAGTTTTTTATCTGATCTATACCGTCATTATTCCAGTTTCTCCACTGAAATCCGTAAACAGGACCTAAATCACCTTTTGAATCAGCCCATGCATTCCAGATATTTACACCATTTTCTTTTAAATATTTAATATTTGTATCCCCTTTTAGAAACCACAATAGTTCATATATAATTGACTTTAAATGGAGTTTTTTTGTTGTAACCATTGGAAAGCCTTCACTTAGATCAAATCTCATTTGATATCCAAAAACACTTTTTGTTCCTGTACCAGTTCTATCTTCTTTTAACGCTCCGTTTTTGAGTACGTGTTTAACTAAGTTTAAATATTGTTTCATATCTGATGGTAAAAATAAATAATCCTCCAAATGAAAGCGATAAAGTGAAATAAAAGTTATTAACTTTTTAACCGATAATCATACCTGCTATTGTAGCAGATAGAAGTGAAGCTAAAGTCCCACCAATTAAGGCTTTAAATCCAAAATTTGATAGATTTTTTCTTTGCTTTGGCTCTAATGCTCCAATACCTCCAATCTGTATTCCAATTGACGCAAAATTTGCAAATCCACAGAGCATATATGTTGCAATAATTATTGATTTTTGGTAATTCAAGTGAATTAAATTTGATGCATCTTTTAAATCAGACAATTGAATATATCCAATGAATTCACTTGCAGCTAATTTTATTCCTAATAACTGCCCCATTAAAGTAATATCTTCTTTAGCTACTCCGATTAACCACATTACCGGTGCAAAAAGATATCCTAAAATAAGTTCCAATGATAATTCTGAATATACAGTTTTATCACTAATCCAATCATTTAGATTTATTAGGTCACCAAAGCCGCTTAATAAATAATTGATCAAAGCTATAAATGCTATAAAAACTAAAAGCATTGCAGCTATATTTGCAGCTAATTTTAGCCCTTCAGATGTTCCAATTGATATTGCATCTAAAAAATTAGAACCTATTTTATCTTGAGAAACCTCTACATTAGAATCAATTTTTTTAGTTTCTGGATAAAGTATTTTAGATATTACGATAGCTCCTGGTGCAGCCATTACTGAAGCTGTTAGAAGATGTTTTGCATAATAAATCTTTAGTTCAGGGTCTTCTCCTCCAAGAAATCCAATATATGCCGCAAGAACTCCACCTGCAACCGTTGCCATTCCTCCAATCATTACTAGTAGAATTTCTGATTTTGACATTTTTTCAAGGTATGCCTTTATCATTAGAGGTGATTCTGTTTGTCCTAGAAATATGTTTCCTGCTACACTTAGACTTTCAGGTCCTGAAACTCCAAGTAGTTTTGATAATAGTAGAGCCATTACCTTAACTATTTTTTGAATAATTCCTAGGTAGAATAAAATTGAAGTAAGTGCAGCAAAGAAAATTACTGTTGGAAGAATTGAAAAAATAAATACATTTCCAAAATTTTCAGCACTGACTAAATCACCAAATAAAAATTTTGTTCCCTCCATTGTAAAATCAAGGATTTTTACAAAGACTTTTCCAGCACCTTCAAATATCATTTTTACCCAAGATATTTTTAAAACCCCAACAGCTAAAATTAGCTGAAGTATTAGCCCGGTAGCGGCAGTTTTCCAATTTATTGCTTTTTTATTATTTGAAAGTAGATATGCTGCGAATATCAAAAAAGTAATGCCTAAGATTCCTCTAAAGAAACCTTCACTGGTAAAACCACTACTAGGAATTATATTATGTTCTTGTGCAAAAACAATATTATTGCTTAATATAAATAATAATAAAGAAAAACATATTTTTTTATTATCTGTTAGAAATTTCATCTCTTATTTTTGCTGCTGATTCATAATTTTCATTTTGAACAGCGTGTTTTAATAGGTCCTCCAACTCTTTGATTGACTTTTCTTTTAAATCAGAGTTTGTGATTTCAGAATTTTGCTCTGAAAACAATTCTTTTAACAATGATTTTTCGTCAATTTCTGTTTCAACTTGTATCACAACACCTGCCTTTTCAAGAATATTTTCATAAGTGTAAATCGGAGCTTCAAATCTGATTGCTAATGCAATTGCATCACTAGATCTAGAATCAATAATTTCTTCTATGCCATCTCTTTCACAAATCACACTTGAATAAAAAACACCATCAACAAGTTTATGAATTATTACTTGCTTTATTTTAATATCAAATCTTATACAGAAATTTTTAAATAAGTCGTGAGTTAATGGTCTAGGAGGTTTAATCTCTTTTTCAATTGCAATTGCGATCGATTGAGCCTCATTGGTTCCAATTACGATTGGTAATTTTCTCTCCCCCTCAATTTCACTTAAAATTAATGCATAAGCACCGTTTTGGGTTTGACTGTAGGAAATTCCATTAATTAATAATTGAATAAGATTCATATAGTAAAACTAATGTTATTTTTTATTTAAAAAAATAAAGCTTAATCATTTACAGATTTAAATTCTTTTAGTTTGTCAATTAATTTTGGAACAACTTCAAAAGCATCCCCGACTATACCATAGTCAGCTGCTTTGAAAAAAGGAGCATCAGGATCAGTATTGATTACAACTTTAGTTTTGGATGAATTTACACCAGCCAAATGTTGAATAGCTCCAGAAATTCCAATAGCAATATATAAATTTGATGAAACTGGCTTACCTGTCTGTCCAACGTGTTCACTATGCGGCCTCCATCCTAGGTCAGAAACTGGCTTAGAACATGCAGTAGCCCCTCCTAAAACATCAGCTAGATTTTCAATTAAATGCCAATTTTCAGGACCCTTTAATCCTCTTCCACCTGAAATAACAACATCAGCATCTGCAATTGTTACTTTATTCGTTGTCTTCTCAATAGACATAATTTTATTTCTTGGAACTTCAATATTAAAGTCATAATCAATCAGTTTATGCTCGCATGGATTTTCTTTTAAACCAAAGGAATTCTTAGATAACGCTAACATACGGTTAGCTTTTAAAATTTCAACTGTTTCAAAAGCTTTGTTAGTAAAGGTATTTCTTTTAACTGTTAAAATTTCTCCATCAATTGGTTTTGAGATAACATTCGTAACATATCCAGCATCTAATTTAACGGATAGAATTCCTCCAATATATTTAGAGTTTGAGCTAGAACTCAATATGAGTGTATTACAATTTTCGTTATCAAAAATTTCACAAATACATTCAGAATATATCTCAGGATCAAAATCTTTGAGTTTAGTATTATTTGAATTAATTACTTTTTTAACCCCGTAAGCTGATAATTTTTCTGGATTTGTGGCATTAAAACATAAAGCCGTAACTTCTTTGTTTAAATCAGTCCCTATTTCAAAAGCAAAGGAAGCGATTTCAAATGCATCTTTTTTAAACTTTCCCTTATCGTCTGTTTCTGCAAAAATTAAAATTCCCATATTATATTGCTTTTGCTTCGTTATGTAATAAATCAATTAGTTTTTCAATTTCATCAGAAGATACTAAGGTAACTTCACTTTTTGGCATCGGCTTCTCAAAGCTTTTTGAATTAGTGGCATAATTATTTTCAGCTGTTTCAATAACTACCAATTCTTTTTTTCTTGCCATCATTATTCCTCTCATATTTGGAATTCTTAAATCGTTTTCTTCAACCAAGCCTTTTTGACCTCCAATAATTAAAGGAAGAGAAGTAGAAATATTTTCTTTTCCTCCTTCAATTTCTCTTGATGCTTCAACATTATTTCCAGATATCTTTAAGTCAATACATTTATCAATAAAATTTATTTTAGTTAGTGCTGAAATCATTCCTGGTACCATGCCTCCATTATAATCAATAGATTCTCTTCCAGCAATTACCAAATCATATTCATTTTGTTTGATATAGTTTGTAATGTGTTTGGCAACAGAGTATCCGTCTTTTGGTTCACAATTAATTCTTATCGCCTTGTCTGCACCTATTGCCAAGGCTTTTCTTAATGTTGATTCTGTGTCTTGTAGCCCAACATTAATTACATCAACTTGAGCATTATCTTTTTCTTTAAACCATATTGCTCTAGTCAATCCAAATTCATCATTAGGATTAATAACAAACTGTACTCCAGCTTTGTCAAACTTACTGTTATTATCAGAAAAATTAATCTTTGATGTTGTATCAGGAACGTGACTTATACATACAAGAATTTTCATAAAATATATTTGTATAAATTGTTCTTCAAAGTTACTAATTTGAAGAATAAAAATCTTTAAATAATAAATATTTTTAACATATTTATGATTAAATTTATCACCTTTATTATTTTTGTCAAAAATTAGATTTTATGAGGACTATTCAATTTAGGGAAGCTGTTTGTGAGGCAATGAGTGAAGAAATGAGAAATGATGAAAGCATCTTTCTAATGGGTGAGGAGGTTGCCGAATATAATGGTGCTTACAAAGCGTCGAAAGGAATGTTAGACGAATTTGGACCTAAAAGAGTAATTGATACCCCAATTTCAGAACTTGGTTTTGCTGGTGTAGCTATCGGTTCAACCATGACCGGAAATAGACCAATTGTAGAATATATGACATTTAATTTTTCCCTGGTTGGAATAGATCAAATTATAAATAATGCAGCTAAAATAAGGCAAATGTCAGGGGGTCAATTTAACTGCCCTATAGTTTTTAGGGGTCCTACAGCTTCTGCTGGACAATTAGCAGCTACACATTCTCAAGCTTTTGAAAATTGGTTTGCTAATACGCCTGGCCTTAAGGTAATTGTACCATCGAATCCTTATGATGCAAAGGGTTTATTAAAATCAGCAATCAGAGATGACGATCCAGTAATCTTTATGGAAAGTGAACAGATGTATGGTGATAAAGGTGAAATACCTGAAGGAGAGTATACAATTCCAATTGGAGTTGCTGATATTAAAAGGGATGGTTCCGATGTAACAATTGTTTCTTTTGGAAAAATTATCAAAGAAGCATATAAAGCCGCAGATGAACTTGAAAAAGAAAATATTTCATGTGAAATAATCGATTTAAGAACTGTGCGGCCAATGGATCATGATACTATTCTTACTTCAGTAAAAAAAACAAATAGACTTGTAGTTTTAGAGGAAGCCTGGCCATTTGGTAATGTAGCAACTGAAATAACCTACCAAGTACAATCTAAAGCATTTGATTATTTAGATGCACCAATTGAAAAAATTAATACTGCTGATACACCTGCTCCATATTCACCGGTTCTATTAAAAGAATGGTTACCTAATAGCGAAGATGTTATAAAGGCAGTTAAGAAAGTGCTCTACAAATAATTAAAGAGTTTTTCGTAATTAACTCTATTTCACTATTTTTGCCAACTAATTAAAAAATTAACTATGGATTCAATGATGATATACATGCCAATAATCATGTCACTTTTAGGACTTTCTTATGTTTTTGTAAGAAGATCTTGGGTAATGAAACAAGATGCAGGTGACGGAAAAATGAAAGAGATTTCTGATCACATTTACGAAGGAGCTTTAGCTTTCTTGAATGCTGAATATCGTTTATTAACAATCTTTGTACTTGTAGTAAGTGCAGTTTTAGCAGGTATTTCATTTATTGTACCTACAACACACATCTTAATTGTTGTTTCATTCATATTTGGTGCATTTTTCTCTGCATACGCAGGAAATATTGGGATGAAGATTGCAACTAAAACTAATGTCAGAACTACGCAAGCTGCTAAAACATCTTTACCAAATGCACTTAAAATTTCATTTGCGGGTGGTACGGTAATGGGATTAGGTGTTGCAGGCTTAGCGGTGTTGGGTTTAACAGCCTTTTTTATCATATTTTTCAACCACTTTATGGATGGTGTTTGGTCTGCTACTGATTATGGGTCTGCAAGCGATACTATGACTATAGTACTTGAAACACTTGCTGGATTTTCATTAGGTGCAGAATCGATTGCTTTATTTGCAAGAGTTGGTGGTGGAATCTATACTAAAGCTGCTGATGTTGGTGCTGATTTAGTCGGAAAAGTTGAAGCCGGTATTCCAGAAGATGATCCTAGAAATCCAGCTACAATTGCTGATAATGTTGGAGATAATGTTGGAGATGTTGCTGGTATGGGTGCTGATTTATTTGGATCATATGTAGCAACTGTATTAGCTGCAATGGTTCTTGGAAATTATGTGATAGTAGATATGGGCGGTTCTATCGAAGATGCTTTTGGAGGAATTGGACCAATTTTATTACCTATGGCTATTGCAGGTGTTGGTATTATAATTTCATTAATAGGTACATTATTTGTAAAAATTAATTCTAACGATGCAAAAGAGGATGAAGTTATGGGTGCTCTTAACAAAGGAAATGGCATCTCAATTGTGTTGGTTGCAATATCTTGTTTTTTCCTTGTAGATTATATGCTTCCAGGAACTTTAAATATGGAATTTTTTGGTGAAGGATTAAAAGAAATTCCTTCTATGAATGTATTCTATGCAACATTAACAGGTTTAATCGTTGGATGGTTTATTTCAGCAATTACTGAATATTACACGGGATTGGGTAAAAAACCTGTTCTTGAAATTGTTCAAAAATCAAGTACTGGAGCAGCCACAAATATTATTGCTGGTTTAGCAACGGGTATGATTTCAACTTTTGGATCGGTTATCTTATTTGCTGCAGCAATTTGGGCGGCATATGCATTCGCAGGATTTTACGGAGTTGCATTATCTGCTTCAGCTATGATGGCTACAACTGGTATGCAATTAGCAATTGATGCATTTGGACCAATTTCTGATAACGCTGGAGGTGTTGCTGAAATGAGTGGTCAAGATCCTATTGTTAGAGAAAGAACAGATATATTGGATTCAGTTGGTAACACTACTGCTGCTACTGGAAAAGGTTTTGCAATTGCTTCAGCTGCACTTACTTCACTTGCATTGTTTGCAGCTTATGTAACATTCACCGGGATTGAGGGTATTAATATATTTAAAGCTCCAGTTTTAGCAATGTTATTTATCGGAGGAATGGTACCTGTGGTATTTTCAGCTTTAGCTATGAATGCCGTAGGAAAGGCTGCTATGGAAATGGTGTATGAGGTAAGAAGACAGTTTAAAGAAATCCCTGGAATTATGAAAGGGAAAGCAAAGCCAGAATACGATAAGTGTGTTGATATTTCAACAAAGGCATCTCTAAGAGAAATGATGCTTCCGGGAATTTTAACAATCGGAACACCAATTATAATTACTGTTCTACCAATGTTATTTGGATTAGAAAATCAATTAATTGCAGAGATGCTTGGAGGATATATGGCTGGTGTTACCGTTAGTGGTGTTTTATGGGCAATTTTCCAAAA
>CETI01045388.1_pt1 | contig 13964 bp, 1 predicted proteins | sample 361441 | NCBI WGS metagenome assembly CETI01 (sample SAMEA2622478, study PRJEB7988) | marine metagenome | biome: marine biome (ENVO:00000447); feature: deep chlorophyll maximum layer (ENVO:xxxxxxxx); material: "saline water (ENVO:00002010), including plankton (ENVO:xxxxxxxx)" | depth 90 m | reverse complement strand
GATCCTGTTGAATTTGGCGTTAGGTAAGTTATAATTCCTGTTGGATCGACAGATGTTCCACCATTACCAAACGCCATTTCATGTACGAAACCTGTTGTTTTATTTGCTAATGAATTTGCTAATGCCTGAGACATATTTTCATAGTGTATTGCATTTCTTTTGTCTACAATAACTTCACCAGTCTCTGGATCGAAAATCTTGATATGCCCAGTCATCATAACACCTGTGTTATCCTGTGGCTTTTTGTTCTCTTCTTTTGATTCTGTTGGTTTGTTGTCCTGTGTCATCTAGTGTATTTATTCAGGTGCGTTTGTAGGCTCGTTAGCAATGAATTTAGCCTGTTGGGTAGTAGAAGCCTGTAATCCTTTACCATCCGCTGGATTACCATCTAGCGCCGTGTACCATACCTGTCCTTTCTTGTTTAATATTTTAATTTGTGTTCCTGATGCTGGAGGAGTACTCAAAACGACCATTGCATCCAGAGAATATTGGTTGATATCATCTCCAGTATACCCGGCAACATACAGTTTCTGTCCATTGTCGCCAAAGCAGAAACCTCTTGGTTTATCCTCTTCACCGATTACACTGAACGATTTACCTGTATACACTGCGGTTGAAACATCAAATCCTGTTTCTAATTTGTATTGAAAGATAGTTGGAGCACCAGTTCCGTTTAGAACATACATATTGGTTCCATCTGAATCGAACTGTACCGCTGATGGTTTTGCAATTTGGGCCGAAACATCAAAACTGTCAACGAAAGTTGCTGTTGAAATATTAAAGCCTGTGCTTAATGTGTATTCATTTATGTCATCACCGGTCCAACCAGTAACAAACATTTTAGTTCCGTCATTGTTAAATGCTAGACCATAAGGCAAATTCTCTTGGCCACTTATATCAAAACTATGTGTAAAGGAAGCCGTTGAAAGATCAAATCCTGTGCTTAATGCATATTCATTTACAAGATCTTGTCCTTGACCTAACACAAACAGTTTAGTTCCGTCTGTGTTAAATTCTATGCTGTTCGCCGCATCATCTCCCTGTGTGGCAGACACAACACCGATATCTAAATCACGAACAAAAGTTGTGTTTGTCATGTCAAAAGCAAGTGGCACTGAGTATTCATAAACTTTATCATTTGCTCTACCCAACACAAACATTTTTGATCCGTCGTTGTTAAACTTCACATCTCTGATGTCATTGTCTTGTGAATTCAATGAAGCAGAAACTTTTTGGAATGTTGCTGTTGAAATATCTGTGTCATTTCCTCCACCTACAGTATAGTTCACGGTTGATCCGTCCTCGCTAGTCAACAACAATCGTTGGCCACCAATGAATATGTCTAATTGACTAGCGGAGGTCGGGGATTGTGATAGTGCATACGCAATCGTACTTCCATCACCCGTGAAGGTGTTGGTGTAGACTGTGTCCGCATAAGGGATGGTTTGAGTACCAGACGCATCTACCACTTCCGTGCCTGATCCATGCTCCTTAATTCCTGTACCAAGTGTACCACGTCTTAGTTGTCCCAACGTGTTACTTGATTTTGTAAAGTATTCTATTCTCTCTTTGTCTATGAACACCACTCCTGGGGTGTTGCTGGCAATATTTGGTGTAGGCAATACACTGCCATCTTCCACAGTGAATGTCTGTGTGCCTTGTGTCATATCAAGTGTTAATTTTGTTGTTGCTGTTTTAGAGATACGTTTGTAGAACGTTCTGTTCAACATGTCTTTGAATATCCTAAATCCTGTGGCGTTAACCGCTGAATCAACTGCGAAGTACATCACATCAAGCCTGTCTGATGATGAGATCGTTCTGCCGTTAATTGTTATCGTGTTTCCGCTGACAGTGTAATCACTTGCCTGTATCAATTGTTGGCCGTTTAACCAGACATAAGTGTATCCGGCATCAAGTGTGTCAAATCTCAGTTTGAATATACCAGAAGAGACACCTTCTAACACTTCTCTTCTTTGCTTCATGCCAAGGGCGTTATTAAATGTTGTCACAGATATCACATCATTGGCGCTTAAACTGTAAGGTGAAGTTATTGCACTTGTGACCAATATTATATCAGTTCCCTCGTTGAAGTACTGATGGTCAACCAGTGTGGATATGCAAATTACATCTGTAGTTGTAGGGACAGATCCAGTGACAAATTCAACATTTTGGTTTCCAGTATCTACTGTGTAGTGTGTATTCAAATCTTTCTTGACACCGTTAATGAATACTTCCACTTGAGACGCTGATGAAATAGTTTTAGCAGGATCTACTGTTGAATCATCTTCCAATCCTGAAACTACACCGTATGTGTAAGTGCTTCCATCTCCAAGATAGTAAGTGTTGTCTGGTCCACGTAGCACCCTGCCATTGACCTCAACCGTTGTAAGACCAGAGAACGGTCCTATCGCACCAGGTGGATACGTCAACGTGTGTCTGTTTGTTGATCCATCATATGTTATTGATTGGTTTCTAACACTTGCATAACTTCGTGTAGATGTCGCTGACTTGTTGAAACCGGCTATCTGTATATAAGAACTTGCTTCAGGTGCCGAGTCGAATACGACTGTAATTGTGTTGGCCGAAGTGGTAGTCGAGTATGCAGTTGTTGGCACGCCGTCTACTGTGACATACATGTCAGAAGATGTTGAATCTAAATTGAACTCACCTCTGGTCGAAGTAAGGAATGAAGTAGTACTACCGTCTCCTGTGAATGAGTTCAACACTCTGTAATTTTCTCCGGATATCGCAAACACTTTAGTTGAGATCTGTGTGTGATCTGCAGGTGCCGTGTCAAATGTTATTGTTTTGTTTGCAACATCAATAGTATAATCAGATACTGTTGAATCTAATGCACTACCTTTCTGAACCACACCGTCCACCGCAACAGTTACTGATCCTAGTGTGCCAGGATAGTCACCTATGCTGTATGTTGTTGTACTTCCGTTACCTCTGTAATTCATCTCACTTATAAATGGTACGCCAGACTCTGGTGATGTGTACACCTTAATATCCACTGTGTCAAACAACTGGCCAGGGACAGTTTCTTCAGGTGCGTAACTAGTGTCGGGTGAAACAAATTCATCGCCCTCTAAAACAATGTCACTCGGTGCGTGACCTAGTGCTGACGTGAAAAGTCCTCCTTTGACAATCGTGTCCAGTGTCCTGTCGTCTGTTGGTGTAAGCACACCGTCGTCATCAAAAGGTATAAATTCGACCAATGCGTTTTCCTCTGGTGTCTCACTGATTGTGAATGTTGCAGTGGACCCGTCGCCTCTGATCACATCTGATAATTTTTTCCTTGTGCTGTCATCTTGTGTTAGGTACACTTGGTATACCTCGCTAGATGTAGGTGCTGTGTCAAATGTGTATGCCGCTGTTGAACCATCTGCCCTGAATGCCTTGACCCTAGACTCTCCATAGTTGTCCCATGGGAAATCATACCATCCTGCGTTGTCCCAACCTGCTTCTTGTGTGAACAGTAGTCCTGTTACCATTGTTCCGCCGTAGTCAACACCTGTCATTACCTGGTCAAGTTCATTGCCCGGCATGCCGGAACCCGGCGTGTAGAAACCTTTAGTCCTGTTTGCCGCTGTAAGACCTGTCTCGTCGCCATACAGTTTGGCTACGCTTCCTATGTTGTCATCGAAATCTGTAGATGAAGTGAAAGCGTTTGTGACTTTGTACAGTTCGTTGTTGTACCTGATCAAATCATTGTAGGCGTATGCAGTTGATGCCGCCCAATCCACCACTCTAGATGTGCTTGAAACCCTGTCAAATTTGATTGTGGTGTCGAAATCCCTAACTAGGTCGTTGTTCAAGTTAGCGTATGCTTTGGCCTTATCTGTTGGAGTGGTACCGTCTTCCTTGCCACCTGTCAATACCACTGTTGGTGTTGCTGTGTAGTTTGCTCCTATTCCTGTCACTGTAATTTTTGTTACTGCCCCTGATTGCACCGTTGCTGTCGCTGTTGCCGCCGTTGTTGCAGGTGTCACATACATCTTGAATGTGCCTGATTTACTGTCCTGTGCTTCACTGGTTGATGCTGTTGGTCCATAGAACGTGGTTGCGTATCCACTGAACGTGTATGTTTTAGTTGTACCAGATCCTGAATTCTGTGTGTCATATATCTGTGCCTGTTTCTCACTTGTGAACAACGGATAGTAATATCCAAACTGTCCATTGGTTGAGCCAGATGAGCTAGTGGCCTGTATCTGGAAGGGTCCTGTTGAACCTACAGTTCCACCAAGAATGGTCACAGTTGGAGCAACCTCGTATCCTGAACCACCTGCTGTAACCGTAATAGACTGCACATACTTCTTGTGGTAGTCGTACCACATTTGATACGGATACTCAGTAAGTTTATCTGTGTCGCTGTTGACGTTCAATGATCTAATCTTATCTGTTGTGGTGTCATAAAAGGCCGGATTATCAAAGTCTGAGAATATACCGTCCTGTGTCTCTGTTTTGTCATAACCTAGTCTGTATTCTCTTAATTTTGTGTGGAAAGGTTTGACTTCGTTTATGTAACTTTCAATCCAACTGTCTGTGCCTGTTGTGTAAGTCTTTCTCTGGTCAAGTTGTCTCACACTATTTTTTGCATTGATGAACGATGTTTTAAACATCCAATCTACGTAGGTCTGTTCTGAAAGGACTTTTCTCAAACCTGTAAAGAATAGTGTGTTGTATTCTATTGCTAGGTCGTTGATGAATAAATCATCTCTCAACGCTGTAAGTATTTTTCTAGTTTCCTCACTAGGTTCTTGGTCGAAGAAATTGTCATCAAAATTATCTGCACCAGCGAACCCTGTTGCATCTTGAGAATAATCATAAAGTTTTGTTGACAATCTGATTGTACCATTCTCCGTACCAACGTTATCCCAACCGTCCGCTGTCTTCATGAATAGTTTCCATCCGCCTGTGTCTGCACTTGTTACTTTTACATGCTTACCGATTGCGAGATCTAATGTGTCTAATTCGTATTGGAATGTAACCTGTTTGTCAATTTTAGTGTTCTCTCCATGCTCCATGTCTCCGTCTGTCTTGTACCAATCGATGTAACTCCAGTATGCTGACGTGTTGTACGTCTGCAACTTGGTCCTTGTCCATATGGTTCCGTCCCATTGGTATATCGCCCAATAGTTGTTTGCCGTCTCATCTGATTTCACCAAATAGTTGACAGTACCTGAAAGGTCTGCTGTGTTTAGATAAATCAATTCCGCATACGTGTCCACCGATGCGTCCCATTCCAAACTCTGTGCAGTTGGTTCTGGGTCCTTAGAATCTAAATTTGTTAGGTCTATCTGTCCAACCAATTGGTTTTTCTTAAGTACGCTGTTTGCATAATCGATTATTTCTTTAAGGGCGTTATACCTGTCCACGTACCAACTCTGTCTTGGTCTGACGTTGTTACCATATCTCTCGTTGAGTGGTAGGTTTGTATCAGGTACCTGATCACCTACGGCGTTCCTGCCTACTAGTGAATCCCACCAACGTTTTTCTATTTGTGTTCCTGGTCTATAATCTGCATCACCTTCTCTGACCAATTTCCATACGCTGTGAGAATCTGCATCAAAATCATTTTCACGTATGTCTATGTTTAACACTATATCAGAGCCAACCAGGTTTCTCACTTTATTAAGCATGAGCTTGTTGGTGTCTGTCACTGCATAATATTTGTAGTCAAATGCACGAGGATTCTGTATTAAATTAGCCACAAATGCCACTGTGTTCTTTCTTTTCGAATTAAGTCCGCTCGGCACTGTAGTTTTACCTTTGACCCAGAAGTAATATACATCTACAAGCCTGTCCAATCTAGAATTATATTTTTGTACAACTGTGTATTGCGAGTCATCACTATGCAGAGGAGTTCCTGTAACATTAGGATCGTTTACGTATTGGCTTGGCAGTAAACTAGATTCAACCCATTCATACACATCAACGCTAGATCCTGGAAACAGTTCTCCCCAGTGATTGACTTTGTACTCCTGTGTGTCTTGCTCATACCATAACCATTTTACAGTAGACATGTCCCACCACACTTCTCCCAGGTGATCCTCCGCCCATGGTGTTTTGGAATTTGCATCTGTTCCTGTGTTGTATATGGCCGGATCCCATGTTGTCTTGATGTCTATCTCTCTATCAGCCAATCCTAAAATTCTACCTTTTACGGGATCATAAAGATCATAATGATCTCTTATCATTTTAGACTTGCTGTTAAATTCAAAAACTTTTCCAAGTTTTTCTATGTCGATCAATGCAGTTTCTGTTGTGATACTGTCCCAAGCATATTTTCCGCTGGTAGTAAGGTCGTAACATGCCACGGATCCATCATTTACTATCTTAGTGCTTCCGTCTGTTGCTGTGTTACCATCATCTTTTGGTGAACCAACGAACAATGAATTATCTGTTATACAAACGCCACGGCCGAAATCATCGTTTGCAGATACATTACCAGACATCAATCTGTCATCTATTACAAATTTGGTGTTGTACATAGTGGCTGTGAATGCTCCACCCGACTGGACGTTGTTGTCAACTATGTTTGTGTCCTGTAGGTCAAAGGTCGTCTCTCCCGAATCAAATTTCATTTCTCTAGTGCTCGCAAAGTTCTCTGAACCTATAACCAATCTTGTTCCATCATCATTTAAATCTAAGGCTGTCCCGAACTTCATGAATGTGTGTGAACTAGGTGCACTGATTGTCTGTTGTAAAGTGTATGTGTTGGTTGAGCCATCTGCGTTCCACTTGTAGTAATAGATAGCACCCGAGTCAGGATGCTCTGTTCCATCAACACCCGGTGCGCCTATGACCAATGTTGTACCGTCTTTGCTCATGGCAATCGATTCACCAAAAGCGGTGTTAAGTGACGATCCATCGCTGGCCACACCTGTTATGGTCTGTGCCAGTGCAAAAGAATTTTGTGTGCTTCCGTCGTTGCTCTGTGATGTCTTGATGAATATTTCAACCTTACCTGCATTGCCTGGTGCCAAAGAACTAACCGCCAGTATGTCACCGTTGTCGTTGGCTTGTAACTTATGTCCAAACCTCTGGCCAGATCCACCGTCGGGTGCTTCGATCGTGTAGTCCTGTGTCCATGTGTCATACGTTGAACCATCCGCACCTACACCCCAAGTGTACATGTAAACCCTACCAGTATCACTTGCGTGACCTGGTGCAGACACAAACAGGTATTTGTCTGCTGTGGACCTCACCGAACTTGCTCCTGGCTCAGAAATCTTGTGAGCCCAACCAAAGTTGGCACTTTCAGTAAGAGTCGATCCGTCTGTGGGAGAAGTAAGTGTATCAAGTATACCGTACTTGAACGTGTTTGGATCCCATATGTATATTTTTATAAGTCCTGAATCTAAAAATCTTGTGCTTCCGTCTGAACCTACTGCATTCGTGTATGGTGCTCCTGCAACTACAAAATTCTCATCCGTACTGATCGATAGTGACTCACCAAGTCTGCTGGTGTTGTCATTGTTCTCCGTCATTGTAGTTGTTGCCTGTGTCTGGTAGGCCGTACCCGCAACTGTTGAAGACCTAAACAAGAAGTGTATTTCTCCTTGCGACTTCCCTGGTGCCGAGGCTATCATTGTTCTGCCGTCATTACGTGCTACGACCCTGTGTCCAAAGTCTTGATCGGCAGTTGATGCGTCTGGCGAAAGTTGTATTTTTGTCGTGTATGGATCTTGTTTCTCATACACTTTCCATAAACCTGAACTGTCTGCGTCAGCAAAAACTTTATCTCCTGGCCGTTCTATTGCGTCATTCTTGTCATTGTAATCATCATGATTTAAAAGATCATTAACGTTGTCCATGGATGCCAACCTCACAGACACGAACTTGTAAATATTTCCAAAACTGTCTGCTGTTGATCCATCCTCCAGGGTTGGAATAAATCCAACATTTCCTGAGTAATCTATAATCAATGTTTTATGACTCACTACGGATGCCACTTGGTATACACCATTTAGTGACAATTCTTCACTGTTAGAAATAGCAAAATAATCTGCTGTTGTCGTTGTTGTGCCTGCACTTAAATTGTGAGAACCTGTAAACGTGATCTCCAATTGTGTTGAATCGTTGATCAACCTTAAATCTGCTATTTTGATGCCGGCACTAGTGATCCTTAAAACGTCCCAATCCTTATTGCTCTTGTTGGCCACCCAAACAAGATCGTTTGGCTTTATTGTATCAATGTCTATGTCCAATAGTTCTTCTATGTTGAACGCAGTGTGTTGTACTTGTCCAATCTGTGGATATCCTGCTGTCTTGAATATTTGTGCAAGATCTCTGCTAACACCTTCTTTGGTGTAATCTAATCTCTTGAATGTTGTTGATGCTGTGTACTCTACTGGTTTGTAGTAAAAGTCATCTTTGACTATAGATTTTGATCTTGCATACTCTACTGTTTCATTTGATGTATCTAATAATTCTATGCTTTGTGGATCTGCTGTGATCTCACTGTCTTTCAAAACAACCTGTATGTTTTCTATAGAATCTGTGTTACCAAATTTGCCCGTCCTGATCATCCATTCAGGATATAAATCAAGTGTGATATCCTCTCCCTCGTATTTTGCTTTCAAAATTTTGTCTATAGCATTCTGGGTACCTTTCTCTCTGATGTAGCCTTGATAGAACTTGTACTGTGAAACATCATTAACAAATAAGTTCTCTAGATAGTCCCTGCTTTGATATCCTGTAAGCCTTTGTGCTAGTTGCTGTTGCGATTCGTCAAAGTTGTTTGTCTCCAAGTCATAGAAATCGTTGAATTGTGATATCTTGTAATCAAAGTTAGGTATTAGTTGCGGTGCTGGTTTTTCGTCTTTGAGAGTCCAATAAACCGTCTCAAAAGTTGTTCCTGAATTGTGATTGCTTTTGGCCACATAGAACTTACCTTGATGCTCAACGCTGTCCCCTATTTTGTAGTCTGTGTTTGCCAACCAATATGTAACCTGTGCGGAATCAAAAATAAATCCAGGTGCGTAGTAATCTCCATTCCAATTGCCGGTCTTCCATCCAACTAATTTCAATCTCTGTTGTCTAAAACCTGTGTAGGGTTCATATATAATGTCTGCGAAAACTGTGCTGTTGTCAAATAACAGAATGTGTTCTTTCTGCACTGTGTTCAATGCAATATTGTAAAGACCTATCGTGTCAGATTTTACACCCAGTTCGAATGTCTTACCTATGCGTTTTGTTGAAATTTCCCTTACGTCTATCTTCCTACCCCCTGAATCTAACAATGAATAATCGCCCTCGAGGTTTCGAAGTTTACCTACTACGCTGTTGTCAGTGTCTAGTTCGAATCCGTCCGCGGCTGGAGAAACTGTAACGGCGGCTCCGGCCTCCCACTCTTGTGCGGTCCAAAATAGGAACTCTCTGACTGCATTCGTCCAGTTGAGTGTTTCCTTTAACTCCTTGGAGAACTTGTCAAATTTAAATCCTTGTGACTCTAACCAATTTCCATATCCAAACAAGAAGTCTGCTACATCCTGTATAGTGTTAAACACATAACCATATGGTATGGTCTGTGTTGTTTCTTGGTAGGATGTGTACTGTTTGACCACAACTGATCCTGCAACAGACACTGGATTGTCTGTTGCGGTTTTCACAGGATAGTTGAAATTGAAATATGGTTTGAATGTGCTGTAACCTAAAATTTTGTATCCACCTAACAGTGTAGAGCCGTCTGCACTTAGGTCGGTATTTCTCTCAATCAATACACCTGAATAGTAAAAACTTTCTACAGGGTTTGACGTCCTGAACAATATCTTGTAGTTTTCATCTGGTATGAATTTTGATCCTGACGTTGAACCAGGTGACACACTGTCTGTAAGGATCTTTATGTTATCCTTGTCAGTGAATCCACCTAACTTGTATGCCAACTGCACAGACAGATTCTTCATCTTATCATAATAAAAAGTTTTAGCATTCAAGTTTTTAGAAATTAAATGGTTAACAATAAAAGGCTGGTATCCTGCTGTCTGGTACCTCGTTGTCACCCCTGTTGATAAGTTCGTTTCAGTTTCTAAATGGTACTTTGCTGTGGCTAACGTTCTTCGTATGCCAGTGTCTTTATCAATCTGATTGCCCGATATATTTGTTTGTAATCTAGAAGGGTCAAAAAGATTTGAAAAAAATTTTGCAGGTTTTGTAAGTGCAAGTGTTTTTATTACTGCAAACGGGAAGGCACTAGACCTTCTCCACGCTGTCTCCGCCGGTGCATGATCACCGAACTTCCAAGCGTTCTGTCTTCCTGGTATGTCAAAATTGTCTACAAGTCCTGTAGCCAATGGGTCTAAAAGATTTCCAGACGCATCAACGGGTAGATAACTTTTTATTCCCGGCTTGCCATACCTTCCAGGCTCGGTCTCTACCGCATTCCATAAAACATCATTTCCTGAAGTGTATGGTGCAGTTCCATATGTGTCCTCCCAATCCGTTGGTTTCTCCGAATGCCCCAACATCTCCCAAGGTCTCAGATGAGGTGAATCCGTATCATAGAAATATTTGTAAATGCCTCTCCAGTGTCCTGGTAAATTTTCGCCAATCAATCTACCTTTAGATCTAGCATAGTTGTATGTGAAAGGCGAGCCTTCTGAAAAGGCAGTGTTGTTGATATACTGTACATTGTTACGTCCAGCCCACTGATAAAAATCAGGTCCCATCACATCATTGATTTCTTGCCGTGTGTATTCTGTGGTTGAAAACGCACTAGGTAGTACGTCGTTAATATCAACTAACGTAGAATCATAAGTTATTTTTATATTATTGTATATTCTTTTTTCAAGTTCTAGTATCAAGTCATCACGTTCGTCACCATATGCTTTGATAATCGATCCATCATGTTTTCTTATAACTGCCGTATCTGTTAGGTACGTGGTATCTGTAAAAGTCGCAGGAGTAAATTTAGGATACATTCCAAGTGCTGTCGGTGACGGGGGCATGTAACTGCCAGTGGTGTCTGCGTAATCCTTTATTACTATCTTGTCACCTTCTGCTAGTGCTCTACTGATGTCAACGCTGTCATCCGTAGTGCTGAAAGTGTAATCAATACCTAGTAGTAATTGAGTATCATTTAAGTAGACATATACTGCTCTGTTGCTTAATGTTGTAATATCGTGTTGGGAGTCAAGTGCATATTCAGTTTGCGAGGCACCTTGAACCGTGTATGATCTAGTTGAAACATTTTCTCCCCACCCTAACATGTCTTCGTAATAGAATGGAAACGTGTTATTTCTGCCTTGTGTAATGGCAGATATTATTTCATCAACCCTGTCGGCGGCAACACCCTCATACGCTGTGCCTGTCGCATGTGTGAGAAACGAATTGTACCATTTCTCATACTCGCGGTTGGCATAGTCTGTGGCGGTAATAAAATTTGCTTCTTGATCAACTAGATTGAATACTGCCGGCAATAAAGGTCCTTCGTGTTGATGTATGCTACCACCTTTTAACCTAGCATCAGGTTTGTCTCTTAAATTTGACACTCCTGGAATCGAGCCTGTTACGTCTTGGTTTTTGTCAAAAATATCTCTTACATGACTTAAGATTTGTCCATATGTGAATGATCCCAACTGTTCATTAAGACTGTTCGTTGAAAGATTTTCCGGTACCTCATAGATACCTTTATTTGAAACCTTGTCAGCACTGCTGTGTCCTGCTATCCTAATTTGATCATCTACTTCTAATGCCTCGTTGAACTTGACGTATTTGTTTTTTGTACCAGTTTCTAGTGTGTAATCTGTAGTGATAGTCTTCCTTGTACCATTCACTGATACCGATACATCTAAATCCGTTAGTTCCGCTGAATCCTTGTAGAAGTCTATTGGAAACAATTTTTTCTCTGTATCATCGACTATGAATGTACGTATCACACGCTGTTTACTTTCAGCAGTTCTCTTTATCCAAGCATTTCGTGAATTGTGTGTTGATCTACCTGTTGTGTAATGTAGATGTCCTTCTGCCAGTTGTTTTGTCACTGTCGTTGTATCACTTCTGTAAGTGAATGATCCTGATGTGTGATCTGCGTCGAAAACTATGTCACCCACATTGTTGACGGTGTTGTACTTGACTTTTATGCCCAACACTGTGTCTTTGGTCGCTGTGTCAGATGTTGCAAAAGCAAAAACCTTTGCGCCTGCAAAAGTGGAATTTGGATATGTTGTTTCGTTATCAAATGCCACATGGTCATCATCAAACATCGCGAACAATGGTTGTTGGTTTACATCTGTTTTTTCTTGTGCTTCTATGAATGCTTCTGTTGTGTCATCGTAACGGAAGGTCTTTCCTTGATTTGTTGTACCGAACTCTATGAATATCGAATCATCATTGGCAGGTGCGGCATCTGAGGCCTCTGTCAAATTAATTACTTGCGTTGAGTCACCGGCAGTGACAAAGTTTACATCATATATTTTGTTCTTAACCAGTTTATCTGTGTCGGCGGCAAATACCACCCTCATTCCATCTGCAAGTGAAATACCGTCCACTATGTAACCTGTCTGTTTTACTACCTTACTGAATGCATCTGTTGTCACTGTATCATAAAGTGTAACAGATTTTTTTGCCACTGTTCCATGATTGTATAATGCTAGGCCTGAATCGAATTCAATAATAGGTCTTTTTGCCCTGTCATCTTCGTTCAGGGTAGGAGTAAAGCCACTTACTTTCGCTGTTTCTTCTATGACCGACCTATGAAACCATCTGTTGTACCTAGACCAAGCGTTCCTATCTCGTGAGTCTCTCTTTATCGTCATATAGTCTTTGTTTTCCGGTGTATAGAAAGCCTTGGCATATGGTCTAGAATCATATCCTGCTTGATCATACAATATTGTTGATTCTGTTGCATAACTTCCAGGTGTTATAAGGTCTTCCACATCAGTAAGAGTAATGGCATCACCAACTCCTTCAACATAATATTCCTTGTCTTGGTAAGTTGTTGTAACCAATGAATTTTTGAACTTGATCTTCATACCATTTGATATATCAAGTGTCCTTAAACTGTAATTCTTGACTCCTATTATATCGTTCTCAACATTTATTGCTCTTGTGCTTGATGCATCTTTGATTTGTAGTATACCGTACATGATATCATGATTTCCACACTGGTAGTATAATGTGTCTGGTGCACCTGCTGTGGGGACTGTGAATGTTACAGTACCTTGGTCCGCACCATTGTTTGTCACTCCTGTGTCAAATATTGTTGATGTCGATCCATCAACACTGACCTTACTCTTGTAAGGTTCGGTCATTATCCAGAACGGATGCCCTTTTGCGTCAACATTGAACTTGTATGTGTTTCCCCTGTACAAAGTTAAAATAGGATTGTTTTCGTTTTCTCTGTGCGTGAAGTTATAGGCACCTTTGGCCAAGTTTACCACAGAGTATTCGGCCACGGCAGAAGGTCCCACGGAATCTATTTCTATTGCCCCTGGACCGTTAGGCATCCAATAATATTCTCTGTAATTAATCAACTTGTCATAATCAATGGCTGGATTCCAACTGTATACGGTCTCCTTGTTTAACCTATCATGATTATCAACTTTACCGCCTAGGTACTTAATCTGATTTATGTAATCGTCGTATGTACCCGTGAACTTTACTTGGTCTTCGGGATTGACTGACGTTGTATCTCTGTCTGTGTAGGTCACAGCAGGTTCTAATTGATATGCAAATCTATCCCTGTTCGTGGCAGTGAGATATCTATCGCCCACGTCTCTGGTGTAAGCGTCTTGTCTGCCTACGTAACCGTCAATTCTTTCCAAAGACCCTTTCTGCACCAAAGGATCAAGAGTGCTTGATAAAAATCTTTGGTTACTATCTGTTCTGTAAAACGCAGGTAGGTGCTGAATAGTTCGTCTGTACTCGTTGTTGCCTTGTTTGACAACTTCGTTATTTGTTAATGAGTTTGTTGTGTTATCTGCCATTAGTATCCTGATCCACTACTGCCGGAACTT
>CETI01228826.1_pt1 | contig 14025 bp, 7 predicted proteins | sample 361441 | NCBI WGS metagenome assembly CETI01 (sample SAMEA2622478, study PRJEB7988) | marine metagenome | biome: marine biome (ENVO:00000447); feature: deep chlorophyll maximum layer (ENVO:xxxxxxxx); material: "saline water (ENVO:00002010), including plankton (ENVO:xxxxxxxx)" | depth 90 m | reverse complement strand
GATATTTTTTGAATTTGATTCATAGTTTCATCTATATTCTTTTTTAAATTATTAAATCTTTGTTCCTGTTTTGTAGATTTTGAATTTAATAAGTTTTGTTTTGTTGGGTTAGTATTTAGCTCATTGATTAAATCTGTTTGTTTATTTATTAAATCTTCAGCCAATTTACTTAATTCATTTAAAGACTGTTCGGCTTGTGCCATTTGGAACATATCAATGTATCTATCTAATTGGTTCTCAAATTCTTCTAAATTAAATTCAAAATTTTCTAATGCTTTAGATATACTTTCAGAATCCATATTTTTTAATGCCTCTTGAAGCTGGGTCATGGCTTCCATTATTTCAGGAGTCATTATATTTTGAAGCATTTCCTGGAAGTCGTTAAATTTTTCCATTAGATTTTCATCAAACAAGTTATTTTTTTCAGCTTGTTCTATAATCTTATCTAGATTATCTTGAATTTTTTTTATTTCCTCAGTTATATCTTCTACTTTTTTAAACGATTCTTCCAGTTTTTTCTCATTCTCAAAACCTATATCGTCTTGCTTTAATAATTCCAATTCCACTTCTTCTGTAATATCAGATATATCTTCTATTGATTCTTTGATGTCTTCAAGCCAAGATTCAGATTCAGATTCATAATTTTTAATATCTGTAAAGAGGTCTTCCAAAGATGGAAACTTACCAATAAATAAATCTGTCTTAGTTGTGATGTTTGTATTCGGATTATTATCTTTTGCTAGATACCAAAAATGAATTTCATCACCCATTAGTAAGCCTAAGTCATCAATATCCCAATTATATATTATATTGATTTCTTTGGTGTTTTTTACAAATTTATCATTTAATGAGATTTGTGATATTTGATTTTCATCTGTAAATCCTGGAGTTATAATTTTATATTCAATCCAGATGTCTGTAATACCAAAATTATCATTAATATTTAAATTAGTATATATTTTATATGATTCATCTATTTCAAATTGTTTATTTGGACTATTGATAATAATTGATGGAGCAGAATCGTTTATATTTAAAAAAGTGAATTGAGTTGGATTTAAATTTGGAATTGAATTATTATCCAAACAATAAACAGTTAACGCCTTATTTTCATTCAATAAAAAATTTCCACTAATATTTCTATCTAGTATATTGAGATTAAATCTTTCATCATTTAATAACATCCATGAATTTGAAATTTCTTTACTAAACTCAAAATCAAATTTTATATTACTTCCATTCAATACTTCATACTGAGTTGTACTCTCATTGGTATAAGATTTTATTTTTTGTTGTGTGTATTTTGGAGGTGTAATTGTAAAATTAGTTTTAATTGTTTTTGGTCTTTTTTTAACAATTATTTTTTGAGGTTTAGTGCCAATTGAATCCCATTGAGAAAAGAAAGAATAGGAATCATATTTCACCCAATATGTTATATCTGTTTTTAAATTATTTAGATTATAGCTGAATTTATTATTTACATTATTAATTTTTTTTATTTCTATTATGTTTTCATTCTTTAAATAGAGGGTAATTGAGTCTGGGTATACTTCGCCTCTAATCCCAAAACTCATATTTAGAGTATCACCACTTAATGCAGAATTAAATTGATTAAAATCAATTATTTTAAATGGAGTAGGAGGTATAAAATTGGTTTTATAATTCATTAATCTATTTGCGCTTTGATTTGTTTTTGGAATTAATAAAATTATTATAAATAGAGTTAATATAATGATTAAGGTATTTAGTTCTTTTTTAGATGTTAAGCTAATAATTTTATTTATTTTAAAATCCTTTAACTGTGAACTAATATTTTGAATAGTTAATTTTATTAAGTCTAAATTAGGATTAATTTTGTTCAATTGTATCGCATTAAGAAGTCGATCTTTAATTTTAGGTATTTTATGACCTATTTGAATAGCAACTTGCTCATCATCTTTATTTAATCCAAAATAGTTTCTTGCCCATGTTGTTAAAATATATATTACAGAAAAGACAAATATTGATAAAAATGTAATTATATAGTTCCTACGATTATATATAGATAAATAAAAAATTTCTTCAATTATAATACTAATAATAAAAACCAATAATGCTACACTAATAAGAATGGAAGTGTTTTTTAATAAAACTCTCAAAGAATTTATTTGTCTGAATTTTTTTATATAGTTTTTAATATTATCCACAGTTTATTGTGCTATTGAATAAAAAATAATATTTGTTCCCATCTGTAGTGCCTGTTTTCTTAAATCTTCTGGATTATTATGAACCGAAATATCTTCCCAACCATCACCAAGATCTGATTCATAAGTGTAAAGTACTATTAGTCTTTCATCATGAAAAATTCCTAATGCTTGAGGTCTTTGATTATTATGCTCATGTATTTTAGGTAAACCATTTGGGAATTCATAATAGATATTAAATAAGTCATGATCAGGAGGGATCTCTATAAGCTCTTTTTCTGGGAACATTTCAATTATAAGTTTTCGGAAAGATTCATCCATACCATAATTGTCATCAGCGTGTAAAAATGCACCATCAATAAGATGTTGTCTTAAAATAATTAATTCTTCTTTAGATAGTTTAATGTTACCATGGCCAGTCATGTAAAAATATGAGCTTGAAAAAAAAATATTATCTCCTATTTTCACTACTCTTTCATCTTTTTCAGTTATTATGCCTGTATTATCTGAAACAAATTTTAATAAATTAGGTATAGAACTTTTATCAGAATACCAGTCTCCACCTCCATTATAATGAATCCTAGATATAGAAAAATATCCATTAGAATTATTTTGAGCAAAAAATATGCTTAGTGATAGCATAAAAAAAATGGTTTTTATATTATTTATTAACATAATGTTTATCGAAAAATTAATATTAAATTTAACTATATATTTATTATATATGTTTGTATAATTATACTTTCAAAATAAAAATCTATTCTAAAAATGAAAAAACTATATTTTATAATTTTTTTAGGAATAACATTTATTTATTCAGATGAAACAAGATGGTCTTCTACAAGATTTGAATATTGGTGGAACAAAAATTTTAATTCTACAATTTTTAGAGAATCATTTTCATTTATGCCATATAGAATAAAAGTTGGAATTTTCCAATATGGTGGTGATGATTATTGGAAACAATATTTTTCTGAAGGAAGTACCAGCTTGAATAATTCACCGTTTATTACTAAAGAGAATTTTAGTTATAATTTTATTGATGATATCAATAATAGAGAAGGTATAGACTTAGAAATTGATTTTTTAGGTTATAATTTTTTTCGCAAGTTGCAAAATTCCGTAGATATTATTTCTAGCATTAGTTATAAATTAAGTAAGCCATTAAATAAGACATTAGCATTAGGGTGGCCTAATGATAGTAGTACTATCAATTATTATTATTACCCTGTTTTCAACACTTACAGTATTAATAATATGTTTTCTATTCAAATATCGGAAAAATTTTCGCCTTATTTTCGTTATTCTTACGGATTGGTGAATGCACAACTATTTAGAGATGAAAATAATAATGGTATTATTAAAGCAAGTGGTAAAAGTCAAAGTTTTGATTTAGGGTTCCATATTATTAATGAAATTAAAAATAAAAATTATAATCTTATTTATGGTTTTGAATTAGGGTTAGATGAAATTCAAATTGACGATATATCTGATTTATATTCAAATCCAATATTAGAAGTTAATAGTAATAATATTGCATTTCGTTTTACAGTAGGAATTATATATGGAGGTAGAAGGACAAATGGTGATAAAGGGTTTAGATATTTAATCGATTCTGATTATGTTGATGCGATAGATGAATTTAATAAATTCAAAATTAATCATAACAAGCATCCTAAAATTAATTTAGCTAATAAAATGATTGATTTCAGTAATACACAAATTGCATATGATATGCTTTATAATGGTATAGATTACTATAGGAATAATAATATTGATTCTTCTTTAATTTGGTATGATAAGGCATTAGATAAAGCAAAAGATTCGACATTAATTTATGAAATTCAATCAAGGAAATATATTATAGCAGATGAGCTATTGGGTAATTTAGATGATTTTTACTATAAATTGTCTATTAATGATAAAATAGAATATTTAGAATATATTGAAAATATTTCTAATAACATTAAGTCTTCAATTGAACCTTTAAAAGTAGATCTAATGTATAAAAAAGCTGATTCATTCTTAAAAATAAAAGAATATATTCAATCATATGAACTTTATCAGAAAATAAAAAAAATGCATCCAAATTATGAGTATATTTATGAAGGTAAAATTAATACATTAGTATCTCTCCTGATTGAAGATATTAATCAATTAATAAATAATAAAAGTTATTTTCAGGCATACGAGAGTACTAAATTTTTAAATTTAGTATATCCCGATATAAATAATTATATTGATGATAATTTAAATATTTTAAAAAATCAGTTAGACCTTGAGAATTCAAAAAGAAGAAGTGAAATTTTTATGGAATTAATTAATGACTATAAGAGCAAATTTGATCCGATTGATAGCAATACTTTAATCCAGTTAGGAGATTCATATAGCAAGTCTAGAAGACTGCTAGGTAAACCCATAGAATTAAAAAATAGACAAGTAGGTAATAATTCTTATTTTATGGCAGTGTATAATTATAAGGATAAAGTTTACAGACTTTTTTTTGAAAATGAAATTTTATTTGAAATAATAAAGGAATAATTATGATTAAATATTTAGTTTATATAAATATTTTTTTCTCTATATGTTTTACCCAAGATTATTTTAATGTTTCTATAGCAGAGACAGGTGAATCTACTTTATTTATTTTTCAAGATCTAGATTTAGAGATAGGTGATGAAATAGGCTTGTTTGATTCAGCTGGTGTTTTAGATAGTTCTGGTAGTTTAGGCGAAATTTTAGTTGGCTCAGGGATATGGATTGGCTCGCAAATTGAAATTATTGCAATAGGTTCAGTTGATTTGTCAGATTTTGGAGGACCTATCCTACCAGGATCTGTACAAGGGAATCCACTTGTCCTTAAAATTTGGAGCTCACTTGATAATCAAGAATATGAAATGAATTATTATATTAGCGCAGGTTCTGGCACTTTTAATGGATTGTTTACAGTGATAAATGCAATCTCATTAGCATCTGAATGCGATACAGCTAATTGTGGATGTATGGATATTACAGCTTGTAATTACAATCCTAATGCAAATTTAGATGATGGAAGTTGTAACTATCCAGATGAATTAATTGGTGAATGTGATTGTAATGGTAATACTTTTGATTGTTTAGGCCAATGTGGAGGTATAGCTGAATTAGATCTATGTGGGGTTTGTGGTGGCCCGGGAGCAGTTTATGAATGTGGATGTTACGATATTCAAGAAGGAGAGTGTGACTGTGTGGGTAATACATTGGATCAATGTAATATCTGTGGAGGTGATAATTCATCTTGCTCCGATTGCAATGGTGTACCAAATGGAGGTTCTATATTAGATGAATGTGGCGTATGTGATGGAGATAATTCATCATGTAGCGATTGTTTAGGCGAGCCTAATGGAGACGCTGAAGTTGATAATTGTGGTATATGCGATGGTGAAAGCTCTTTATGTAGTAATCCAGAAGCAGTTATAAGCTTTTATAATGTGGGAGGTGTTAACCTTACTAATATTGATGTAGATATATTAAATGCTGGTAGCCTATGTTTATCTAATGTGATTCTAAGTTCGATATCAGGTAATAATTTAGATTTGTTTACGGGTGAATGCATCAATGTGAATGAAGGTCTATTTTCAATTCCTATTTATTTAAAAAATACACAGTCCATTGCAGGGTTTCAGTTTAATGTAGAAGGTGGAGAAATTCTTAATGTCTATGGAGGGGAAGCTGAAACACAAGATTTTTTAGTTTCATCATCTTCTAGTTTAGTATTAGCATTTTCACTTGTAGGATCAAATATACCACCTTCTGGAGATTTTTATGGTTGCACTGATGAACTGGCATGTAATTACGCTTCTAATGCAACAATAGATAATAGTTTATGCACATATGCTGAAGAAGGTTTTGATTGTGATGGAAACTGTTTAAATGAAGATTGCTTTGGAGATTGTAATGGTAATGCAGAGTTAGATGAATGTGGCGTTTGCGAAGGACCAGGAGCAACTTTTCAATGTGAGAATGGATTATTTGTATGCAATGAATCTGAGTGTTTTGATGATGGAGATGAAGATGGCGGTGGAGATGGCGGTGGAGATAATGGTTTAGAATGTGATGAAAATGAAATATTAGATTGTGATGGTCTATGCTCACCTCTAGCTTGGCTTGGAGATGGATACTGTGATGAGAGTACAACAAATTATAATTGTCTTGATTTGAGTTATGATATGGGAGATTGTGATATTGACTTTACATATCATGTTATGCCGTTAATATTAGCGAATTGTACTGGTTATTGTCATAATGGGCCTTCAGCTTATCAGGGAGGTTTAGATTTAAGTTCTTATTCTGGACTAATGAGTGGAGGGAACTCAGGCCCTTCAGTCATTCCATATTATCCAGATTATAGTTTGATTATTCAAAAATTAAATGGAACTGCTCCAGGGGCACAAATGCCTGATAATGGTTCTCCTTTACCTGAAAATTATATTAATACAATATATCATTGGATTGCTCAGGGAGCTTTATCTTCAGATTTTAATCCTAATGAAGATTGTGATACTGAAGGAGAAATTCAGGATTGTGATGGATTATGCGTAAATAGTAATTTACTGGGTAATAATAATTGTGATGATGGAGAAGAAGGAGAAGCTAATTTTAATTGCGCACAGTTTATATTTGATGATGCTGATTGCCCTGTAGGAGTTTTAGAATTTGGTGATTATACATATAATGTTGATAATGGTAGTGGTACTATAGATATTTTAATGAATTGTGAATTCCCTGTTTCAAATTTTGAGATTGCAATTTCAGGATTAGAAATTGAAGGTTTATCTGGAGGTTCAGCTGAAGAATCTGATTTTGATTTAAATTTTACAGATTCAATTATATTAGGAAATAGCACAAATTCATTGTACATATCTGAAAATAGTGGATTATTAACAACTGTCAATTTTAGTTCTATTGATTTAGAAGCTACAGAAATATGTTTTTCAGGATCAACAATTACTACTTCTGCGGGTTATGAGTATAATGCTATTCTTGGTGATTGTATATTAATTGATTTATTAGGCGGTTCTGTTTTTATCCCAAATCAAATTACGATAAATAAGATTTTCCCAAATCCATTTAATCCTTTAACAACTATTAGCTATAATGTACCTAATAATCAAAATATTATTATTAATATATATGATTTAAATGGAAAGTTTGTTGATAATTTAGTTGATAAATTTCATAGAACTGGAAAACATTCGATCAATTGGAATGCTAATTTATTATCAACTGGAATTTATATTGTAGAGTTAAAAGGTGAGAATCATTTCGTAACTAAAAAAATAACATTAATTAAATAAATGAAAATTAAAGCTTTATCATCAATAATTTTTTTAGTTATCATTGTATTTTTTGCATCTAATATAATGGAAGAAGATGAGCTTCAAAATTTTAATCCAACTCCTACAGAATATGTTACAAAAAAGAAAAAAAGAAAAGAGCTAAAGAAGTTTAGAAAAGATTGGATTGAAAATATGCATAAATCTCATCCTGATGATAACTGGAAAGAGATTGATAGGCAAACTAGAAAAATTAATACTGATAAAATTTTATCATTAAGAAAACAATTAATTAACACCAATAATAAAGAAGGTCTTTCAAATAATTATAAGGTTCGTTTATCACGTAATATTGAAGGCGAATGGTTTGAAAGGGGTAGCAATAATCTTGCAGGAAGAATAAGAACAGCAGATATTGATTTTAATAATGGAATAATTTATTGTGCTTCATCTGGGGGTAATATATGGAAGGGTAGTTTAAATGGAGAAAATTGGCAATCTCTAAATGACTATATGCAGATTTTAGGAATTACATTTTTGCGTATAATTGATAATAGCTCTAATCAACGTTTACTAATAGGGTCTGAAAATAATGGTTTTTATTTTTCTGATAATGAAGGATTTACTTTAAATGAAGCAAGTGGTATTGAAGGATATAGTGTTAAGAGATTTGTTATGCAGCCTGAAACTAATCATATTTATGCGCTGGTTAATACTTCTCCAAGATCTATATATATATCAACAGACTTAGGAGAAAGTTTTGAATTTTTGTTATCTTTAGATAATAGTCAAGGTATTAGCTCAGCAAATATTTCAAACTTTGATATTTTTACACCTAGATATTTTCTAGATGATATTTATTTACTTTATAATATGTCTTTATATAAAATTATTAATAATAATTTGTCTTTCATTTCTAGTCTCCCTGGATCTTATTCAAACAATGTTCTGCTTACTGGTGGTGTAGGGAATACAGGTACTTTTTTATATGGATATATTGGAAATCATATTTTTAAATCTATTAATTCAGGATTGAATTGGGTTAATCAAGGGCAAGCTCCCACTGATTGGTGGTGGATAAATGGATTTAATTCATCAAACTTAGAAAGAGATAAAATATATATTGGTGGTATGGAAGCATTTAAAAGTTCTAGCGGTGGTAATGGTTGGGACTTAATAAATCCTTGGTGGGAATATTATGATGACATTGAATCAAAATTACATGCGGATATTCCTGAAATACGTTTTTTTTTAGATGAAGAATATAATGAAGTTGCTTTAATATCAACTGATGGAGGATTATATATTTCTACAGATTATTTGAATTCTGTAGAAAATATTTCTTTGAGTGGTCTAGGGGTGAGTCAATATTATTCTACATATTCACAACGTTTTTCCCCATATTCTATTTTTGCTGGAAGTCAAGACCAAGGCTTGCAAAGAAGTGTATCTAATAACGATAATTTATATGAAATACAAGATTTTGAACAAATTATTAGTGGTGATTATGGACATTTGGTATCAGGTGATAATGGTGTAAGTATTTGGACTAATTATCCTGGTTTTACTATTTATTATTCTGACATTGCAAACTCTGATGCAAATGCTTCATTGAATTTCCCAGGTGATGGTTATTTATGGATTGCCCCACTAATGAGCCATCCTGAATCATCACAAAAAGCAATTTTAGGTGGAGGCAGCGTATCTGGCGGCAATCGATTAATAGAATTAAGCGTCTTAGGCAATCAAATGTCATATGAAGAAAAGGATTTTAATTTTTCCAGCACTATATCAGCAATGGCTTACTCTCCAATTGATCCATCTTTTAGATATGTTTTGACTGAAAATGGTAGATTCTATTATAGCTCTGACAGTGGAGAAAATTGGTCTGTTACAAATATGTTTACTGGTCCAGGTTCACATTATTTTTATGGCTCAACAATTTGGGCTTCCCGAAATCAGTTAGGCAAAGTATATATTGGAGGTAGTGGTTATTCAAATCCAGCTGTCTATTTTACAGAAAATCATGGTGAAACTTTTATAGAAATGGATAATGGTTTGCCAAATACATTAGTTTTTCAATTATCAGGAACACCTAGTGATGATATTTTATTTGCAGCAACAGAAGTTGGCCCTTACGTATATTCTTTTTATAATGATCAATGGTCTTTATTATCAGGCCTTTTTGCTCCAGATCAAACTTATTGGACAGTTGATTACATACCTGAAATATTAACGGCAAGATTTGGTACTTATGGTAGAGGAATTTGGGATTTTGTTTTAGATGAAAATTATGATATAATTATCGGTGATGTTAATGGAGATTATAATATTAATATACAGGATGTTATAATAATTATTGGTTTTATTTTAGGAAATAATATTAGTGAAAGTGAAATGATTGCTTCAGATATTAATCAAGATAATATTATAAATGTTCTAGATATTGTATTAGTAGTTGATTTAATTTTTGAGGGTAATTAATAATATGATAATGATTAAAAGAACACATACATGCGGTGAGTTAAGTATTTTAAATGATAATGAAACTGTTTCATTAAATGGCTGGATTTCAAAAAGAAGAGATTTAGGGGGTTTAATATTTTTTGATTTGAGAGATAGGTATGGAAGTACACAAGTCGTTTTTGATGATAAAAAAAATGCTGAAGCATTTAATATCGCAAAAAAATTAGGTTTTGAAGATGTTATAGGAATTACCGGATTGGTAATTAAGAGACCTATTGAAGCTATAAATAATAAAATGGTTACTGGTGAAATTGATGTTTTGGTAAATAAAATTTTAGTTTATAATGAATCTGATCCCCCTCCATTTGATATAAATGATAGAAACTCTGCATCAGAAGAACATAGATTAAAATTTAGATATTTGGAGCTTCGTACAAAAGAACTTCAATTCTATATGAAAACTAGACATGAAACTAGTCTTGAAGTAAGAAAGTTTTTATCAGATCAAAATTTCTTTGAAATTGAAACTCCCATTCTTATGAAATCAACACCTGAAGGTGCTAGGGATTTTTTAGTTCCTAGTCGTATTCATAAGGGTAAATTTTATGCATTGCCTCAATCTCCGCAAACTTACAAACAATTATTAATGGTTTCAGGCTATGATAGATATTTTCAAATTGTTAAATGTTTTAGAGATGAAGATTTTAGATCAGATCGTCAGCCTGAATTTACTCAAATTGATATCGAAATGTCATTTGTTGAACAGGATGATATAATTAATTTAGGGACAAAATTGGTTAAAAATCTTTGGAATAAAATTTTAAATGTAGAATTACCTGAAAAATTTAAAACATTAACATATAATGAAGCTATGGAAGATTATGGCTCCGATAAGCCTGATTTAAGGTTTGAAATGCCTTTAATTGAATTCTCAGATTATATATATTCTTCTAATTTTGATACTTTTAAAACTATATTAAATAATGATGGTAGGGTTAAAGCTATTAAGTGTCCCAATGCCTCTACATACTCAAGAAAAGTTATTGATGAGTTGACTGGCTGGCTTAAAACATATCATCAAGCAAAGGGTCTTGCATGGATTAAATGTATGGATGGAAAACTCGATGGAGGAATCAGTAAGTTTTTTAGTGAATCATTAAAAGAAAAAATTATTAATGATTTATCAATAAATGATAATGAAATTATATTTATTATTGGTGATAATCATAATATAACATTGAATGCGTTAGGTGCACTTAGATTAGAGTTAGGTAAAAGAGAAAATATGATAGATAATGATAAGTGGGCACCATTATGGGTAGTTGATTTCCCCTTAGTGGAGTGGAACGATGAAAGAGAATCTTGGGATGCCTTGCATCATCCATTCACATCTCCGAATTTAGAAGATATGAATTTATTAGATGAAAATCCAGCCCTAGTAAGATCTTTAGGATATGATATAGTTATGAATGGGTATGAATTAGGAGGAGGGTCAATCAGGATATTTGATGCTGATTTACAGTCCAAAATTTTCAAATTATTAGGCGTCAATGAAGATGAGGCAGAAGAAAAATTTGGATTTTTAATGAATGCCTTTAAATATGGAGCTCCACCTCATGGAGGAATGGCATTTGGTCTTGATAGAATTATAATGTTATTAACTGGGTCAAATCAAATCAGAGATGTAATTGCGTTTCCTAAGACAACTTCAGCTATGTCTTTAATGGATAACTCCCCTTCAAATGTTGATGATGACCAATTAAATGATTTAGGTCTAAAAATTAAATAATTTGAAAAAAATTATAAAAATAAAAGATATTGATCCAATGTACTTTTCTGGTGCATCAGATAAGAATATTAAATTTATTGAGAAAAATTTTAAATCAAAAATAGTTTTAAGGGGAGATGAATTATTAGTAGACGGCTCAAAGGATGAGATAAGAATATTACAAAAATTAGTTACTGAAATGCTAAATACTATTATAAGAAAAGAAAGTATATCAATTTCTGATATTAAAGTTTTATTAAACTCTCAAATAGATAATTCTAATGAAAATAAAGATTATCTAATAGATGAAAAAATAGTTTTACATACTCATAAAGAGCCAGTTTATGCAAAAACAAAGGGCCAGATTAAATACCTTAAAGCTGTATTAGATAATGATATTGTTTTTGCTGTTGGTCCCGCTGGAACAGGTAAAACTTATCAGGCAGTTGCATGTGCTGTGTCAGCATTGAAAAATAATGAAGTAGAGCGAATTATTATCACTCGTCCAGTAGTTGAAGCTGGTGAACACTTAGGCTTTTTACCAGGAGATTTAAAAGATAAGGTTGATCCTTATTTAACGCCGCTTTATGATGCTTTAAATAATATGCTTCCTCCAGATAAACTGAAAAAATATATGGAGAATAAACAAATAGAGATAGCTCCTTTAGCCTATATGAGAGGAAGAACTTTACATAATTCATTTATTATACTTGATGAAGCTCAAAATTCAACTCAAATGCAAATGAAAATGTTTTTAACTCGCGTAGGTGTAACTTCTAAGTCAATAGTAACGGGAGATGTAACCCAAATAGATTTAGAGAGAGGAGTTAAATCAGGTTTAATACATGCTATATCAATTTTAAAAAAAATCAAGGGTATAGAATTCGTTTATTTTGATGAGAGCGATGTTGTTAGACATCGCTTAGTAAAAGAAATTATAAAAGCATATTCAAAGGAAGAAAAATAAAATGAATGAAACATATATATATGGATATTCAAGAACCCCAATAGGTTGTTTTAATGGTTCATTAAAAACTGTATCTGCCCCTAATTTAGGAGCAACAGTTATTAAATCAGTTTTAGAAAAAACAAAAATTAATAAAGCTGATATTAATGAGGTTATTATGGGCAATGTTTTGTCAGCAGGTGTTGGCCAGGCTCCTGCTAGGCAGGCATCCATTTATGCAGGATTACCATATTCTGTTCAGTGTATGACAATAAATAAGGTTTGTGGTTCAGGACTCAAGGCTATTATGCTAGCAGATCAGGCAATAAAACAAGAAGATGCAAAAGCAATCATCGCCGGAGGCATGGAGAATATGAGTATGGCTCCTCATTACTTATTAAATAAAAGAGAAGGTCTGAATTTTGGAGATACTAAGCTAAAAGATGCTATTTTAAATGATGGATTATGGGATCCTTACAATAAAATGGCAATGGGCAGTTGTGCAGAAATTTTAAATAAAGAGGAAGATATTTCCAGAGAAGAACAAGACCGTTTTGCTATTCAATCATACGAGCGATCTAATAATGCAATTAAAAATGGTTTATTTAAAGATGAAATAGCTCCTGTTGAAGTATCATCTAGAAAAGGTTCTATTTTGATTGATACTGATGAGGAACCTTTAAGATTTAATAAGGATAAAATCTTACAGCTTAGACCAGTGTTTAATAAAGAAGGTTCTATAACGCCCGCTAATGCAAGCTCTATAAACGATGGAGCCGCTGTATTATTATTAGGGTCTAACTCTAATTCGTTTGATGCAAAGCCTATTGCTAAAATAATAGCACATACATCTTTTGCAATGGATCCTATATATTTTACTAAAGCTCCAATTTTTGCAATAAAAGGACTAATTAAAAAAACAGATTTATCTATAAACGATATTGATTTATTTGAAATTAATGAAGCATTTTCATGTGTATCTTTAACTGCTATCAAACAACTTAATTTATCTGAAGAAAAAGTCAATATTTACGGAGGAGCTGTTTCTATGGGCCATCCTATTGGTGCATCTGGAGCTAGAATTTTAGTTACCCTTTTAAATGCATTAAAAAATAAGAAAAAAAAATATGGTATAGCATGTTTATGTATAGGAGGAGGAGAAGCCTCTGCTATATTAGTTGAAATGATATAAGGTGATTTTATGAATGATATTGTGAGCATAGTAGGTTCTGGTACAATGGGCAATGGTATTGCGCATGTTATTGCAATATGTCCAAAAGTAAAAAAAGTTTTTTTAGTTGATTTAAATGAATCAATATTAGATAAAGCAAAATCTTTAATTAGAAA
>CETI01246352.1_pt1 | contig 14067 bp, 12 predicted proteins | sample 361441 | NCBI WGS metagenome assembly CETI01 (sample SAMEA2622478, study PRJEB7988) | marine metagenome | biome: marine biome (ENVO:00000447); feature: deep chlorophyll maximum layer (ENVO:xxxxxxxx); material: "saline water (ENVO:00002010), including plankton (ENVO:xxxxxxxx)" | depth 90 m | reverse complement strand
TCTTGGGATACATTTTGATAATCGTCTAATATTGCAACTTTAAGCATTTAATTTCGTTTATTTATTTGAAAGATACCAAACTAAAACTGCTAGTTCTATAATAATTAAAGCTTCAATCATTTACTCAATTAAATTCTTTAATTTTTCTGTTTGTTCTTCGTCAAGACCCATTTCATCAGTATAGGTTTCTGGTGGCCAGATTTTTTGTTTGTAATAAATACTTTCTTTAAAACAGTCATCATTGGTATGGCATGTTTCTTTGTACTCGAACTTAATTTCATTTTTACTCATAAAAGTAATTTTTCCTTCTCTTTGCCATTCTTCTTTGTGCTTATTTAACCAAGTTCCTTTTATTTTGTAAGAGTTGTCATTTATTTTTTTTATAATTCTGGTACTTATTTCGTCTACAAATCTTTCTACAGGATGAAATACAACTATTTCTTCGTATAAATAATTTTCTGATTTTATAATTATGTAAATTCTAGCTTTATCCTCACCCTCTCTCTGATATCCCCATAGACCTTCAATTTTATCTAGCTTTCTATCACCAAATATATCGCTAAGTGTTTCTTCTAAAGATTTCTCTTCTCCCCTTCTTTCAGGTTTGGTTTCTGTCGTAGTTTTTTTTGTTTCTTTTTTTTTTGGTTCAGTTTTTGCTACAATTATTGATCTATCCTCCCATAAAGAACAACGTGCGTAAATCTTCCCATCATAAGATAGGTCACCAGACTTGTGGTAAAAAGTTGTTAGTGAATTACCATTCTTAAATGAAGCTTTTTGATTATCAATATATGTAAAATAAATAGATCTGTTCCAACTAGGCTTTTTTCCTTCATAGTAAGTTGCAAAGTTAAACAAACCAATTTTTTTATTTAAATTAATATCAAAAAAATAATATTTAACATTATTATTTTGCCATTCATCAACAAATCTGCAATTGTATCTTTTGTATCCATCTTTTAATTCATCTGCTGGAGGGATGTGTGCCACAGGTGTTTCGCATGAATATAGCAATGTAAATAAAAACAATATACCAAAAAACTTTTTCATTTTAATTTTTCTCAGGTTGTTAAAATTTATTTTCAGAATGTTTTTTTGTTGAAAATATTAAACCAATTAAAAAACCCAATACTGCCCACAAAGGACCTGATATTTGAATATCTCCCATTTTAACCCAGTAGCCTGTATAGTTAATCCAAAATAAACTGATCGCTAAAAAAACAATCCCAGCAACAAATCCTGTGATTTTTTGTTTTTTGTCGCCAACATTAAATGATCCTCTTAACCCTGAGCCGCCAAACCATGCAATTATTGGAGCTAAAATTCCTGAAATACTAACTGAGACAGATGTGTCTCCAAAAGAAGCAATTCCAGTAAAAACCACAAGCACTAAGTACACCGTGTGAAATGTTGCAAAAATTTTAGACATAGTTTATTTAGCTTTCTTTCTTCTTTTTATTATTCTTTTTTTTATAATCTTTTTTACCTTTTTTTTTGGTGTCACATCTTTTGGAACAGACTCTTCATATTCATTATTATAACTTTGGCTAAAATCACTCTGCCTTTTTTTTTCAAACAATGACCCAATTGCAGCTGTAACTAAAGCAGGGAGTATAAATAATAAACCAGGTGCTGCAAAAAGTGCTGCCCCATACCAAGGCCAACCCCAAACATTCATTGCACATAAAAAAGTTCCTATTGTTAGTGGAAACATTATTCTTAAAAAAAATGCTAAAAATAATGCTCCAAAAGCAGCCACTGATCCAAAATGATATTCTAGTCCTATAAAACCTGCATAAATCTGAATAAGTCCAACTAATAATAATAATATTCCCCAAATAACACCTAATGCAGCCATAAAATTTACTTTCTTTTAAGTTTTAATGGATAATCCCCAAATCTATTTTTTCCTTCAGTGCCTTTTCCAACTAACATCACTAAAACAATAATCCAACCAATGAAAGGGATAAAGTTTAGTAATACAAACCAGCCTGATTTATTAATATCGTGAAATCTTCTTATTGTAACTGCAAGTGTTGGAATAAGTAGTAAAAGTATTATGATTCCTATTATTCCCGCAATAATTATACCTTCATCAGATGTAGTATTTTCCATAACGAACAAGATAAAATAAAGTGGAAGAAGAAGTGCTTGCAAAAACCAATATTCTGATCTGCTTGCACGACCTTTAAAAACAAAATATTTTCTTAAACAGGTGCCTATCGCTTGAAAGAAATTTAGACCAATTACATTCTCATCATCATACTTGCTATCTTTTTTTTCCTCATTATCGGTATAGTAATCGCCACTACTTTCTTCATTTTTTTCTTCATCTTCATCTACTTCTACTTCTTCTATGACTTCTTCCTCAACATATTCATAATCATCTTCATCTTTTTCAGGTTTCTTTTCTTCAATTATTTCTTTTTCTTTACCTACTGTTTCTATAGGTTTTTCTTCTTCACTAGTAATAAATGATTTTATATCTCCTTCAGGCACTGCTGCTTCTTCAGTTTCTTCTTGTTTCTCCTGCTCAAAAACTAATTCCAAAATATTTTCAGCTGTTGTCCATTTTCCTCTTAATCCAGCCTTTACTTTTGTTTTCTTTTTTACAGTTTCACTTTCAACTAATGCTTGGAGGCTAGATAATGAATTTACAGTAATTTCCGATCCATTATTATCTATAAACTTGTATATCATTTTATGTTGGGAAAATTAATTTTCCTGTCCTTTCAACAACAAAGCCAGCTCCGCCTCTTCTTAAAACAGCAGGTTCTGTTAAATAACTTGATCCAGAGGATATTGCAAAAACACCTTTAAAATCTCTTGATGCTTTTTCAAAATCCAAGTTCATATAAGCTGCCATGTTTGATTTTACAGACGAACCTGGAAATGCAAAATATTTATCACCAAAGTTTAAGCACCAAATTTCTGCCTTTTCAAATGCTCTTGTAGAATTAATTAATATTGTTTTAGTACCATCTTGTCTTTCTTTTCTACTTAATGCTAAACCATTCCATTTTTGTTTAAATCCTGCAACCTTAGAAAAATCTTCTAAACTATCTCTATAATCAGATAATAATTCATCGTATTTGCTAGCAATAATTTCTTCTTGAGTTTTTGGTTTTTCAGCAGCAGGCTCTGGAGATGTAGTAGATGATTGAGTCTGTCCTCTTCTTCCAACTTTTCTAAGTTGTTCAGAAGTATCTTTTAATTTACCTTCAAAATCGCTTTTTAACGATTCAATTTTACTTTCGGACTCTTCTTTTTCTCTTTTTCTCTTTTGAGATGTGTCATATACAAAATATCCAATACCACAAATTATTAGAAGTACCACAACACCTATTGCTATTTCCATTATTGGAAGTTTGTTACTAAGTTCTTCCTCTAAAATTTGAATTTCTTCTATTAAAGAACTAATATTATTTATTATATTCTCTTCTGCTTCTGATATTTGCTTGCTTAAGGAGTCGATTTTACCTTGCTGTTTATCATCTAAATCAACATTTTTTAATCTTTCCCATTGAGTAAAAAAACCTATCTTTTTAAAAATTACACCACCTTTTTCAAAGTGTTTCTTTTTTTCTGATTTGTTTACTGCATTACGTAACTTTTCTAGTTTTTTATAATTATCATAATGACTATCTTTTACTTTTTTTGTTTTTTTAAATTTATCCTTAAAATCATCTAAAACGTTAGAATTTAAATATTCTCTAGCACTTTTTCTTAAAACTTTAGCTTTGTCTTTAATTTCTTTTTTTGTTCGATCTGCATCTTCTAATACATCTTCAACTTCAATTTTTTTTTCTTTAAAGAAGCTTACAAAATTTTCATAATCTATTTTTAACTGAGTATAATCATTATTAATTTTTTCAATTTGATCGTCAAATTCTGATATTTTTTTATCAATTTCATCTAACAATGGTGGTTTATTTTCAGCTATCCAATCCTTTTCTGCTTGTCTTTGTTTTGCCAATTCTTCTTGTTTTTTCTTTTCTTCAGCTGCTTTTTTTTCTTCTTTTTTTAATCTTTGGCGTTCTACAATAATAAATTGAGCCTCAGCAATTATAAGCGAACGGCCTACATCAATATTAATTTTTTTAGTTTTAGTTATATTTTCAATTTCTCTAACTTTGCTCTCTCTGTTGGCAAGACCATTATTTATTGCTATTTGATCATAAAGTTTTGAAATATCTGATCCTTTGGAATGCTTAAATTTTTTAGCTTCGTCTTCACTAGGAAATGGTTGTAAGCAATAATATTGAAACAATTGCTCCATTGAAGTTGCTAAAGATATTTTTTCCATATCTACTAGTATAGAAATATCTAATTCTTTAGGAGCTTCTATTGTTTTGCTTGAATGATAATTTTTAATTTTAAAAACTTTTTTTTTTTCAACTATAGACTCAGATTTATTTTCATTTGACTCTTTAAGCTCTTCTAATTGTTCATCAATAGTTTTTTCTTTCTTTGATTCTTTTTTTTCTTTTTTTTCTTTTACAGTATCTAATTTTACATCAGAGGTACAATATTCAGACTGAACTGTTTTTTTTTTAAGGCCTTCAGTAGCATCTATAGTTTTTGAATCCTCACCATCTTGGTGTAAAGCTAAAACGCTAGAAGTGATTAATGATAGCGATAATAAAGTTGTAACTAATAACTTTAATATAAATTTAGACATTTATTATTTTAATTTAAGTTTCCCACTAGTAATTTCTTTAATTACTTGTTTTAATTCTTGTATAAATACAGGTTCTAGTATTGAGGTAGTTCTTTGCAATTCTTCCATGCTGTCATCTCCTTCAACAGATTGTTGATTTCTCTGAGCATCTAAAGCTTTTGCTTGTCCATTTTTTAATTCTGCATTAACTCTTCCTTCAAGATCACCTTCAAATTTTTTAGTAAGTTTTACTGGTATTTTGGAAAAAGCTTGTAAATATTTCAGAAAATTTTTCAGTTGAGATATATCTTTTATTCTCCAAGGTTTATTAGGGTCAAGTTCAGAAATAATCCAAGCTTTATTTTTACCAGATAAAATTTCTTCTCCCAAAACAGTTTCATGTGATCTTTCTTCAACGCTTAAATCAGTTGCACCAAATTTATCAACTAAAAGCCCATATGATACTTCGTGTTTAGGTGTATTAGTAAACTCAACTGCTACAGATTCAAAAGCTCCATTAGTCACTTTCTCAATCATTTCTGCTAATCTATCTTGCTCTCCACTATCTTCAAAAACTATTTTATAAAGTGTGCTAGCTTTTCCACCCAAACAAATTCTTAAAGATTTACTTAATCCTTTTTTAAATTGTTTTTCTTCTATTAAATGATTTATAACTTGACTTATATAATAAAGAATTCCTGACAGAGCTAATTCAGTTAAATTTTTAAGTTCTTTACCTTTTTCACGACCAGTTAATATTTCAAATCTATCAGCAAACGCCTTTCCAAAAGTTGGGCTATTTACTAATAATTCTACTCCATTTGCTAATTTAGATTTGTTAGTTTTAATTTTTTGTAAATTATCGTATGTGCTTAATAATAATTCATCATTACCACTTATTTCTTTAATTAAAGTTAAATTATTTGTTAAATAATCAATCAACACATCTTTACCTGCTAATCTGAATGAATTTCTCCAAATTAATTTATTATCTTGCCACAAAGATAAATCAGATGTTCCACCCCCAATATCAATAGTAACAACATTGTCTGCAAATGATATTTTTTGTCCTTCTGCAAAATATAGAGCACTTGAAATACTTTCTGTTTCAAACTTAGTTCTTTCTTGTGTTTTATAATTTTCATCATTTAAACCTATATTTATTGACCGCTTAGTTATTCTTCTAAATGACCTTAATAAATCTTGCGAATATGCTTCCGGAAAAGAAAAATTAAATTGTAAATTTTCTCTTTTAATACCTTGTGCGGCAGCTTCTACACCTGCTTGTAAAACAATTTGCGAAATAAAGTATTGAGACTTAACCCTGCTTTGTTCTGCTTCATCCCATTTCAAATTAAATTTTAATGGCCTTTTATCGTCTACTAAGTCTTCAATTGCATAAAGTACTTGATCAACATAATAAATAAAGTTGCTTCTAAATGGTAAGTTTTCAGAAGATGTTTCTTTATATGATCTTTCTCTTAGTATTGTCATGAATGGAACCTTAACAAGTCTGCTAGGAACAAATTCTTTATGAGCTTGCATTACTTCTTCCTTCTCCTCTTCATCGTTACCTGGTTCGTAAGGAAGATTAATTCTATTTTTAAATACTAATTCTTTAGGTTCATCTTTATTTTCTTTATAAAAAGTACAAGAATTTGTAGTTCCAAAATCAATACCGATTGACCATAAATTGTTCGTTTCTTTGGCTTCTTTAGGATCAGGAAATAAAATTAAGCCAACATCTAGTCTTTGATTATGATCTACAAATGATTTCCCACCGGATTGTGTTGCAACATTACACATAACTGCTTCAGGTGATGATTTTAAAGTTCTTAATTCAGTTACAGCTGTTGTTTGTTGAATTGGTACTTCTTCTCCAATAACTTGATGGGATTTCATCATGTTATCCAAAAACTTGATCTTGTCACTACCTGTTAAACTTTCAAGTTTATCTCTTATATCAATTACGGAAAATATATTTTTGGGTAATATGTTTACCTGTGAATTTCCATCATAAAAATAATAATACTGGTTCCAATCATTAGTTTTAATATCTGGCCATACACTAAAACCTAATGGTACAGATCTATTTTTAACTACATCTTTAGCTTTATATATTTTTTCAAGCGTATAGTTCATTGAATTTCCAGCTTCGCTTATTAATTCCAAGTATAAAACTGCTTTATAATTGTCTCCATCAGGACTAACGATGCAATTTGTTGAAATTGCTTTAGGGTCCATAAACATCAGCATTGATGAATTTATTGGATATGCAAATTGTTCTCCATCACGTGAGTGTTCTTTAAGTTTTCTATCACCACCAGGCAAAACTACTAATTTTTCTGTAAAAATTGTTTCTGGAGTTAAATATAGATAGCCCTGTTCTTCACATTCTGATTTTAAAATTTTAAATAAATTTTCATCTTGTCTTAATGAATTTAAAGAATAATTATTCCATACTCTAACATCTGATAAAGTTTTTCCTTTTGATTGAGCAACTCTGAAATCAGCAAAAATTCCACCTTTAATTTGATCTTCAAATTCTGGTCTTACTTTTAAACCACAATCAAATTTTGCATTCTGATCAGAAGCTCCCACATAAATTGTAGCTAATTTATCATAAACAGGTTGAGCTGGTAAATTTAGATTAACTTTTGTGGGTGACCAACTTGAGAAACTAGCACCACCACTTTTCGCGTCACATGAGGTTTTGAACTCTTGAAGTCTACCCATTACAGCATTGAATACTTCGGTATTTGAATAAGAAAGAGATTGAATACCGTTGATTAGTTCTTGAATATAATGAGATAAAACAACAAACTGCTCATTCCTCATATCTCTTGCATTACATGGATCTATTAAATAACCATCTTCATACCAAGGCAATCTGGAAATATTATTTATTCCGGTATAATCTTTAGCTGCAGCTAACATTGTGTAAGGATTAACAACTGCTATAGCTGCTTTGTTAAAATTCATCACTCCAATAGCATTCCAATCTTGACCTTGTGCCATTGTATCAATCGGTTTAACATCAAATAATATTTTTCCAATATGAGCCATATCTTGCTTCATTGGGTTTGCGCCTGAGTAAGGATTATTTTTTATATCTTGAATATTAACTATGTCAGAAGATAAATCGTATATGTGCTTATAATATGGAGCTAATGCTAATAATGCTAAAGTTCCTCTCCATTCACTAACAATTTGTTTATCATTATCCAAAAGTCCATTTCTTACTATTAAAACTCTTGCCCAAACGTCTGGGACTGAATTAATATCCGTGGTAGACACCACATCTTCACCTCCCATTTTTAAGCCTTGGGCAAGTTTTTCTAAAAATGAAGCATCTTCAACTTTCCATTCTCCAGATGTAGCGATATTTGGAACTTGATTTTGTTCATTTAACGGTGGTAGTACTTTTTTAACCATAATTATTGCTCACACCCTCTAAAAAGAATATCCATAAAAACTCCCAATCCTTTTTGATCTTTGTAAATTTTTTTGTAACAAATATTGCTCATTATATTTAATAACTTTAAATTTTTGCTATCATTGATGAATTCATTAAATTGTTTTTTTTCTGTAGCATTTAACTTTTCTTTTATTGTTACACGTTTAGATACACTTTTTGCTTTAAATTCAGAGAAAAATTCAGATACAACTAAATTCATTTTTTGTTCTGTATTAATAACAGATGAGTAATGCATATCAGTTATCCAGACTAAAATGTCTTCACAATATTCTTTCATTGCTTTAATAATTTCTTGATTGTGCTCATGACCTACTTCGCAAGTTTTGGTCTCAAAGTTATATGTATTTTTAAAAATTAAACGTTTAAACCAATTTTCGTTAGAATATTTTTTTATTTTGCTCCAACTACCAGTAAGTGCGGGTCCATACATCCAGTTATATGAAAAGGCAAATCTTATTAGTTGAGCAATATTTTCTTTTGAATTTAAACTATTAGAAACATTTGGGATATCAGACCATAAAATTTCATCACTATCATTTTTTCCGATATGTAAAATTTCTTGATTCTCACCAATTGTATTTTCGCTGCTAAAAAATTTTAAAGCACCAAGAGCTGCATAAATTTCAGGAAATAAAGGAGGATTATTTTGTAAATTACCACCAAATTTAAAATTTGATAGTTTTGAAAGAGGATCCCATCCAGTAACATATACCTGATCAAATATTTTATTATGTTCAAATAATTTTGAATAATATTCTAAAGCACCTTTTGTTTGATCCAAAAACTCTTCTGGTCTTGCAAATAACTCGCCTTCCATATTTTCTTCTGGAACTTCAAAATTAAAATATGGAAGCATTAATGCTCCACCTAAATGGAAATTCGATGTGACATTTTTTTCTTGTTGAATTGTTTTTATTCTTCTTGCGATATTTGCAAAACCAGATGCACCAGTTCCACCAAATATGGAGCTTATAATAAACACTCTAACTTCTTCTCCACCTCTTGCTGCGTCTATAGCTTTATAAATTTGAGACCAAAAAGGATCATCTTCATTTGCAGTTGATGCAAGCATTGCAGCAGCTCCAATGTTAGGTCTTGCTCTAAAACCTTCAGATAAGTTTAGACTTCTTTCTGTAGAATCGTACAAACAATCCATCAAGCGTCTAACTTCTGGTTTTAATAAATTATAATCAATTAATTCTTCCAAAGTCGGATTAGCTCCTTTCATAGGTAGCCAAACTGAGTCATTGTTAGTTCTAATATTTGTTTTAAAAAGATTACTATTTTGAGCTAAATCGTGTTTACCTTCATCTCTTAAACTACTTCTTAAATTATTATATTTATTTAATAAGATTTTTGTTCTGTTTACATTTCCATTGGCTTCATCTTGATCAACCATTCCTACCCATAAGTCTTCGGGACCTAACCCAGATGAACAGCAATGAATTAAATGTTCAAGGCATTTGGCTCCAGTTCCGCCTATTCCAATTATAAAATTCTTCATAGGGACCCCGGTAATTTGTTTGCTAATAAAACAGAAGATCTAGCAAATCTTGCCGTTCCAAATAAAACTCCAAAAAAATACATTAAAAAATAAAAAACTAATGAAACAAAATTTATTAAAAAAACTCCTTCACCTGATAGAAAGTCTGATGCTTCGTATTGGCTTGTTTGAGTGCAATAAAAAACTATTCCAAAAACTAAAGCAATGAAAACTCCAGTAAAAATAGCCCAAGGGATAAAGTAAAGTTTTGCTTTACCAGGTGCATCAATATTCAGAAAATGAGAAGCAATAGACCAAATTAATGACATCGCTACCGTTAAAGAAAGTAAACCAATATTCATATGGGCTAATAAAACATACAACCTTTCAGCTAGATCAGCCCAATCCTGACCTGATTCTGCTATATCTTCACCTTGAACTAAATTGTTAAATGCAAATTCTAAAAACCAGCTATCCCCAAAACCTGTCGATAGAGGAGTTAAAATTAAAATATAAATTATAAAATATAAAGAAATCCAACCAATTAACCCAAGTCCAATTGCAGAAAGAATTACAGATCTAATTATATTTATCATATTTATTTCGTTAAGTTAAAATCAATCCCAATACTAGCTATTAATGTTTTTTCAAATGTATCACTAGCAACACTATTTAAAATTTTAATTATTTTTACCAAATTTAATGTTTTAAACATTTTTGGCTCTTCATTAGTAAAATTTTCCGCTTCACTGGTACCAATTGACCATTCTTTAAATATTTCCTCTGAAGCTGATCCTGGTTTTTCTGCATAGACATCTAAATAATAAAAGTATCTCATTCCTCTAAACAATGATTTTAATGGTTTATATTTAAAAAGATCAACAACTAATTCTTTATCTTTTTGCTCGTAATCGCTTACTTTTTTATAATCTGCTTTTTTCCAATTTATGTCTTTACACTTAACTTTGTTACTAGTCCAAGTAGCTTCTTTAATTGAATATTCTGATATTCCGGTAGATCCAGGAACTACAATGTCTGATAAATCAATTTTTAACTTATAATTCTTTTTTTTACTCGTATTAAATCGGTAAATTGGAAAGTTATCATCATAATAATCAAAATTAAAATTCTCATTCTTTGATACTCTTGGTATGTTATTTTCAGTAATAACTTTGTTTTCATTTAAATTTTGTAAAACTGGAGAACTTGTAATTAAAGCAAATTTGTATTCATCTCCTTCATCAACAAACTGTTGTTCTTCCAGATTTTTTTTAATTAAATTAATATTTTTTTGATCACCTATAACAATTATATAAAATGGTCTTTTAATAGCATCCAAATATTCAAAAGTTCCTCCATCTTTTTTTGGAATATCAAAAATAGTTCCATTAAATGAATTCATAACACCAATAATTCCTACTGATTTTCCATTTTTTAATAGTGATTTTATAGGTTTTGTTATTTGTTTACGTGTGCCTCCAACTAATTCTTTATCAGCTAAAAAAAGATCGGTCACAACTATGTGGGTTGATTCAGGCATGCTCTCAGCAAATTCAAAAGGTTCATTTATTTTAGACTCTTGATTATTACATTCTACTGCAGCTCCTTTGCACTCATAAAAACGGGGTTTGATAACTTGCGAAATTTTTGATTCAGACAACGGTCGTATTTCTCTACCAAAAGCATGGTAATGAACATCTGAACCAATATTTTCTGCAATTTGCTGGACATCATCTATAACATCTACATAAAGATTTTTCTGACCTGGCTGCTCTACAACATATCCTTTCATGCTTAAACTTTGATCAAAATAAACAAAAACATCTCCTTTATCACCATTTTCAGAAGAAGAAATTATTCTTGTAGGTTTAGAAACAGTTAAATCATCTGGATTACAAGGTTCTTTGCTTTGCGCATATGTAAAAGAAAAACAAAATAAAAATAAAAATATTTTAATTAAAATTTTGTTCACTTTAGCTACCAACTCTGATTTTAAATATAAGACTTTTCACCTTTTTACCATTTTTATTACCTGTTATTCTAATTTCTTTAGTGTCATTTTTTACAAATACATTAAAACTAAATGTGCTATCTGACTGTATTGCTCTTACTTTTTCATCAACTATTATCTCATCTATTTTACTTTCATCAACCCATCCTCTTATAGTTTGAACTCCTGAAGCAGTAAGCTCAATTAATTCACCTTCTTTTGTCCAAGCTGGAGAAATAATTGAAATTAGTTTAGATTTATCAACATTTTTAACTTCCTTAGTTATTTTAATATCTTCATCATCAGACTCTTTTTTGACAACAAATTTTTGAGCAATATATCCGCTGTTACAGCTATTATCTTTTCTTGTTAATACAAAATACCATTTTTTGTTTTTACTAGATGGCGAAATAAATAATAATTCCTCTCCTTTATTAAGCTCTTCAACTATTGTAGATTTAGAATCTGGTTTTCTATAGATCTTTGATTTTTTTGAAGTTTTATGACTGAAAGTAATATCTGAACAAACAGTCATGTCTCCTAGTTTTTTTTCTAGATCTTTATTTTTTTGATCTTGTTGTTCTATTGTCTCTCTTTGTTGTTCAAGTTTAATTAAAGTACAATGAATGTCTTCTTTGCATAAAGAATGGTTTTTCATTTTATCCTTACACCAAATTCTTTTGAATTGATGTCTCTCCTCAAATGGAATGCACGTTAGAGGTTTGTGAGGTTTGCCAAAAATTTTATGCTCTTTACCCTTTATCAAGTGAGCATAACTTTGTTCATTGCTTGTAAATGTAAAAACAATAATAAAAAAAAGTAATAAATTAATAATTTTAAAATTTATATTTTTCATTATTAATCCAAAAGTTCTTTAATATGATCAGATGATACAGAGAAATTAAAATCTACATTTCCAAAAGTATTTAAACCAATAAGATGACCATCTTTATCAAACAAAGGCCCCCCAGAGCTTCCGGGTGCTATTTTTGCACTATGTTCTATTATTTTTGTATCGCCATCGATAATATAACCTCCATAAGAAGTTCTACCTGCTGCACCTGCAGTTCCCAGGTATTGTATTTCACCTCTGGCAGTATGTCCTTCTAAATCCATTGGTGTTCCAAAAGTTCTAACGAATTGACCTTTTTTCAATTTACTAAATTTTTTTAATTTTTTTACAGCTTTCATATCGAAATTAAATTCAGAGTCTTCTACTTTTTTAAGTAAACATATATCGTGCTCTTCAGCTGTCTTGTATATTTTGGCAACAGCATAGGTTGATTGGTCTAATTTTTTAAGTACAATTGCTGTCTTTGGTTTTGTTGCATCCATTACAACATGGCAGTTTGTGGCTACTATATTTTTTCTTTGATCAATTACAACACCTGAGCCAGATCCGATTAAATATATTTTATTATCTTTTCCTTTTTCAATTATATCTACTTTCACAGTAAGTGTTTGTAATTTATCAATATGATCTTGGGGCTTAGGCTCTATGTTTTGAGTCCATAGATCTCCTTCTTCAGCTGCTTCTTTAAGATTTGCCAAACAATCATTATATGGCAAAAGACCGAATGACTTTGCTCTCATACATTCAAGCTTAATTTTTTTTTGTTCTGATTTAGTAAGTTCGGATAAATCTACAAATTCGTTTCCATCTTCTAAGAAATTTATTCTTACTTGTATTCCACAAGCCTTGACATCAGATGAACTTGCACATTGTTCTTTTATAGCGTCCCTATGTCCTTTTGAAACTTTTCCTTCATCTCTATCGCCGCAAGCGTTAAGACCTAGAAAAAAAACAAATAATAGTAGTAATTTTAACAAATTCATAATTTTACAAAACAAATTTAACTAAAAAACGAACTATATACAAAACATCTATTAAATTAATAATGTTGTGTTTTTCCTGAAAATACTGTTAAATTTATTATTAAAAATTACTAGTTAATTTAAATAATAATAAAAGTTGGTTTAAACATGGAAATAAAAATAAATTCATTTTTGAAAGATATGCACAAATTTTCAGATGAAAAAGATTACTTTTCATTTTTTTATAAATCAAAAACACATGTAATGATTAACCTGACATTGGGTTCTAGTAAAAAAAATACTTATACTTATGAGGATTTGTGTAGAAAATTATCTCCTAAATTTTCAAGCAGATCCACGATACAATCAATTTTAAATGAAGGATATAACAGAAAATATTTTGATAAGATTGTAAATATCGCTGATAAAAGAGAGAAATATTTTAAACTCAATCCATTTACAAAAAAAAAATTAGAAATTTGGGTGAATCGTCAAAAAGAAATATTTTCATTATAAAATTATTTTCAAATTCATTTTTTCTTATTTGAAAGTGTAATGCCAGCAATAATAAATATTGCTCCCCATATATGATAAAACATAAACTTTTCATCAAAAATTAACATTGCCATTATTGCTCCCAT
>CETI01067250.1_pt1 | contig 14171 bp, 16 predicted proteins | sample 361441 | NCBI WGS metagenome assembly CETI01 (sample SAMEA2622478, study PRJEB7988) | marine metagenome | biome: marine biome (ENVO:00000447); feature: deep chlorophyll maximum layer (ENVO:xxxxxxxx); material: "saline water (ENVO:00002010), including plankton (ENVO:xxxxxxxx)" | depth 90 m | reverse complement strand
TAATGTTCTAGCGATAAGAGTTTTGCCTGTACCCGTAGGTCCAACAAGTAAGATATTACTTTTATCAATATGAATATTTGAAGATTCCTTATTTAAAATTCTTTTATAGTGATTATAAACTGCTACAGACAAAGTTTTTTTAGCAGCATTTTGTCCTATTACATACTGATCTAGCTTTGATTTTATAGATTTAGGTTTAAGTATTTTTTTTTGACTAATATTAGATTCACTATGATTTTTAAAATCTAAGGCTTCCTTGGCTTTATTTATACATACATCACAAATAAATGCATCATTACCTTCAACTAAAAAATCCAACTTATTCTGATGAGAGTCGCAAAATGAACATATAATTATATCATCTGAATGTTTTTTCATATTTTTATTTTTTTGGCTTGATTACTTCATCAACTAATCCATACTCTAGAGCTTTATCAGATGACATAAAGTGATCTCTATTAGTATCTTTTTCAATAGTTTTAATACTTTGTCCAGTATTATTACTTAATATTTTATTAAGCTTATCCCTTAGGTATAAAATTTCTTTTGTATGTATTTCTATATCGCTAGCTTGGCCAGAAACTCCTCCTAAGGGTTGATGAATCATTACTCTAGAATTCTCTAAAATCATCCTTTTCCCTTTTGTTCCACAAGATAACAATACTGCAGCCATACTAGCTGCTTGTCCCATGCAAATTGTTGAAATATTTGGTTTTATATAATTCATCGTATCCAGTATACCAAATCCCGAAGTAACAACCCCTCCTGGACTATTAATATACATATAAATATCTTTTTCTGAATCCTCAGCCTCTAAAAAAAGAAGCTGAGCAATAATTAAGCTACTAACATAATCATCAATAGGGGTACCTAAAAAAATTATTCTTTCTTTTAATAATCTAGAATAAATATCAAATGATCTTTCACCATTTGCAGTTTGCTCAACAACCATTGGGATTAAATTATTTTTTGTTTCCATATTTTTGTCCTTTAGCCTTTTTTAATTTTATCTGTAGGTATTTCCTTGCTCTTATTAATAAAATAATTTTCTAATTTAGAAAAAAACTTATTATTCAACATATCTTCTTTTAATTTATTTTTATTGCCTTCTTCATTATAAAATTTAATAATATCTTTTTTATAATCAGGAGATTCTTTAATCATTTCTTTAATTTTATTATCTATTTCTTTTTGTTCTAAAGAAATTTTTTCTCTATCAACTATAATTTCTCTTATTAATAACCATTTTATATTTTTTGTTGAAATTTCAGTAAATTCTTCTCCCATTTTATCCTCATCAAAAGAATTTGGATTTTTTGACTTATAATCCTCTATTAAATATGACTTATAATTTTCAATCATTGATTGAGGTGCATCAAATTTTGTTTTATCAATAAAATATTCAACAATTTTATTATTAAACTCTTTTTTATTTTCATTATCAAGATTAATCTGAATATTATCTTTTACCTTATTTTCAAATTCTTTAATTGTTTTAATATTTTTATCAATAGAATGTACAAAATCACTATTTAATTCGGGTAAAATCTGTTGTTCGATTTTATTAATTTTTACTGAATAAGGAACATCTCTATTTTCTTGCTTAATTTTAAGGCTAATAATATCACCAACTTTTTTGTTAATAAATGGTTTTTCTAAATCACCAGTAAATAAGCCTTCACCTATTTTTATTTGGTGGTTAGGTAGGACAGAGTCTTGCAAAAGATTGCCTTGATCATCTAGTTTAGTAAAATCTGCATGTATGAAATCTCCTGTTTTTAATTTATAACCTTCATCTAACGATTTCATCTTAGCATTCTTAAATCTAATATCTTCAATTGTTTTATCAATATCTTTCTTAGTAGCTATATAATGATTTGTTTTTATCGTAACTTTTTTTAAATAATTTGGAATTTTTTTATCTATATCAGGACGTATTTCAAATTCAATCACAAAATTGAAATTAGTATTTTCTCCTTCAAAACTTAATTTGCTAACCTTACCTTGATTAATTGGAATAATTTTTTCTTTTTGTAAAGCTTGTTGGTAATATTTATTCAATGCAAAATCAACAAAGTTTGAATTAATATATTCTTTGTTATTTTTAAGCCAAAGGTCTTTTTGCGCACCTTTTAATTTGCCTTTTCTGGCACCTTTAACTTTTGCATTTAGCAATTCTTTTTTTTCTTGTTCTCTATAATCTTCACTAATATCTGACCAGTTAAGATTAACATTTAACTCAACTATACTATCACTTTTATTTTTAACTTTTATTTTCATAATTAAATATTCCTTATTTCCAAAAATTACATCTTATTTTGCTTATAAAACTATGCTATTTATAATATAATTTCATATTCAATATTTTAAATTTATATATTAAATTGAATTTTGTAAAATATATTAATGAAAATTAAAGACTTATATAATCAAAAGAATAAAGAGCAATTACTAAAAGATTTAAAAAATGAAGATTTTAGTCGTAAAACTCTTTCATTCTACAAATATGTAAATTTAAAAGACATTACAAAACTAAGAGACAATTTGTTTTTAGAATGGAAAAAAATGAATGTTTTAGGAAGAGTATATATATCCAAAGAAGGTATCAATGCTCAAATTAGTATCCCTTGCCACAATCTAAATTCATTTAAAGAATTTATGAAAAATAATTTAGTATTTAAAAAAATACCTTTAAAATTTGCAATACAAGAAGGTATTTCATTTTTAAAATTAACAATAAAAATAAAGGATGAAATTGTTGCATATAAAATTTCTGATAAAGAATACGATATAGAAAAAGTAGGTAAACACTTAAACTACAAAGAATATCATCAGGCTATTGATAATGGTGCAACAATTGTAGATATGAGAAATTATTATGAAGGAGAAGTAGGCAGATTTGAAGGTGCAATAATTCCTGATGTTGATACATCTATGGAATTATTACCTGAAGTTAAAAAAATACTACAGGGTCAAAAAAATAATAAAATATTACTCTATTGCACTGGTGGAATTAGATGCGAGAAAGCGAGTGCATATTTAATTCATCATGGATTTAAAGATGTAAATCAATTAGATGGAGGTATTATTCAATATGCAAATGATATAAAAAAAGATGGTGCAAAATCTAAATTTTTAGGTAAAAATTTTGTATTTGATCATAGATTAGGAGAAAATATTACTGATGATGTTATAAGTAATTGCCATCAATGTAAAAAACCTTCACACAATCATACGAATTGCAACAATCAAGCATGTCATATTTTATTTATACAATGTAAAGAATGCTATAAAAAATACAATAATTGCTGTTCAATTGAATGTTCAGATTTTATTAAGCTTAATAGAGAAGAACAAAAAAAAATATTTAAAAGTGGGAATGTAAAATTTACGGCTCAAAAATCAACTAGAATTAAACCTAAAATTTGTAAGAACTAATTAGAAATTTTTGCTATATCTGATAAAATGTCTTGGGCATGAGTTTTAGTTTTTACTTTATCATAAACTTTTTTTATTCTTCCATTTGAATCAATAATATAAGTTACTCGTAAAATACCCATATATTCTTTCCCCATAAATTTCTTTAATGTCCATACACCATAAGATTTTAACATTTCTTTAGATTCATCTGATAGCATATAAAAAGGGAAATCATATTTTTCAACAAATTTAAGTTGTTTTTTTATAGGGTCTGCAGATACTCCTATAATCTCATAGCCTGTATTTGTAAAATCTTCGAATTCATCACGGAACCCACACCCTTGGATAGTTCAACCAGGAGTACTAGCTTTAGGGAAAAACCATAAAATAATATTTTTGCCTTTAAAATCTTTTAAATTAACCTCTTCGCCATTATAATTCAATAATGAAAAGTCTGGCGCCTTATCTCCTATATTTAATAAATCTAAAGACATTAAAAATTCCTTTATATATTATTTATATGTTTCATTTTGTAAATTAACAATAGACAAATTTAATAAATTTATGATAATAATATATACAACAAATTGGTGTGCTTCATGTATTTATGCAAAAAATTTATTTGAAGAGCTTAATTTAGAATATCAAGAAATCAATATTGAAGAAAAAAATATATCCAGGAAACAACTTGAAGAATTAACCGGTGGCTATAGTGTACCTCAAATTGTTATTAATAGAAAATCTATTGGTGGTTATGACAAGTTATTATACTTGCATCAAAATAATAAATTAAAAGAATTATTAAATGAAAAATGATATTATAAATAATTACTGTTTTGAACATTCTGAAAAAGAAAATTATTTACAAAAAAAAATTAGAAAGCATACTTTCGAAGATGAAAAATTTCCTCAAATGCTTAGCGGCCTAATGGTTGGTAATATTTTATTTTCATTAATTAAATCTATTAATGCAAAAAAAATTCTGGAAGTTGGCATGTTTACAGGATATGGTACAGCTTCAATGGTCAAGGCTTTACCTCTAGATGGTGAGATTCATACCTGTGAATATATGGAAGAACATATTAAAACAGCAAAAAAACATTTCAGAGATTCAAGATATCACAATATGATTAACTTTCACCAAGGCCTAGCTATAGATACCTTAGAAAGCTTTAAAATTAATTCTTTTGATTTTGCATTTATAGATGCTGATAAAATTAATTATAAAAATTATTATTTAAGATGTGTTCATCTTATAAAATCTAAAGGAATCATTGTTTTAGATAATATGCTATGGAGTGGTGGTGTAATTGAACCTACAGATAAAGACTCTCAAGTCTTAAGAGAAACTGCAGATTATATTCAGAAGGATGAAAGAGTATTCAATACACTTATTCCCATAAGAGATGGACTAATGATTTGTATTAAAAAATGAATAAATTAAAAAATAAAAATATCTTAGTTTGTATTACTGGATCAATAGCTGCATATAAATCATGTGAAGTCATTAGAATTTTAAGAAAAGAAGGATCTCAAGTCCAAGTTGCGATGTCTAAATCTGCTCAAGAATTTATCGGTGTTGCAACACTTGCTGCATTATCAAACAACAAAGTGATTACTAATTTATTCCCTTCTGAACCAAGTGGAGGTCTAGAACATATAGATTTAGCTTTTGAGATTGACTTAATAATAATTTTACCTGCAACAGCAAACATACTATGTAAATGTGGTAATGGAATAGCTGATGATTTAATTTCAACGATAATTTCAGTTTGTGAACAAAAACAAATTTTTATTCCCGCAATGAATCATAGAATGTGGCAAAATAAAGCTACTATTGAAGCTGTAAAAAAATTACGTAAAAGAAATAAAATAGTTTTAAATCCTGATGAAGGAGAACTAGCATCCCTACATACTGGTGAAGGCAGACTTCCTTCACTTGATAGAATAATAAATTCAATAAAAAAATCTTTTAACCAAAAATTGTTATTTGAGAATATGAATATTCTTGTCACTGCTGGTCCAACAAGAGAGGCAATAGACCCTGTAAGATTTATTTCAAATAGGTCTAGTGGTAAAATGGGTTTTTCTATTGCAAAAGTTTCTAAAGAATATGGCGGTAATATCGATTTAGTCACAGGGCCTGTTAATTTATTAGATATACCCCAAGTCAATATAATTAAAATAGAAACAGCAATGGAAATGTATAATAATATCAAGCTTTTATTAAAGAGTAAAAAATATGATTATATATTTATGGTTGCCGCTGTTGCAGATTATAATATTATTAATATTCCAGAACAAAAAATTAAAAGTGAAAGTAATAATATTAATATTCAACTTGAAAAATCACCTGATATTCTAAAAGAAATTGCAAAAAAAAGTGATGGAAAAATTATTGGCTTTGCGCTTGAGACAAATAATGGTGAAAAAAATGCATTAGAAAAACTAAATAAAAAAGGATTAGACTATATAGTGCTAAATTATGCCAATGAAGAAAATGCTGGTTTTGACTCAAATACGAATCATGTATTTTTATTTTCAAAAAAAGGATTAAAAAAAGAATTTCAATTAGATAGAAAAGATAGAATCGCAAAATTAATTATAGATAATATTATTAAAGATGATTAAAACTAAATATACTTATTGTTCAGGTGGAATTATAATCAATGATAAACAAGAAATTGCAATTGTAAATCAAAATCATAATTCTTGGTCATTACCAAAAGGACATATTGATGATGGTGAAACAAAATTAGAAGCAGCAATTAGAGAAATTTATGAAGAGACTGGTATAACAAATCCTAAACTTATAAAATCACTTGGAAGCTTTGGTAGATATAGAATAGGACTTAATGGCAAAGATGACAAATCTGAATATAAAACTATTTATATATTTTTATTTTCATCGTCAAAAAAGAATCTAACTCCTCTGGATAAAAATAATCCTATAGCAAAATGGGTCCCCTATAGTAAAGTTAAGGATTTATTAACGCATAAAAATGATAAAAAATTTTTTAGTAATTGCATTAAATCTATTATTAATGAAAGATAGAGTTACAATTATTACAGGTGCTTCAGGAGAAATAGGAGAAAATCTTATTTCTTATTTTTTAAAAAACCATAAAAAAAAAATTATAGCTTTAGATCTTAACAAGTCTAATAAAAAAAACAATGTATTTAAATTCATTCGTGGTTCAATTCTTGATGAAAATATATTAAAAGGAATCAATGAAAAATATATTGTTGAAGAAATTTTTCATCTTGCAGCTATATTAAGTACAAAGGCTGAAAAAAATAAAAAGTTAGCAGAAAATGTTAATATTCATGGTACGAATAATTTATTTAATTTAGCATTAGCTCAATTTGAAAAAAATGGAATCAAAACAAAATTCTTTTTCCCAAGTTCTATTGCTGTTTATAACATGAAAAATAAAACGGATAATTTTGAAATTCAAATAAATGAAATTGATTACTGTAACCCTAATACCATTTATGGTCAACAAAAGTTATTTTGTGAAAACCTAGGTACTGCACTTGATAAATATGGTAATCAACAAAATTTAAAGATTGATTTTAGGTGTATCAGATTTCCTGGTATTATTAGTATAAACTCTTTACCATCAGGAGGTACAAGTGATTATGCCCCCGAAATGATTCATAGCGCAATGAATAAAAAGCAGTATTCCTGCTTTGTAAATAGTAAGTCATGTTTACCTTTTGTTGTAATGCCTGATGCGATAAATGCAATTATTCAAATTATGGCTACTCCTAAATCTAAATTAAAAAATAATGTATATAATATCACTTCTTTTAGTCCTACTGTTTCAGATCTATTCAAAATAATAAAAGATGAATTCCCTGAATTTGAAATACAATATAATATAGATGAAATGCGACAAGCTATTGTTAATGAATGGCCTAATAAAATTAATGATTCTTTAGCAAAAAATGATTGGGGATGGGAGCCTAAATATAACTTTAAAAACGCATTTAAAAACTATATATTCAAAAATACGGAGAATGAATAATATGGATACAATATCAAAAAATATAAGCTTAATAATAAAAGATATTAAAAATGAAGGCTTATATAAAGATGAAAGAATTCTACTATCACAACAAAGTCCAGAAATCATAGTAGGAGATAGCAAAGTATTAAATTTTTGTGCTAATAATTATCTAGGCCTTTCTAATAATAAAGATTTAATATCCTATGCAAAAGAGGCTTTAGATAAATATGGATTTGGTCTAAGCTCTGTTAGATTTATTTGTGGCACACAATCTATACATAAAAAATTAGAGAATAAAATTTCTAATTTTTTAGATAAAGAAGATACTATACTATATACTTCATGTTTTGATGCTAATGGAGGTCTATTTGAAACAATTTTAAATAATAAAGATGCAATAATATCGGATGAATTAAATCATGCATCTATTATAGATGGAGTTAGACTATCTAAAGCAGCAAGATTTAGATATAAAAATTCAAACATGGAAGACCTAGAAGATATTTTAAAAAATACTCAGAATTTTCAAAATAGATTAATCACAACTGATGGTGTTTTCTCAATGGATGGCTATATTGCTAAGCTTGATTTAATCTGTAAATTAGCGAAAAAGTATGATGCACTAGTTCATGTTGATGATTCACACGCAACTGGATTTTTAGGTGAAAAAGGAATGGGGTCAATCGAATATTGTGATGTAATTAAAGATGTTGATATAATTACTTCAACTTTTGGAAAAGCACTAGGTGGTGCTTCTGGAGGATTTACAAGTGCAAGTAAAGAAATTGTCAGTTTGCTCCGACAAAGATCTCGTCCTTATTTATTCAGTAATACAATACCTCCTGTTATCACATATACTGCAATTAAAACTATTGATATGTTAATTGAATCTGATCATTTAAGAAAAAAATTAATACTTAATACAAATTATTTTAGAAAAAAAATTCAATCAATTGGATATAATATTAAGCAAGGTACTCATCCAATAGTTCCTATAATGCTTGGTGATGCAAAGCTAGCCAAAAAAGTTTCAGAAGAAATGCTTAAAAAAGATGTTTTCGTAATAGGTTTTTCATATCCCGTAGTTCCAAAAGGTGAAGCAAGAATTAGAGTCCAAATTAGTGCTGCACATACACAAGAACAACTCGATTATACAATAGAAGCATTTAAACAAGTTGGAATGGAATTAAATCTATTTTCTTAAAAATTTAACAGATGTTCCGTAGACTAAGCCAGCAACACCTAAATTAAGAAATCCTATGCTGATAGAAGTATTTTTTAAATTTATATCAATTCCCAATCCTAATCCAGAAATAAAATTATATTTATTATCTTCTAACCATAAATTTTTATAATTATTTGTATTGGAGATTCTCAATGAAACTTTATCATTTGGATTAAATTGAAAACATAAAATATTTTGAAATTCATTAAAATTATTTAAATATATAACATCATACGCTAAAGATACTTTATTAAATATTTTATTAATAGAAAATTTATATCTAAAAGGTAATTTTTGATTATATGCTGTATAATTTTTAAAAATATGTCCTATATTTTCTAGGAATAAACTAAATGATAAAGTATTTTTCTTGTATGAAGAATTAATACCTAGAGAGCTAACTAGTCCAAAAGAATTATAAGTATAAATACTACTATTAAATAATCCAATAGATAAATCTAATGTATGGTTTCTTATTTTCTTATTAAAATTACGATTTGCCAAAATCTCATATGCGGAGAATGTCTTATATATTGTATCATTAATTCTATCTTCAAAAAAACCATAATCTAAAAATGAAATTGAATATTTATCCTTAGAAAAATTATACAACATAATATTTGAAGGATAGTGGATTAAATTAAAACTATATAAATTTTTAGAGCTTTTAAAAAAATTAGAATTCTTATAACTACTATTTTTTATTAAAAAATTTGAGCCTCCATTAGAACTTAACTGAAGTATATTTTTAGGTACAGTAAGAATTTGAAATTCTGCTTGACAAAAAATTAAATTAATAACAATTAATACTAGAAAATTATTTTTCATTTTCAAATTTTTCTTCCAATTCCCATTGATTAATTAACCTTTTATTTCTAATCTTAATTAAAATAAAACTAATAATTGATAATAAAGGAGCCAATACTAGTAGTAAACTAGGTAATTTTATAAATCTGAGCCACCAAAATTTTGAATTAATCTCAGTAAAAATTATTGTATTATAATCATTAATACTTAACATTGTATTATTATAAAATGCTTTATCAAAATCGCTGCCTTTTCTAATATCTCTTAAAATTGAAAATAATAATTCTTCAGAATATCCATTAATAATTTTTGAAAATAATATTTGTGAATAAGCATATGCAAAATCAAAATAAAATTTAGAATTACTATTAAATTTAGAATCTAATAAATCAATATCAAACATTCCTTTATTATTAATATTCTTAGCTATTAAAAGTCTATTAGACAAAAAATTTTCATTCGCATAATACATCGCAAAACCTTCCGAAAACCATCTTGGAATATTTGAAGAATACATTAATCTATTTAAATATAGATGATTTAATTCATGCTTAAGTACTTGCAAGAATCTTGTTTTACTAATATTTGATTTTGATGGACTTTTAATAATAATAGTATTATTTCTAGTAATACCAAGACTCCAGTTCCAAGTATCGTTATTATACAATTGTGAATTTTTATTTGATATAATTATTGAAAATAATTTTCTATCAATACTACCAAATTTAGAATTCATATATAGAGTATGACTATCAATAGTACCTACTATTTCTTCATCTGTAATACCTGCAGAATGATTATGAATTATAAAATCACCCCATTTTGATTTATATTGATTATTACAAAAAATAAATCCATTAATAATTAAAAAAATAAATAAATAAAATTTATAACGTGGATAGTGGGTCGACATCAATTTTTATTTTTTGTTTTACTGTATCTAATTTTAAATCTATAATATTTTCTCTAATCCAATCATGAAATTTTTGCCAATATTGTTTTTTGCATTTAATCAAAATTTGATATCTCCAATATGGATCAATATATTCTATAGGAGCTTTAGCAGGACCTAAAATTTGAATTTTAGAATTTGTATTTAAAATAGATAAAAAATGTTGCGATTTTTTCTCTGCATCAGACTCTTTCTTAGCTAAAAATAATATTTTAATTAATTTAGAATAAGGAGGATAGTTTAATTCTTTTCTATCTTTTAAAATTTGATTAAAATTTTCTTCTAATTTTAGTTCACATGCAGTTTTTATATAAAAATCATTGATATTGTTAGATTGAATAATTGCTGTACTTTCCTTATTTCCCCTACCAGCTCTTCCAATAAGTTGATAAATTGTTTGAAATGTTTTTTCTCCGGATCTAAAATCTGGAATAAATAATCCAATATCGGCGCTAATAATTCCAACTAGTGATACATTTTTAAAATCTAACCCTTTTCCAACCATTTGAGTACCTAATAGAATATTAGCACCTCCTTTTTTAAATGTATTAAGTATGTCATAATATGATTTTGAACCTTTTACTGAATCTCCATCGTATCTTAAAATTTTAACATTAGGAAAAAATTTATATAAAATTGATTCAACTTTTTGAATTCCCCCTTTTTCAATACCTTTTTTATTTTGTAATAAAATAATCTGATTGTTATTTTTCAAAGTATTTTCAATATTTTTTATAAGGATATCACTCAAAATTCCTTTTTGATTCGACATTTCTACTAAACGAACCTTGGTATTTTTACTTTTAAAATATTTTTGTTTTAAAACATGGTTAGAATACTTCCCTTGTTTAATATTAAAATATGATTCAATGCTTGGTGCGCTACTGACTAATAGTAATGAACTATTACTAAATTTTGCCCTCATTAAAGCAACATCTCTTGCATGATAATATGGAGCATTTAAATCCTGTTTGTATGAGAATTCTTGTTCTTCATCTACTATAATTAAACCTAAATTTATAAACGGCATGAATAAGGAACTTCTAGTACCAACTATAATTTTAATTTTATTACATTTTATACTTTCTAAAACATAATTTTTTTCTGATTGACTTAGCTTACTATGCCATATGCCAACTTTTTTTTTATAAATATTACTAATCTGATGATAAGTTTGCTGAATTAAAGAAATTTCTGGTACAAGAATAATAACACTCTGATTATTTAATATATAACTTTCAACCATCTTCGTATATATTATTGTTTTTCCACTACCTGGTACACCTGATAACATTATTGGTTTTTTATAATTACTTTTTAAATCATTTCTAATATTTTTTAATATTTTTTTCTGAGTGTTATTAAGATTAATAGTAGACGCTTGGGATTGTGTTTTAAACAAAATTCCATCTATATTTTTTTCAATTTTAATTTGAATATATTTATTCTTTTCAAGTTTATTACATACTTGAATATATGAAGAGACAGCTTTTTTAAATTTATTTATATTTAATGTATAATTAGATGCATTAAAGAGTAATGTTAGTATTTTTTTTTGAGCAGGGAATTTAATGTTATTTAGCTGATCAATACCTTTTTTAGTTAATGTTGCATATTTTATTAAAGGAATTTGATACTTCTTTTTATGCTGGTATGATATGGTATTATTTAAAACTTGGCCAATAGGAGTAATGTAATATTTTGCTATCCAATTAAGAGTTTTCCATAATTCAGGCGAAATAAAGAACGAATTATTATTAATAGCAATAATATTTAATAATTTTCCTTTATAAGTATTTCTAGGTTTTATAGCTGTAATAAAACCATTAATTTTTTGATTTTTAAATGGAATTAAAACAGATTGACCTAGAAAAATATTGTCTTTATACTTATTAGGTACTATATATGTGAAACTCTTAAATAATGCTATCGGTATAGAAACCTCTACATACATAGTTGAATTTAATTATTCGGAAGCTAAAACTTTAATTTTGATTTTTGTATCTAGATCATAACCTAAATTAATTTCTATTTTATAATTACCTAAGGCCTTAATAGGCTCATCTAATACAATTTCTTTTTTATCTATTGTATATCCTTTATTAGCAAGCTCATCAGAAATCATTTGAGAAGTTACTGAACCAAATAACTTTTCATCTTCACCAACTTGGACTTCGAATTTTAAAGTTAATGAATTTAATTTTTTAGATAATGCTTCTAAATTAATTCTATTTTTTGCTTCTTTATTTTCTTGAGCTTTTAGGAATACTTCTAAAGCCTTAATGTTTTGATTAGTTGCTAAAGATGCAATTTTATTAGGAATTAGATAATTTCTAGCAAACCCGGGCTTAACGTTTACTATTTCACCAACTTTTCCTAAATTTTTATATGACTGTAATAATATGATTTTCATTTTTTTTACCTTTAAATTAATTATGTCTAGGATCAACGACAAATGGAAGTAATGCAAGAACTCGGGCTTTTTTAATTTCATTTGTAATTAATCTTTGATATTTTGCAGATACACCAGTTACATGAGCAGGAATTATTTTACCTTGATCAGTAATAAATTTTTTCAAAAATTTATACTCTTTATAATTAATTTTTTTAATTAAGCTTGGGTCTTCTTTAAAAGGACAAATTTTTGATTTACCTAAAATAGCCATTATTCTTTTTCTCCTACATTTTCTTTATCATCTTCAGGTTTATTATTTTTATCTTCTTTCTTATCATCTGCTGACTCAGTGCTAACATTTTCTTTTTTATTAGCTTGCATAATATCTTCTTCTTCAATTTTAATATTTAAATATCTTAAAATATTTGGATTGTGTTCAAACTCTCCATTTAACTCTTTAAGATTATTTAAATCACTGAGTTTATATTGAAAGAAAATATATGTTCCATATTTTTCTTTATCAATTAAATATGCTAATTTTTTTCTACCCCAATTATCAGAAAAAAGAATTTCAGCACCTAAGGACTCTGCCTTTTTTTCTACTGTTCTAATAATATCATTTAATCTTCCTTCCTGTAATGCAGGATGAAGTATATATGTTGTTTCATAAATTCCCATTATCTATTATCTCCTATTAATTTTAAACTAAAATAAAAAAGGTGCAATTACTAATGATACGACAGACATTAACTTAATTAAAATATTAAGAGAAGGTCCTGAAGTATCCTTAAAAGGATCACCCACTGTATCACCTACAACTGCAGCTTTATGAGGGTCTGAGCCTTTGCCAAATTTTTCACCGTTAATTTCAATTCCCTCTTCTATCATTTTCTTTGCATTATCCCAAGCTCCTCCAGCGTTTGATTGAAATATTGCCATTAATACACCGCAAACTGTAACTCCTGCTAATACACCACCCAAAGCTTCTGGCCCTGCAAATTTTCCAATAATAACTGGTGTTAGGATAGCTAATAAACCTGGCATTACCATTTCTTTAATTGCAGCTTGAGTTGAAATTTCAACACATTTACCATGCTCAGCCTTATCAAGTCCAGATTCATATATTTTCTTATCAGAATCAGTCCATTTAGATTCATCTTTACTCATAACTTTTAACGCAGCTTTTAATTCTGGGATATCTCTAAATTGGCGTCTCACTTCTTCAATCATAGACATTGCAGCTCTTCCAACTGCTCCCATTGCCATCGATGAAAAAACAAATGGTAACATTCCACCAACAAATAATCCACCCATTACCCAAGGATTAGTAATGTCAATCAATAAATTATAATCAGGATT
>CETI01027487.1_pt1 | contig 14248 bp, 13 predicted proteins | sample 361441 | NCBI WGS metagenome assembly CETI01 (sample SAMEA2622478, study PRJEB7988) | marine metagenome | biome: marine biome (ENVO:00000447); feature: deep chlorophyll maximum layer (ENVO:xxxxxxxx); material: "saline water (ENVO:00002010), including plankton (ENVO:xxxxxxxx)" | depth 90 m | reverse complement strand
TAAAAACTTTCCTCTTAACTCTGAGTTAGAAGCATTTATAACTTTTAAAGGTGTAGCTAAAGGCTCTTGGTTAAGATCCGTTTCGCCTGATGCCGAAAGTTTCTCTGTAAGAACTAGACATTCTTTTGTTAAACTTCCAGATGAGGGTTATACTCCTAGAAAATTTGATCCTAGAGCAGGATATGGAGCTATGACATTTTATGATTATGCTAGCCCTATTGAAAACGACCTCCATGTAAAATACATAAGAAGACATAGGCTAATTAAAAAATATCCAAACCAAAAAATAAGTGAAGCTGTTAATCCAATAATCTATTACCTAGATAGGGGAGTTCCAGAACCAGTAAAATCAGCACTAATTGAAGGTGCATCATGGTGGAATGAGGCGTTTGAAGCTGCTGGATTTAAAAATGCTTTTCAGATTAAAGTCTTACCTGAAGGAGCTGACATGTTAGATGTTAGGTATAATGTAATTCAATGGGTTCATCGATCAACCAGGGGCTGGTCATACGGATCTTCTGTAGTTGATCCTAGAACTGGTGAAATAATAAAAGGTCATGTTTCTCTAGGTTCTTTAAGAGTAAGACAAGATTATTTGATTGCCGAAGGCTTATTAAGACCTTATACAAAAGAAAACGAAAATGATCTTATGAAAGAGATGGCTATTAAAAGATTAAGGCAGCTTTCTGCACATGAAGTTGGTCATACAATCGGACTGTCTCACAACTTTATTTCAAGTGCAAGAAATAGAAAATCCGTTATGGATTACCCACATCCATTAATTTTATTTTCTGATAACAAAGTAGACCTATCCAAGGCTTATGACCATGGCATAGGTGATTGGGATAAGCTTGCAATTAATTGGGGGTACCGACAATTTGAAACAAATGAAGAAGGTCAATTGAATAAAATATTACAGGATGGGTATAAAGAAGATATTTATTTTATTTCAGATCAAGACTCAAGGCCTTTAGGTAGTGCTCACCCTAGATCTCATCTTTGGGATAATGGATTTGATGCTTCTGATGAATTGAATAGAATGCTTACTGTAAGACGACATATATTGGATAATTTCTTTGATAATGCAATAAAATTAGGCGAACCAATGTCAAGTATTGAGGAAGTTTTGGTCCCTATGTATTTGCTTCATAGGTATCAAATTGAAGCTGCCGCTAAAGTTGTTGGGGGCTTAGAATATAATTATGCTTTAAAAGGTGACGGACAATTGGTAACTAAAATGTTAACACGTGATCATCAGGTTAAAGCTCTAAAATCATTATTAAATTCCATTCACCCAAAAAACCTATCTCTTCCTGAAAAATTAATTCAACTAATCCCCCCTAGGGCTTTTGGCTATCCAAGAACCAGGGAAACATTTAAATCAAGAACTGGGTTAACTTTTGATTATTTAGCTGCTGCTGAAACTGCAACCAACCTAACTTTAAAAATGCTATTTAATCCAGAAAGAGCTTCTAGGTTGCTTATATTAAAAGCTAGAGATATAAATACTCAACCTGGGCTTTCATATGTAATGAGCGAAATTATAAATGAGACAATTCTAAAAGAAAGAATGGATAAAAACGATAAGTACAATTTGTCAAATATTGAGTTAGAAATTTCAAAAATGGTAAATCATAGTGTTTTAAACCATCTTTTTATGTTAGCAAATAGCAAAAACACACATCAAGAGGTCAATGCTAGAATTTATTATGCAATTAAAAATATAAAAAAAGAATTAGAACAAAAGAATCCTAAAGAGTACCATTATCATTATCTATCAGACAAAATAGAAAAGTTTTTATCTGGAGAGATAGACATTCAATATCCTGAAGAGCTTAAACCACCTGATGGATCTCCGATTGGATCATATAATGATTTTATTTTATCTTGTGGTAGTGAGTTATAGCTTTTCTTCATGAAGAGCTATTCCTGTTCCGTCAACAATTAAATTATTTTTTAAGTCAAATATTTGGGTTTTGAATACACCAAAATGTTTTTTTTTTATAATTTTTACCAACTCTATATATACAAAATATTTTGTGTCTGGGTACAACGGTTTTTTAAAGCTTAAATTTTGTCCAACATGAATTGAGCCATGTCCCGGAAACTTTGTCCCCATTACTTTTCCAAAAGATGTAACTGAAAACAACCCATGAACTATAGGTTTTTTAAATCTTGTTTTTGATGCAAATTCTTTGTCAAGATGAAGGGGGTTTTTGTCTCCTGTAAGCTCTGCAAACTTGTTTACCATATCTTGTGTTATAACAAATTCTTCTTTATAGTTATCTCCTATTTTTAATTTCATTTTATTTATTATTTAACAAGTTTAAATTAATTTTTTGAACGGCAATTAATGCAGGTTTAATAGAGGCAATAATTGAAATAAAAAAAACTATTGATACTATCATTAATATATCAGCAAATTTAACTTTTACAGGGTAATATTTAATTATAGCTGTTTCCATACCTAAAGAGACCAATCCGTATTCATTTTGAAGCACACATAATAAGATCCCCAAAAAACCACCAATAAGAATTCCGAGAACAGATATAATTATTGATTCAAAGTAAAAAATTTTTTTTATTGATTTTTCGTTTAACCCTAATGATAATAATATAGACAAGTCTCTTTTTTTATCAATAGCATGCATGCTTAACAAGAAAAAAATATTAAATGATGATATAATTAAAATGAAACTAAATATTATAAAAACAATTAGCTTTTCAGTTTTTAATATTTTATATAAATCGGAATGTTGCTCTTCAATTGTTAACACATTATAATTATTACCAACTATATTTCTAATTTCTGTTTTGATTTTATTATTGTCTTTTTTTTCATTTACCCTTAATTCTAGTGCAGTGATTTTGTTTTTTTTCTTAAAAAGTTTTTCTGCGAATGTTAATGAAGATATTATATAATTATTATCTATTTGTTGCTCTATAGCAAAAACACCAGAAGGGATTATAGACAGTTGGTTAAAAGGTTGTTTTTGTATCCCCGATGGAATAAAAGAAAAATCAGGAGATACAGAATATAAAATCAGGTTATTAAAGTTATCTTTTAAATTTAGAGATATTTTATATTTTATTCCTCTTCCAATTACAGCATAATAAGAGTTATCTTTTTTTAAGGTAAAATTACCTTCAACAATATTCTTGTTTAGTCTTTTTTGTAAAATAAACGATGAATCAACACCTTTTATATATACTGGTATTTCAGACCCATTATAGCTAGCTATTGCACGATCTTCTATTACTTTACTTACAAAATCAACCCCATCAATTTCGTTTATTTTATTTATATGGTCCTTATTTTTATTGAAATATTTAGAGTTATTGGAAACTATTTTTATTTCAGGATTAAAGTTTATATATAATGATTTTAATAAGTCTTCCAAACCATTAAACACTGAAAGAACAATTATTAAAGACGAGGTTCCAACTAAAACACCAATAAACGCAGCAATACTTAGAAAGTTAATAAATGATTTTTTTTTTGAAAAAAAATATCGTTTTGCTATAAATAAAGATAAATTCATTTTTTCTTATCCTTTGGAATATCAAGTCCCGAAAGAATTTTTTCAATATTTGAAGCTTTATGTTCTGATTTGTCTAGCATAAACTTAATCTCAGGAATTTTTCTAATTAAATGTCTTATTTTATTTCCCAAATAGCCTCTTATTTTTTTTGAGTTTTGTTGAACTATTTTAAAATTTTCATTTTCTGAATTTTCTTTTAAAAAACTCAAATAAACCTTTATCAAACTCATATTAGAGGATGCCTTTACACCCATGATTGTTAAAAAATTATTTTTTATTAATCCCTTGCCTTCTACAATAAAATACTCATTTATTATGCTGTGAATTAGACTTTCATATTTCTCCAATCTTTTTTTTTCCATTAAACTCTTAAATATCTATTTTTTTTATTCTATTTAAGTGCCTTCCTCCTTCAAAGTTTTTTTTCATGAATACCTCTATCATCCTTAAAACAGAGTCTAAAGAAACAAATCTTGCAGGAAAACATATAATATTAGCATTATTGTGAGTTTTTGCTAATGATGCAATTTCACTATTCCAACATATTGCAGCTCTAATATTGTTGTGTTTATTAGCGGCCATTGCCACTCCATTTGCACTCCCGCATACTAAAACACCAAAATCAACCTCTTTTTTCTGAACAGATTTTGCAACTAAATGAGAAAAATCAGGGTAATCACATGATGCCTCATTTTTTGGACCAACATCTAGGATTGTTATTCCATTAGAATTTAAATACTCAATTATTTTCTTTTTATAACTAAAACCAGCATGATCTCCACCAATAGCTATTTTCATTTTTCAATATTTTTTACTCTTCCAGAAATGTAAATACTTATTTGATATAATCCAATTAAAGGTATTGCTAAAACGATTTGACTAAATGGGTCTGGAGGTGTAAGTATAGCTCCAAAAACTAAAATAACTACTATTGCATGTCTTCTGTATTCTCTTAAAATTAATTTATCCACAAGACCCGCTTTAGTTAAAAAATATATTACCATTGGCAATTGAAAAACCATTCCGGAAGCTAATACAAGAGTAGAAATAGTTGAAACATAAGATATAATATCAAACTCATTTAATATGCTTGGATCGATCTGATAATTTGCTAAAAAATTTATTGAGATAGGAGTAAGGACAAAATATCCAAACATAATTCCTATAAAAAAAAGAAATGATACATAAAACGTTGCGCCTTTAGCAGCTTTTTTTTCATTGGTATACAATCCAGGTGATATAAATCTCCAAAACTCCCAAAAAGCATAAGGAAATGCGCAAATAATTCCTATAACAAAAGATGAAGAAATATGCATCATAAACTGTCCAGCCATTTGTCTGCTTTGAATTATAAAGGGAAGTTTTTCAATGCAAAAAACATTAATATTTATCCATTGACCAATATCACATAAAGCCCTGTATGTCCAAAAATCACTTTTGGAAGGGCCTAAAATAATTTTTCCAAAAACAATACTTTTAGATAAAAAAGCTATTATAGCAAAAATAATAATTGCAATTAAAGATCTAATTATATGCCACCTAAGTTCCTCTAGATGATCTAAAAAAGACATTTCCTTTTCTTCCTGTTTCTTCATTTAAATAAAGGATAATCTACCATCCACTTGTTAATTTCTTTTTTGATTTCTCTTATTCTTTTTTCATTGTTTCTGTTTTTTAATACTTCATCGATATAAAAAACGACCTTTTTCATTTCTTTTTCTTTCATTCCTCTAGTTGTGATTGCTGCACTTCCTATTCTCATTCCTGAAGTTATGAAGGGAGACTCCTTATCAAAAGGAACCATGTTTTTGTTAATAGTTATATCAGCTTTTCCCAAAGTGTTTTCAGCAACTTTCCCTGTTATATCTTTATTGCTTAAGTCAATAAGCATTAGGTGATTTTCTGTCCCATTTGAAATGATATTATACCCCTTTTCAATCAAACATTTTGCCATCATTTTTGCGTTTTTTTTCACCTGTAAAATATATTGCATATAATTATCGGATAAAGCTTCTTCAAACGAAATTGCTTTTGCTGCAATAATATGTTCTAAAGGCCCCCCTTGGGTACCTGGGAAAACTGCGGAGTCTAAAACTGATGACAAAGATTTTAAATTTCCTTTAGGAGATTTCGTTCCAAGGGGATTGTCATAGTCATTCCGCATCATTATGATTCCACCTCTAGGACCCCTTAATGTTTTATGAGTAGTTGAGGTTACTATATGACAATTATCTAGTGGATCATTCAATAATCCTCTTGCAATGAGACCAGATGGGTGAGCAATATCCGCAAGTACAATTGCACTAACTGAATCTGCTATTTCTCGAATTTTTTTATAATCCCAGTCTCTACTATAAGAAGATGCTCCGCAAATTATTAGTTTAGGTTTTTCTTTAAAAGCAACCTTTTCTAGTTGATTATAATCTAGTAGCCCGTTGTTTTTTTTAACCCCATAAAAACATGAAGAATATATTTTTCCAGAAAAATTCACGCTAGATCCATGTGTTAGATGGCCTCCGTGGGCCAAATCAAAACCTAAAATTTTATCACCAGGGTTTAATATTCCCAGCATTACTGCAGCATTTGCTTGTGCCCCTGAATGAGGCTGTACATTTACCCAATTTGCATCAAATAATTTTTTTAATCTATTTCTTGCTACATCTTCTATTTCATCTACAATTTCACAACCACCGTAATACCTTTTTCCTGGTAAACCCTCAGCATATTTATTTGTTAAAACACTTCCAGCAGCAGCCATCACTTGTTCTGAAACATAATTTTCTGATGCAATTAGTTCAATCCCTTGTGTCTGTCTTATTTTCTCTTTTTCAATATATTCAAAAACTAGTTTATCTTTAATCATTATTTTATTTTTAGTCTGTTAAGTAAGATTTTAAGTTTAATCTTTATATTTAATATTTTAATTTTATAAATCTAATGAACATTCAAGAATTACGTATCGAAATAGATAAAATTGATAACAAAATTATTGATCTTTTAAATAAAAGAATGAATTTTGTGAATCAAGTTGGGGAGATTAAGAAAAAAAATAATGAACCCGTTTATAGACCAGAAAGAGAAAAAGAAATTATAGATAGATTGTCTAACAACTCAAAAGGTAAGTTAAACCACCAAGCTATTAAATCTATCTTTCAAGAAGTTTTTGCTATTGCGAGAAATTTGGAATCCGAAGATAAAATTTCATATTTAGGTCCCGAAGGTAGCTTCACACATCAGGCTGCCGAGAATAATTTTGGGTCTTCTAGTTCTTTTATTTCATTAAATTCTATAAAAGCTGTTTTTGAATCTTTGGAATCAGACAAATCAAAGTTTGGCATTATTCCACTCGAAAATAATCAAGAAGGAATTGTTCAAGAAACGATAGATATGCTAGGGTCAAGTGACTTAAGTATAGTAGCGGAAATGTCAATGTCTATAAGTTTTGTTTTTGCCTCTAAGTGTAAAAGCGTTTCAGAAGTGGAAAAAGTTTATTCGAAAGATATTGCTTTTAAGCAATGTAAAAACTTTATCGAAGAATACTTTGACGAATCAATTCAGTTAGTTCCGGTTGGAAGCACTAGCAGAGCAGTTTCAACGGCCAACAAAACTAAAAACTCTGGTGCAATATGCTCAAGAATAGCGGCTGTTGAAAAAGGGTTGCCAATCTTATTTAATAAGATTGAAAATTCCTCAAAGAACCACACAAGGTTTATAGTTCTTTCAAAAAACCATTCAAATAAAAAATCTGGAAACGACAAAACATCAGTATTAGTCCGTTTACCAGATGGACATGGTGTTTTGGCGAATTTTCTTCAAGAGTTTCATAATGCAAAAATTAATTTAACGAAGCTCGAAAGCAGACCGGCTAGAGAAGGAACTGATTTCAAATATGTTTTTTATATAGATTTTGAAGGACATTATTTGGACAATAATTTCCAGATTATTCTTAAAAGATATGAAGATAACATAAAAATATTAGGAAGTTATGTAAGGTTAATTTAATCTTTTTGGCCTTCAGTATATTTTTTCCATTTAGCAATTACGCCACCAAAATCTTCAGGTAAAGATGATTCAAAACTAATCTTCTTTTTTGATCTAGGGTGAATAAAGCCTAAGGATTTTGCATGCAGAGCTTGTCTTGGGATAATAGTGAAGCAATTTTCTACAAACTTTTTATATTTTGAAAAAACTGTTCCTTTTAAAATTTTATCTCCCCCATATACTTTATCATTAAATATAGGATGCCCTATGTGTTTCATGTGAGCTCTAATCTGATGTGTTCTTCCAGTTTCTAATTGACACTCAATAATTGATACATAGTAAAATGATTCAATGACCTTATAGTGTGTAATTGCTTTTTTCCCCTTATCATTTTTAGTGTAGGCACAAACAACTCTTCTGTCCTTGATTGATCTACCTAAATTAACATCTATAGTTCCTTCTTTGTTTTTTGGTTCACCCCAAATTAATGCCACATATTTTCGTTTTATAGAATGATCAAAAAATTGTTTAGCAAGTGAAATCATTGATTTTTCATTTTTTGCAACAACTAATAAACCAGAAGTTTCTTTATCGATTCTATGAACTAACCCGGGCCTCCCATTATTTTTAGGCATAATAGGTAAGTTTTTAAAATAATATACCAATCCATTTACTAAAGTTCCTGTCCAGTTATTATAAGATGGATGAACTACCATTCCAGCTTTTTTATTAACTATTAACAAATCTTCATCTTCATATTTAATATTAATATCAATTTTTTCTGGTATTATTTCTTCATTTCTTGGTGGCGCTGGAAAAGAAACACTTATTTTATCTAAAGGTTTTACTTTGTAGTTTTGTTTAACAACTACTTCATTAACTTTAACATAACCATTTTGTATTCCATCTTGAATTTTGTTTCTAGATGTTCCAGGAATCTTATCAATAAGGAATTTATCGATTCTTAACAATGACTGGTATTTATCTACCTTAATGTTATGATGTTCATATAATTCATCATCATTTTTTTTTTCATTATTATTCATACAACAAAAGTATCATAACTTTTAATTAAATATATTCTCATACACTTGTTGAATTTTTCTATATGGTGAAACTTTTATCTTATGTTTTGTTTCAACTTTGTTATAGAATGGAATAATAATTTCGCTAAAACCTAACTTTTCTGCCTCCATTATTCTTGTCTCGATTCTACTTACTGGTCTAATTTCTCCGTTTAGTCCAACTTCTCCGGTAAAACATAATTTATTATTAATAACCTTTTCTTCATAGGAGGATATTATGGCCATACATAAAGCTAAATCACCACTAGGATCATCTATTTTTAAACCACCGGCCACATTAACAAAAACATCTTGAGAGTTTAATTGAAGACCAATTCTTTTTTCTAAAACCGCTAAAATCATATTAAATCTTTTGATGTTATAACCATTACAACTTCTCTGCGATGTGCTATAGTTTGATGTGCTTACTAATGATTGAATCTCTAAAATTAAAGATCTGTTTCCTTCTACAATATTTCCAATACAAACCCCACTCAATTCGTTGCCTTTTTGTGAAATTAAAATATCAGAGGGGTTTGAAACTTCTTTTAATCCCTTTTCTGCCATTTCATATATTCCTAAAGCATTTGTTGGGCCATATCTATTTTTTTTTGTTCTTAATAATCTATAAGAAAGGTTTTTGTCTCCCTCAAATAAAATCACTACATCAACCATGTGCTCTAATATTTTTGGTCCAGCAATAATTCCATCTTTAGTTATGTGTCCAATAAGAAAAACTGTTTTTCCGTTTTCTTTTGAATACTTCATTAATTCAAAAGTACATTCTTTAATTTGAGAAATTGATCCCGGAGTAGATTCAAGATTATTTGTGCTTAATGTCTGTATAGAATCAATTATTAATATAGTTGGGTTTAGATTTTGGCTTGCTAGAAATAAAGATTCTAGATTTGTTTCAGTATATATAAAGCAATTTTCATTTTTTTGTGCAATTCTTTCAGATCTAATTTTTATTTGCTCTTTACTTTCTTCTCCGGAAACATATAATGTCTTTAGTTTTTTTAATGCTAAAACAAATTGCAACATTAATGTAGATTTGCCAATTCCCGGCTCTCCTCCAATTAAAATTACTGAACCAGGCACAATACCTCCTCCTAATACTCGATTCAGTTCTTTATCTGTTGTTACTATTCTTTTTCTTTCTCCACTTGTAATTTTATCTAGATTGATAGGTTTATTTTTTTCAACACCATTAGTTTTCCAAACTTCTTTTTTTTCTTTTTTTTCTTTTACAATTTCTTCCATATAACTATTCCAGCTCTCACATTTAGAACATTTTCCCATCCATTTTGGAGAAATTGAACCACAATTTTGACAAACGTATTGAGTTGAAGTTTTCACTTTTTATTCATAACTTAAATTCAATTTTAATTTAGTGAATTATAAAAACGAACACAAAGATATTCCTGGTAATCCATCTGCAGTAAAATCTAGCAGTTATAAATTGAATGATAGAACACAAAATAAAGACCTAAATATTTTATCTGAAAAGGATTGGGATTTTTGGCTAAATAATGGTTTTGTGATTATTAAAAATTCAGTTTCTGATTTACAAGCCGATAAAACAGCTAAGTTTTTGTGGGAATTTGAAAACAAAAACCCTTATGATCCTTTAACCTGGAATTCAAAGCCTAGAGCAGAAATGCAGATGAAAGAACTTGTTGGAACAGGAATGGTTGAAGCTTATAATCATCAGACACTATGGAACAACAGACAATCAAAAAAGATTTATGCTGCCTTTGTTGATGTTTGGGGAACACATAAACTCTGGGTTTCAATAGACAGAGCAAATCTTAATTTTCCTATAAGTGAGTATAATGAAAACTTAGGATTTATCCATTGGGATTATGACCCAGACACAAAACCTGTTAATGTTCAAGGGGTTTTAGCTTTGTCGGATCAAATTGATCAAAAAATGGGTGGTTTTCAGTGTGTTCCAAGACTATTCAGAGAATATGATTCTTGGAAACTGACACAGCCAAAAAATAGAGATAAATTCAAACCAGACATTTCAAAGTTTAAAAATGAAATAATCAAAGTTCCATTAAAAAAAGGAGATCTTTTAATATTTAATAGCCTTCTTCCTCATGGAATTCGACCAAATTTATCTAAAAATAAAATTAGAATTGCTCAATATGTTTCAATGTTTCCATCAGAGGAAGACAATAGGCTTTTAAAAGAATGGAGAATTAAATCATGGTCAGAAAGAATTGCTCCTGAAGGGTATGCTTTTCCTGGTGATCCTAGAAATTGGGAACAAAAAAAATATAAAAAAGCAAAATTAAGCGATTTAGGAAAAAAATTATTAGGCCTTAAGTCTTGGTGATTGTTTTTGATTTATTCCAATAAACGTTCATTTCATTCAAGCTCATTTTTTTTAGTTCCTTACCTTTTTTATTAGTTTCTGACTCCAAATAATTAAATCTTTTTTTAAATTTTATGTTTGTTAATTCTAGCGCTTCTTCTGGGTCAATATTGATGAATCTGGCATAATTTATTACTGAGAAAAGAAGGTCTCCAACTTCTTCTTTTATTTTTTTTTTTGAAGTTTCTTCTTGAAGTTCTTTTAATTCCTCTTTTATTTTTTCTAAAACTTGATTTTTATTTTCCCAATCAAAACCCACATTTCTAACTTTTTTTTGAATAACCATGGCTTTTGTCATTGGGGGTATTTTATTGGGAACACCATCCAAAAGTTTTCTTCTACCTTTTTCTTTAAGTTTTAGTTTTTCCCAGTTATTCTCCACTTCTTTTTCAGTTAGTTTTTTTTCATTCTTATAAATGTGGGGATGTCTATGAATTAATTTTTTCTTCAAATTCTCAACAATACTATCAATTGTAAAAAGCTTTTTTTCTGAGCCAATTTCTGCATACATCATCACATGCAATAGTAAATCCCCTAATTCATCTTCAATGTTTTTATTTTTGTTTTTTAAAATTGCATCTGAAAGCTCATAAACTTCTTCTATTGTTAAATGTCTTAGACTATTTATAGTTTGTTTTTTATCCCATGGACACTTTGACCTTAACTCTTTTATGATTTTTTTGAGTTGAAGAAAAAGATCTTTTTTTTTATTATAAGTATTTGCCATTTTTTATGATTAAAAAAAGTATAATTTTTTAAAGATAAAAACTTGTTTTGGTAACTTAGCAAATATTTAAATTATTATGACAACGGTATTATTGTCTATATTGATCTTCGGGTTATTTGTATTTGCTTTGTCTTTTCGGATGATTTTTTTTAATGAATCGGAATTTAGAGGTACTTGTGCGTCTCAAAATCCACTTCTTAAATCCGAAGAAGAATCTTGTTCTTATTGTGGAAAGACCGTTAAGCCTGGTCAAGAATGTAATAAAGGATAAAAAGTGGTTTTAGTTAAATCTATATCAGGCATAAGGGGAACCTTAGAAAATATACCAGGAAAATCTTTGTCAGATTTAGATATTTCTAAAACAATTTTATCATATATTAATTTTGTTGTTAAAAAAACCTCAAAAAAAAAAGTTGTTATCGGAAGAGACGCTAGGCCTTCTGGAGATCGTATAAGTAAGTTAGTTATTAAAATTTTAATAGAAAATGGCATTGATGTAGTTGACTTGGGGCTAGCTACAACACCATCAATTGGTATTTATGTTAAAACCCATTCATTATCAGGCGGAGTAGTAATATCTGCTAGTCATAACGGAATTGAATGGAATGCCTTAAAGCTTTTAAACGACAAAGGTGAGTTTTTAAGTAAAAACATTGCAAGTAAAATTATTAATGCAGACACAGGTAATTATAAAAAATCAAACCAGCAAGGAAAGTATAATTTTGATAAAAATGCTTTAGAAGAACACATTCAAAAAATTTTGTCTATAAATATTATTAACCTAAATGCAATTAAGAAAAAAAACTTTAAAGTAATTGTAGATGGAATTAATTCTGTTGGTGGTTTAGCTGTTCCTGAACTTTTAAAAAAAATAGGAGTAAAAAAAATTAATAAACTTAATTGTATACCCAATGGTAAGTTTTCTCATAACCCCGAACCTCTTCCAGAAAATATTATTGAAATTAGAAACATTATGAAGAATAATGATTTTGATTTAGGAATTGTAGTAGACCCTGATGTTGATAGGCTATGTTTATTAGATGAAAAGGGCAATCCTATTGGGGAGGAATATACTCTTGTTTTAGCTGCAAAACAACTACTTTCAAAACAAGAAAAAATTATAACATGCTCAAACCTTTCTTCCACGATGGCCCTTAAAAAAATCACAAATCAGGCTAATGGTAAATATTTTTCCTCTGCAGTTGGTGAGATTAATGTAGTTGAAAAAATGAAAGAATCTAATGCAGATATAGGAGGGGAAGGCAATGGTGGGGTGATTTATCCTAAAACACATTATGGGAGAGATGCTTTGGTTGGAATTGCAATTATACTTTCTTTATTAGCTGAAACAGATTCTAGTTTATCAGCTTTAAAAAATGAGTTGCCTCAATATTTTATATCCAAAAATAAAATTACTTTTAATAAAGATTTTAATTTATTAGTTGATAAATTCAAAAAAGAATATATCGATTATAATGTTATAACAATAGATGGCATTAAAATTGAAAGAAAAAATAGTTGGTTTCATATTCGTAAATCTAATACTGAACCTGTTGTTAGAATTTATGCGGAGTCACTTTCTAAAGAAAAGGCTAGGTTATTAGCAAATGAAGTAATTGAAAAAATCAAAAAAATCTAGGTTAATGAATATTTATCTTGATAATGCAGCCACAACTAAGCTAGATAAGCGTGTTTTAGAGGACATGATTCCTTTCATGGTTGAAAATTACGGAAACCCATCTTCTATTCATAAGCATGGAAGAGAAGTTAAAGCGTCAGTTGAAAATTCAAGAAATAAAATTGCTGATATTTTAGGGGTAACTCCTGGAGAAATATTTTTCACTTCAGGGGGTACTGAAGCAGATAATACGTTTATAATAAATGCTATATATTCTAGAAAAATAAAAACAGCAATAACATCAAAAATTGAACACCACGCTGTTTTGCATACATTAGAAGATCTTGAACAGAAAAATGTTATAAAAATTTTATATGTTAATATAGATTCAAACGGCCATATAGATTATAACCATTTAGAAGAATTAATTTCAAGCCATCCTAAATCATTGATAAGCTTGATGCATGGCAATAATGAAATTGGAAATATTACTAACATAGAAAGAGTTGCGCAAATTTGTAATGCAAACGATTCTGTTTTTCATTCTGATACAGTACAAACTATCGGGCATTTTAATATGAATCTTTCTTCCAATATAATTCATTCAATAGTAGGTTCAGCTCACAAATTTCATGGACCTAAAGGCATAGGTTTTATGTATATCAACAATAAGATAAAAATACCACCATATATTATAGGCGGGTCACAGGAAAGAAATATGCGAGGAGGAACCGAAAACGTTTCTGGAATTATAGGTTTGTCCAAAGCTCTTGAAATAACAATTGAAGAAAAAGATAAAACCAAGAAACATATTGAAAATTTGAAATTTAATATGATAGATATGTTGAAGAGAAATGTTAAAAATTTAATTTTCAATGGAGATTGTGAAAATCCTAAAAAAAGTTTATTCCACGTTTTAAGCTTATCCATTCC
>CETI01237049.1_pt1 | contig 14331 bp, 17 predicted proteins | sample 361441 | NCBI WGS metagenome assembly CETI01 (sample SAMEA2622478, study PRJEB7988) | marine metagenome | biome: marine biome (ENVO:00000447); feature: deep chlorophyll maximum layer (ENVO:xxxxxxxx); material: "saline water (ENVO:00002010), including plankton (ENVO:xxxxxxxx)" | depth 90 m | reverse complement strand
AAGATAACACAAGGATATTAGCATCATTACCAACTATAAAGATGTGCCTTGAAGCAGGGGCAAAAGTTTTATTGGTATCCCATCTTGGTCGGCCTACAGAAGGAAATTCAGAAAAGATATTTTCTTTACAGCCTGTTGCAGAAGCATTATCTAAAATTATTAATGAACCTATAGAGTTAGTTTCAGATATATTTTCATCTAAATTATTTAATTCATCTTCAAAAATACAGATGCTAGAAAATATAAGATTTTTTAAAGGGGAAAAGGCTAATAGTGAATTGCTAGGAAAACAGCTTGCTGATTTATGTGATATTTATGTTTTCGATGCTTTTGGGACCTCACATAGAAAACAAGCATCCACGCATTCTGCTATAACTCAGTCAAATCAAGCCTGTTCAGGGCTATTATTAAATAAAGAAATTTCGGCATTAACAAAAGCATTAAATAACTATAAAAAACCTTATACCGCAGTTATTGGTGGTGCTAAAGTTTCAACTAAGCTTGAGCTTATAACTAATATCAATAAAAAAGCTGATCACATAATTGTTGGGGGCGGCATTGCAAATACATTTATAAAAGCTGCTGGATATGAGATAGGCCAATCTTTATATGAAGAATCAATGGTAGACCTTGCAAAGAGAATTTTAGATGACGGCAAAATTATTTTACCTGATGCATTAATAACATCTCTTACATTTGAGGGAGAAGCAGTTAAAGAGAAAAATATTAAAGAAGTTGCTGAAAATGAGATGATCTTAGATCAACTTTTAACACCTGCGATGAAAGATGTTATAGCATCATCAAATACCATTTTATGGAATGGCCCATTAGGTGTTTTTGAGAATCAACTGTTTGAAATTGGAACAAAAGAGCTCTCAAAAGCAATAGCCAAATCTAGCGCTTTTTCTATAGCTGGCGGCGGAGAGACTATAGCAGCAATTAATAAATTTATTGAACCGGATGATGTATCATATTGCTCTACAGGCGGAGGTGCTTTTTTAGAATTTATGGAAGGGAAAGAGTTGCCGTCGATACAAGCATTGAGATCTAAGAATTAAACAAGGAGAGAAAAAGAAGATGTCATTAAACACTTTAGAAGAAATAGCTGCTTATATTGTCTCAGAAGGCAAAGGCATACTTGCAGCGGATGAGAGCAATCCAACATGTGGAAAAAGGTTTGATTCAATTGGAGTTGAGTCAACAGAAAATAATAGAAGAGATTATCGTGAAATGCTTTTTAGATCCAAAGGGATGAAAGGCAATATTGGCGGAGTTATCTTATTTGATGAGACTATTAGACAGAATGCAAAAGATGGCACACCTTTGATCAATATTATTGAAGATCAAGGCGCCCTTCCAGGTATTAAAGTAGATAAAGGCTTGCAACCAATTGGAGATTCAGAAGAAACAGTTACTGTCGGTTTAGAAGGTCTAGATGAAAGATTAAAAGAATATGCGGCCATGGGAGCAAAGTTCACTAAATGGAGAGCTGTAATAAAAATAGGGGATGGAATGCCGTCTCAAGAATGTATCGATGCAAATATGAAAGCTTTAGCTGATTATGCAAAATTAGTTCAAGATAATGGCATGGTGCCTATGGTTGAACCAGAAGTCTTAATGGATGGAGGACATTCAATCGATGATTGCTATGAAGCAACTGAAAGGTCTTTACAATCTTTATTTACCCACCTGATAGCTAATGAGGTCAACATAAAAGGAACTATACTTAAGCCTAACATGGTAACTTCAGGATCCACTGCAGAGAAGCAAGCTGGGGTTCAAGAAGTTGCAGAAAAAACAGTAGACTGTTTATTAAAAAATGTTCCGGCAAGTCTTCCTGGCATAACTTTTTTATCAGGAGGTCAATCTGATATTCATGCCACAGCGCATTTAGATGCTATGAATAAATTAGGCGGCTTATTATGGAAAGTTAGTTTTTCATATGGAAGAGCTCTGCAGGCTGCAGCATTAAAAGCCTGGAAGGGGAAACCAGAAAATATGTTTATTTCTCAAGATGCCCTATCACACAGAGCATTAATGAATAAATTAGCTTCGCAAGGAGAATGGGATTCAAGTTTAGAAGACCAGTAAAAATTTGTTAGCAACAGTCCAGAGAGTTTCTTCAGCAGAGGTTTCTGTAAAAGGCTTGCTTCATTCTTTCATTAACAAAGGGATTGTTATTTTTATCTGTATTGAAACTACAGACACAATTGATAATGTTAAAAAAATGAAAGAAAAAATACATACGTTTAAGATTTTAGATGAAGGCGACAAAACCATGTCTTCGTCATTAAAAAATATAAATGAAGACATTATGATTATAAGTCAATTCACCCTTGCAGCTATAACCTCAAAAGGCTCCAAGGCTAGTTTCCATAAATCTGCTAAACCTAAAGATGCGAAGTTATTGTATGATGAATTTGTTAACGAATTTAAAAAAGAGAAGAACAAAATTGTTGAAGGAGTTTTCGGAGAATATATGGATGTAAGTTTAACCAATAAGGGCCCTATTACTTTTAATTTCAAAGTTTAAAAATATGAAAATAAAAAATATATCTGTTTTTTGTGGAGCTCATGAAGGTAAAAATCCAATTTATGCAGAAGAAGCTAAGCACATAGCATCATTGATCGCAAAAGAGGGTATCAATGTTGTTTTTGGAGGAGGCAATGTTGGTTTAATGAAGGTAGTTTCTGATACTGCTCTTGATAATGGTGTTGATGCTTTGGGTATCTCTCTAAAGTCCTTATATGAGCTGGAACTCTCAAACCCAAGATTGAAAGAAGTAGTAGTTGCAAACACCTTGCTAGAAAGGAAAGATTTTTTTATGAAAAGATCTGATGCCTTTATTGTACTGCCTGGAGGAGTTGGTTCATTGGATGAACTTGCTGAAATTATGGCAAGCAATCAGCTTGGGATAATTAATAAACCAATTGGCATATTAAATACAGCTGGCTATTACGATAACCTTATAGCATGGATGCAAAAAGCTGTTGATGAAGGCTTTATCTCTGATGCAAATTATAATGAGTTAATCATTAGTGATTCATGCGAAGTTCTTATTGAAAAGATTATCAATCAGGCAAGGCCAAGTGATGATGATTGGACAAATCGACTTGGGCTATAGAAAACTATTTATTTTTTGATACCAAGAGCCCAATCTCAAAAAGTAACCACATAGGTATAGCTAAAAAAAGCTGAGAGAAAACATCTGGCGGCGTCAAAAACATAGCTAATATAAAAAACATCACAATTATATAAGGACGGGATCTAGCAAGAGTCTCTTTTTTTACAATATTTGAATTTATAAGCAGGAAGGTCGCTACCGGTATCTCAAATGAAACTCCAAAGGCAAATATTAGCTTAATAAAGAATCCAAAGTATTGATTAATATCTGTCATAACTTGAATAGATTCAGGAGCTGCAGCAATAAAGAAGCTAAATATAATAGGAGCAACAATAAAATATGCAAAAGATATTCCTAAAACAAATAAAATAACCGTAGATAGCATTAAAGGTGCAATAAATTGCTTCTCATTTTCAAATAAACCAGGCGCCATAAATATCCATATTTGATAAAACATATATGGGATAGTTAAAAGCATAGCCACAAAGATGGTTAATTTAATTGGGACCATGAAAGGGGTGCTAACCTCAGTTGCTATCATGGTACTGCCAGCAGGAAGTGCATTTATAAGTGGACTTGATACAAATGAATATATTTCAGCTGCAAATGGAAGTCCTATAATTGTTAGAATTGTAAGTAATCCAAGAACCCTTAAGAGCCTGGTTCGTAATTCAACAAAATGACTTGTTATAGAATCTTCACTCATTATCTTTTTTGTTTTCAAAGAGCTCAGATTGCTCTAACTCTTCCATGCGAAGCTCATTATAAATATCTTGCTTGATATCTTTGGTATCCAGTTCTTTTTCAATAGCGCTTTGAAAGCTTGTTAAGTTTTGTTGTAATTTTTTATATTGCTTAATAACAAATTTAATAACAACAGGAAGTTGCTTTGGACCAATTATAACTAGACCAAGTGAAAGGATAAGTAGAATTTCAAAGAAGCCTATCTGAAACAATTTTTATGAGTCTTTATTATCAGATTCTTGTTCGGCCTCTTCTTCGTTAAGCCCTTTTTTAAAACCTTTTACAGCTCCTCCTAAGTCAGAGCCAATATTCTTCAATTTTCGAGTTCCAAATATTAATGCCACTATTACTAGAACAATTAATAATTCTTGCCATCCAAATCCCATAAATACCCTCCAATGAGAAACTAGTTTAACCTTTACTAAGCCAAACTTAAAATATTTGCATTGCTAAAATAATTACAACCCCGATTGCAATTATCCTGACAATAAACTTTTCCTTATAAAGTTGTTCTTTTAATGCATTTATCTTCATGCTACTTGAGTTTTTATTTTTTGAGTAACCCCTCAGTTCATCTAAGACCTCGTAGATTAGATTAGGCATTTCAGATGTTTTTAAAAGAATCTCGTCTTTATTTTCTAATATAAAATCTTTTAATTTAAGTGGATTAAATTGCTCCATCAACCAGTTATCTAAATAAGGCTCTGCAATTCCCCAGAAATCTAATTCTGGATAAATTTGTCTTCCCATACCTTCTATATGTATTAAAGTTTTTTGCAGCAGCACAAGAGATGGCTGTAAAGATAATCCAAACCTTCTAGTACTCTGAAAAAGATATAGAAGAAGTTTGCCAAACTCGATTTCTGATAATGGTTTTTCAAATATTGGCTCACAACAAGCCCTCAAAGTATTTTCTAATTCAAGAATATTTGTTTCAGGTTCGACCCATTGTGAATTAATAAATAGTTGAGCTAAAGCTTTATAATTTTGTTTTAAAACAGCTTGCAACATCCTAGCTAGAGCATATCTTTCTTCATTAGATAATGAGCCAGTAATTGCACAGTCTATTGCTATGTAGCCAGGAGATTCAGGATGTTCTTTTGATACAAATATATTTCCTGGATGCATATCAGCATGAAAAAAATTATCTCGAAAAACCTGATCTAGAAAAATAGTTACGCCATTTTCTGCTAATAATTTTTTATCTATCTTGTTAGCTTCTATTTCATTAATATCAGTACACGGAATCCCATCTATCTTTTCAAGAGTAAAAACATTTGATGTAGTTAAGTCCCAGTAAACTTCTGGAATATATAGTCTTTTAGAATTAGAAAAATTTTTTCGAGTAAGATTTGTATTTGCTGCCTCCAGCTTAAGATCTAATTCTTTAAAAATAGTTTCCTCATAATTTTGAATAACCTCTTTTGGTTTCAATCTATAACTATCCTTATATATAAATTCAAACACAGAAGCAGCACCTTTGAGAAGTCTTACATTCCTTTTAACGCTTTTCTTAATACCAGGCCTTAAAATTTTTATTACAACTTCCTTATCTGAATTTTTAATTTTTGCAGTATGAACTTGTGCCAATGATGCTGCTGCAATTGGTTCTTCTTTAAAGTCATCAAATAGATCATTTAAGTTGTCACCTAATTCCTTTTCAATTAATTTTTTAGCTATCTGTGAGTCAAAGTTTTTACATTGATCTGTAAGGATTTGAAGGTCTTTTGCAACTGCAACATCAAGGATATCTGTTCTAGTTGATAAGAGCTGACCAAATTTAATAAATACAGGACCTTGAGACTCTATTAAAGCGACTAGTCTTTGCCCCTCTCTTAGATTATAAAATTTAAAATAAAATGGGTTTAGATACTTAAGTGCATTAAGAAGAGGATTCGAACTATTTTCAAGGGGTATACTTAACAGTCCATATCTTGCCGAGCTAAATAGCAAACTAATACTTCCAAATATTAATGTTATAAAGTTCATTTATTTCTCATTAGTAAAAGCTTCCAACCTATCAAGCCGAATACTTAAAGATCTTAATTGCTTCGAAAGACTATCCTTATTAATTGTAACATTGGATGTCTTATTCATTTTGCCATCAACTAAATAGGATAAAGCTCCCGGTAAATGCCCAAAGTTCCTTTCAATAAGAATTGGTAAATCAATATGAGAGCCCTTTAGCATATTTATAAAAACAAAAGCTCTCTCTTCGTCCCCTCTTAGATGCTTTCTATCAACGGACCCAGTTTTGATATATTTTAAAACCTCCAAAGTGCTAATATCAATAGAAAATTCGGCATTTCTATTTTCTACAAAATCAATATTAATGCCATCATCATTTATTTGAATAAATAGAGTATCTAAAAAATCAACTTTTATACTAAATGATATTGGAGATACAGTATTAATCTTATTCTGGAGATCTGGTGAAGAGTCTACAAGATCCTTTATAAATTTTTTAAGCGAAGATCTAGTTATATTACTTATACCCAACATGTATAGCCACGATTCCATTTAAAAGGTTATAAAACTTACAATCTTCAAAACCATTTTCTATAATCAATTTTTTTAGATTTTCTTGATCTGGGTGCATTCTTATAGATTCAGCTAAATATTGATAGCTATCACTATCACTTGCTAACAATGCACCTAGTTTTGGAAGGACATTAAATGAATACCAATCATAAACTTTACTAAATAATAGATTATTTGGCTTTGAAAACTCTAGAATAAGTAATCTGCCATTTTTTTTAAGACACCTTCTCATCTCTTTTAGTCCAGCCGACTTATCTGTAAAATTTCTTAGACCAAAACCAATGGTAATAACGTCAAAGGTAGCATCATTAAATGGTATAGCTTCACCACTTAATTGACAAAAATGAGTATTATTTGAAAACCCTTCATCAATAGACCTCTCTCTGCCAAGTGAAAGCATTTCATTATTAATATCTGATACGTAAATCTCTGAGGATGGGAATTGTTTAGAAATTAATTTTGCAATATCTCCAGTTCCTGCTGCGATATCAAGCACAACATCATTATTTTTAATCCCAGCTATTTCAACTAATATCCGTTTCCATAGCCTATGAAGGCCTATAGACATTGCATCATTCATAACATCATAGCTATTAGCAACAGATGTAAAAACACCACCAACTTGCTTAGCTTTCTCGTCTATATTGATCTCTTTGTAGCCAAAGTGCGTTTTCTTATTCATCTGATATCTGCTCAAGGAATTTTATAAAATTATTGTATCTACTTTTATGTATTTCACCATTATTAACCTTCAGAGTTACATTACAACCCTCATCATTCTTATGACCACAGTTTGAGAATTTGCATAATTTAGCAGATTGAGAAATTTCAGCAAATCCGCAGGTAATTTCTTCAATAGACAATCCCTCTATTGAAATATCCCTCACCCCAGGTGAATCAATTATCTCAAGACCATTTGAAAGTGAATAAAGACTTGATATAGAAGTAGTATGGCCACCTTGATTATTAGACAAGGATTTTGTCTTTATATCTCTTCCGGTAAGTTTTGAGGTTAAAGTAGACTTACCAGCGCCAGAATTACCCACAAATATTGTGCATTTATTTTCAAGATATCTTTGAAGACTGTCTATACCGTCTTCCCTCTTTGCTGATACATCAAAGATTTTAATATCTAAATTTTTATATATTTTTAATTTTTGTGCATATTCAATATCAATATCAATATCAATCTTATTATTAATAATAAAGGGCTTAATGTTTGATGCTAAAGCAGAAACAATCCATTTATCTATAAACTCAGTTGAAGTTTTAGGGTTTTGCACTAGTAATATGCCAACATGACTAATATTTGCAGCAATAGCCTTAGAGTTTCTTAATCCTTTTTTATTAAGCTTAGATAGTCTTTTAGCTCTTGAAGTTATGATAATTGACTTTATATCTTTATCGTTTTGGTATTCTAAAAATACATTATCACCAACAACAATATCTTGCTTTCCTAATATTGAACAAGGTAGTTTTTGACCATTAATGTCAACTAAACAGCTATTTGAATAGAATTCTATTACTCTACCAGTTTGAACTTTTCCCATATAAAGCACAAAATACACTATAGGACAGAATATAAAAAGTTATGAAGACCCAACAATCAAAAGAAAACTTAGTTTGGATCGATCTAGAAATGACAGGATTAGATCCAGAAAGAGAAAGAATTATTGAAATTGCAACCTTAATAACTGATTCTCAGCTCAATTATGTTGCCGAAGGCCCAAATTTTATTATTAAACAACCTCAGGATTTTCTTGATGGAATGGATGAATGGAATCAAAAACAACATGGAAATTCCGGCTTAATTGACTCTGTTAAAAAAAGTAACATTACACAACAAGTCGCTGAACTCGAAACCTTAGAATTTATTGCAAAATATGTTCCTGAGAAACATTCGCCTATGTGTGGCAATACTGTGTCACATGACAGGAGATTCCTTGCAAAATATATGCCTACCCTGGAGGCATATTTTAACTACCGTCACATAGATGTATCAACTGTAAAAGAATTAGCAACTAGGTGGATTAATGAAGCTCAAGTTTATGAGAAGAAAGGTGCCCATAGAGCAATGGGAGACATAAAAGAATCTGTAGAAGAATTAAGATTTTATAAAAATTTAATTTTTAATGAAGAAGAACTATTTTAGTTTATTCGTTCTTATTTGCGGGCTGAATATTTAATGGGAAAGGGCTAACAGAACTTTTATTTTCTTTAATTTTAGCTTCTCCAGATTCAATAACTTCATCAATCCTAATAATTGCATTTATTGGTATATAGCTTCTTTCAACTTTATTGAATTCATTTTTTAGCTTTTCAGCAGTAGGATCCACAACTAGTTGTTTATCTTTTTTAAATATATAATCTTCTACCTCTATGAAACCATACATATCACTTTGATAAATTTGTTTAGCAAAAACCTCATATATTTCGTTGAGTTGCATGAAGATTATCTTATAAGATGTTTTTTTATTCATAATTATTAATATGGGTACTAAACTTTATATTAAAACCTTTGGCTGTCAAATGAATGAGTATGATTCACAAAAAACTGTGGAGATACTGCAAGATAAAAAAGATATGGAGGTTACTGCTAATGTAGAAGAAGCAGATATCATCCTTCTTAATACTTGCTCAATAAGAGAAAAAGCTGAAGATAAAGTTTATTCAGAGCTAGGAAGGCTTAATAAGTTAAAGATTAAGAATCCTAACATCAAGATTGGTGTTGGCGGCTGCGTTGCCACCCAGGAGGGCTCTAACATAACTAAACGAGCTCCTTATGTTGATTTAATATATGGACCCCAAACTCTTCATAAGGTTTCAGATTTGCTTGATGAAGACGATAAGTTAAAAGCTATAGATATTACATTTCCAATTGAGGAAAAGTTTGACTCTTTGCCAGAGCCGACTGCAACTAGCCCTTCTAGCTTCGTTGCAATTATGGAAGGTTGCTCTAAATATTGTTCTTTTTGTGTTGTCCCCTATACAAGAGGAGATGAAGTTAGCAGAAAAGCACAACAAATCTTTGATGAAATAGCTCGGCTTGTAGAACAAGGGACATCTGAGATAGTTTTTGTTGGTCAGAATGTTAATTCTTATAAACAAGTTCATGAAGGGAGAACCTTAAGGCTTTCGGATCTTATAGATATAGCAAGTAATATAAATGGTGTTGAAAGAATTAGGTTCACAACATCACATCCACTGGATATGACGGATGACTTGATAGAAATATATGGATCTGTGCCTCAATTAGCAAATCAACTTCATCTTCCTGTTCAATCAGGCTCAGACAGGATACTTAAAGCAATGAAACGTAATTACACAGCAGATTCATACAGAGAGATCATTAAAAAAGTTAAAAAGATTAGACCAACTATTAAAGTAACATCTGATTTTATAGTTGGCTTTCCTGGTGAAACTCATGATGAGTTTTTAGAGACTATGCAATTAATAGAAGACATACAGTTTGATTCATCATTTAGTTTTATATATTCACCAAGGCCTGGAACCCCAGCTTCTGTTCTTAAAGATAATGTTACAAAGGATGAGAAAAAGAATAGGCTAAGCTTACTTCAAGGCAGATTAAATGAAATTCAAAGAGGTTTTAGCAAAGAGATGATTGGAAGCATACAAAGATGTTTAGTAACTGGCATCTCAAAGAAACGCTTAGATCAACTCCAAGCTAGAACAGAATGCAATAGGGTTATAAACTTCCCCTTTCAAAATATTGGATTTATAGGTAAATTAGTAGATATAAAAGTTGAGGAAGCATTGGCGTATTCATTATTAGGAACATTACATAACAATAAGGAATTAATTTAGTTAATAAATGCATAGAGTTCACGATTCCTTAAAAAATATCTTCTTAGAACCCTCGGATGCAAAAAGATTAGCAATCTTTGCAGGAGAATTAAATGGCAATATTAAGTTAATAGAAAAAAGCTTTAATGTAAAAATTTATCACAATGGCAATAAACTAAATATTAAAGGCACTGACGAAAATTCAGATAAAGCAGCTAATGCCCTTCTAGATTTATATAAACAAACCCAAGAAAATAATGAAATTTCCAAAGAGTCTATTCATTTATGTATACAAGAGCACATGAATCATCCAACTACTAACTCAATTTCTCTTAAAGAAGTAAAGAGCTCTTATCAAATACAAACGCCAAAAAAGAAAATTACTCCAAGAGGCAAAAATCAAGAAGATTATCTTAACAACATAGAGTTAAATGAGCTTAATTTTGGTGTTGGGCCAGCTGGAACAGGTAAAACATATTTAGCTGTGGCAGCTGGAGTAAATGCTTTAATGAATGATAGAGTTCAGAAAATTGTTCTAATTCGCCCAGCGGTTGAGGCTGGAGAAAAATTAGGATTCTTGCCAGGAGATTTAGCACAAAAAGTAGATCCTTATTTAAAACCTTTATATGACGCATTATATGAAATGCTAGGAGTAGAAAAGGTACAAAAGCTAGTTGAAAGAGATATTATTGAAGTTGCCCCTCTAGCGTACCTTAGAGGCAGAACCTTAAATAATGCATTTATTATTATGGATGAAAGCCAAAATACTACTATAGACCAGATGAAAATGTTTTTAACAAGGATGGGTTATGGCTCATGTGCTGTAGTCAATGGAGATTTAACACAAATAGACTTGCCCAGTAATGTAACCTCAGGCTTAAGTAATGCTTTAGAAGTTTTATCGAAGACAGAGAATATAGGCGTAACAAAATTTAATTCTCTTGATGTTGTTAGACATCCATTAGTAAGAAAAATAATAGATGCTTATGAAGCCTTTAAGGGCATCAAAATATAGTGACTATTAATTTAAGTAGCGATGAGAAGTATTATTTATCTGATAAATTGTTAAATGATCTAAATAAGATGTTTAAACACATTTCAAGTAAAGAAGGTCTTGAAGATAACAATGTAAATCTAAGATTTGTTTCATCAAAGGAAATGAAAGAATTAAATTCTCATTACAGAGGAATTAATACAGATACGAATGTCCTCTCTTTTGAAAATCAAGATTTATCTAAGGATCATACAAAGAATATTGGAGATATAGCTATTTCTTATAGTTATGTTAAAAATGAAGCAATAACTCAAGAAAAAAATCTCGATGATCATATTATGCATATGTTTACTCACGGAATGTTACATATCTTGGGTTATGATCATAATAATAATCATCAAGCAAATAACATGGAATCAAAAGAGATTGAATTTTTATCAAAGTTCAATATCATTAACCCTTATACACTATGAACGAAAAAACAGAACCTGACTCGGGAAACTCATCTGCTGGATTATTTGCCAAGCTAAAGAAATACCTTAGAAACCCCTTTTTTATTAAAACAACTACTGTTGCTGAAGTATCAGAGTTTTTAGAAAATGCTAGACAATCAAATGTTATTGATAAAGAAGCTCAGATAATGGCAAATAAAGCTTTAAGGCTTGGCGATACCTCTGTTAAGGAAATTATGGTTCCAAAAGTAGAAATGATTACAGTTGCTATTGATGAGCCAGCAACCTCATATATTGAAAGGATTATCCAGTCAGGCCACTCAAGATATCCTGTTTTAGGGAAAGGGATGGATGAGGTTAGCGGCATATTGCTTGCTAAAGACCTTTTACCCATATTATCTTCTGGACAAACCAAATTTAATATCGAAGATATGCTCAGGAAGCCAAATGTAGTTCCTGAGACAAAAAAAGCAGACTCTTTGCTAGAAGAATTTAAACAAGACAGATCTCATTTAGCCATAGTTGTTGATGAATATGGAGCTATATCAGGCCTAGTAACCATTGAAGATATTCTTGAAGAATTAGTAGGCGAAATAGAAGATGAGCATGATAATGAAGAGGAAGAGTTAATTCAAATAACTGAGAACGAATTCATTGCTGATGCTAAATTAGATATAGAATCATTTGAAGAACACTTTGAGGTTAGCGTGGGAGATTTGGATGTTGAGACTATTGGTGGACTTATGATTAGTAAGCTTGGAGTTTTGCCTAAAATCAATGATGAAATCACTTTAGGGAATATGAAATTAAAAGTTGCAGCAGCTGATAAAAGGAAGATAAAGAAAATTGGTATTAGCATCTCTTCTGGATAAATCCAAACAGTTATTATTATTCTTGATTCCTTTTATATTTGGAATATTAGGAGTCTTCGCATTTGCGCCCTTTTCATTAAAGTTCTTAATTATTCCATCATATAGCTACCTTATTTATTTAGTTTTCTTTACTGCAGATAATGGTTTGTTTAAGAAATTAACATTATGGACATTAGGGCACTGGGGTGTAGGAGTATCATGGATAATAGTAAGTGTTTACTATTATGGAAACATAGGATATATAGCATCTGCAATAGTTTATATAATATTTTTAAGTTTAATACTTATCTTTGCCGTTGCTCCTCTAAGACTCTTTAAAATTGATGAAAAATATCACCTCAGCCCACATTCTTTAGTCTATATAACATCAGCACTTATTCTAATTGAACTTACTAGAGATTTTTTCTTTGGAGGCTTTCCTTGGCTTGTTCCAGGTACAACAGGCATAGATACCCTCCTCTCAAAAGCTTTACCAATATTTGGTGTTTCAAGCGCTTCATTTATTATTTATTTTATAGCTGCTCTAATTGCAGGTTATTGGAATATATCAAGAAGCAAATCAGTGCTTATATTTTTTATAGCATCTTTATTATTTTTACCATTCAACATAGAAACTACAATAAACCCAGAAGATGAACTAAAAGTAAAAATAGTTCAGCCTTCAATTGATAATAAAATTAAACAAAGCATAGATAAAAGATATCTTATTGAAAAAAAACTTATAAATTTATCCAAGGAAGATTGGAATAATCCAGATTTATTGATTTGGCCAGAAGCTGAACTACCCTTTGCTTATAAAAGTAGAGAATATTTCAAACTAAAAGAAGAAATATTTCTAGAATCTACTGAGTTAGTAACTGGAATTTGGCATTTTGAAGGAAATTCACTCTTTAATTCGCTAGTTAACATAAAAAATGATGAAATTTACAAAAAACAGCATTTAGTGCCCTTTGGGGAATATATCCCCTTAAAAACAATACTCAACCCATTATTAAATCACTTTGGAGCTCCAATATCAGATATTACACCTGGGAACAGCAATCAGGAACCTATTTCAATTGGCAAAGGTATAAAGCTTGCTCCATTAATATGTTATGACGTTGTTTTTGCTAATGATGTACGTAAAGCGGTCAAAAGTTCCAATTTAATTGTGAATATAAGTAATGACTCATGGTTTGGTAGATCTCTCGGGCCATATCAACACCTAGAAATTTCAAGAATTAGAGCTTTAGAAAATAATAAATGGTTAGTAAGAGCTACAAATGATGGATTTTCAGCTATTATTAATAATAAAGGGACAATAGTTGATATAATGGTAAAAGGTCAAAAGGGATCTTTAAATTCTATTATAAATACAAGAAATACCACGCCAATATATGCATTATTTGGTTATTATGTGCCATACTTTATAGCAATACTTTATTTACTATTAACAATAGGAAAACATATATGGTTAAAAATAAGGCCTTAACATTAATAGCCTGCTTTTTTTCATTGAACTGCTACTCTGAAACTCTAATAAGAGTTGATATTAGTGAACAAAGACTTTATTTAATTAAAAATGAACAAATTTTATCAAGTTATCCAATATCATCATCATCATATGGTGAAGGACAAACAGAAAACTCTTATAAAACTCCTTTAGGAATGCATAAAATTAAAGAAATGATAGGAAAGAATGTTCCTAAAGACACCATTTTTATATCAAGAATAAATACAAAAAGAACTGCCAAAATTATTAAATTACCAAATGACACAAAAGATGATTTTGTAACCTCTAGGATTATGTGGCTAGAAGG
>CETI01025531.1_pt1 | contig 14338 bp, 9 predicted proteins | sample 361441 | NCBI WGS metagenome assembly CETI01 (sample SAMEA2622478, study PRJEB7988) | marine metagenome | biome: marine biome (ENVO:00000447); feature: deep chlorophyll maximum layer (ENVO:xxxxxxxx); material: "saline water (ENVO:00002010), including plankton (ENVO:xxxxxxxx)" | depth 90 m | reverse complement strand
TGGTGGTGGAGCAAAAGCAATGGATTTTGCTGGTGATATGTTTTCAATGAAAAATATGAAAGGTTTACTAAGTAAGGGTAAATTTAGTATTGGTGGTTTGGCAGCGGGTTTATTAATAGATCCAATTAAAAACGCATTTACGGAAGAAGGAAGTGTTATGAATAAAATGTTGTCAGTTGCAGATAAGACTGCGACTTACGCTGGATTAGGTGGAATGGGTGGTGCTGCAGTTGGTTCAGTAGTTCCTGTTGCTGGTAATATTTCTGCTGGAGCTATTGGTGCTATAGGTGGTGGTCTAACTGGTTTTGGTATTGGTATGTGGGAAGAATTTGGTGGAGAACTTAAAAATTGGTGGAGTGGTGAGTCTAAAACAGTAGAGGCAGCATCTAAGGCAAATCAAGAAGTTATTAAAAAAGTAGCACAAGTAGTACAAACAGGTCCTATGCAAGGTCCTCCAGTACCACCTGCAGAATTGACAGAAGTACAAAAAGCACAAGCTGCTATTGCTGAAAAACAAGCAATTTTTGAGGCAGAACAAAAAGCTATTGCGGCAGAAGAAGAAAAGAGACTTCTGGAGGAAAGGGCAAGACTTGAAGAAGAAAGACAGGCGACACTTGCAGCAGAAAAAGCAATATTAGAACAACAATTACAACTTCAAGATTTAAACAGTAAATTAGAACAAGCAAGAGCTAATGAAGCTAATGCTGCAGCTTCAATAGCTAAATATTCAGACCCTGAAACTAAACAAGTTCTTTCTGAGAAAAGTCAAAAACAAAGAATGAAAATGTTTGAAAGACAACTAGAACAATCACAAAGGAATCAGGATCAATTAATAGCTGCGATAGAAAAATTAAATAAAACAACCGCAAATTTAGCAGATAACTCATAAGGAAATTAAAATGGCATTAATAGATATGTTAACCGATATAAAAAGTTTCAACTACAATAAAGTAGGTAAGAAACATGATGAGTATTTTGGTGAGGATAATGCTACTGGATTTACAACTAATAGAGATACAAAAAATCCTACTGAATTTGGAGGTGTTAATGGTGAAAAATTCAATAGTAATTCTTCTGTATATAGTAAGATAAAAGGTGTTGATTTTTTTACAAATACAAATAGACCTGGTTTCTTATTTGATATGACAACCGATTTTGATGAAAGTAAGACTTCATTGTATATTATTGGTAGTGGTAATGATTTTAATTTTACAGAAAAGAGAGGATTTTCAACATTTAATGTTTCAACACCATATACAATAGATAGAGATACTGGTGATGAAACCGAACTACCTGATGGTGGTGGTAGTCTTTATAGTAAAAAGATTAATGATTTTAGGGCTGGATTAAGTCGTGTAGATTTCTTTGGTAATGAACATAGACCAGGATTTTTACCCAATTTACAAAATTTGTTAAAAGTAACATTTTTCACTGGTCTTACATCAACTGAATTTGATACAAATAGTAGTTTATATAGTACTGGATTGGATGGACAACAACTAACTGGTGTTGATTTTATTTTTAACACAAACGCTACAGGATTTACTCCAAATAGAAAAACACAAGACTTAGGACCAGGGTTAGGTGAAAGGGGTTTTACGGAACTTGCAACTGGTGAAAAGGCTGGTGAATATTTAATCGGTGGAACTGAATATGGTTTTCCAACACCAGGTAAAAACTTTGGTGGTGAAATATTTTTTAGTGATATACACGCTACAGGATTTACTCCGAATAGAACCACTAAAGATTTAGGACCAGGTTTAGGTCAAAGGGGGTTTTCAATAGTTGGTAATGGTGAAAAGGCTGGTGAATATAAAATTGGTTCAAGTGATTATGACAAGATAGTTCGTTCTTATGAAAATTTTCCAGTATTATCAACAGCAGTTTTTGAGAATAGTGATATACCACTTAGAGATTCATTGTCTATGCAAAGTGATGGTACATTTAGTCTTAAACAATATTCGGTATTAAATACAAGTTATGGTCAAATAAGGGTAGCAAGAAGTGTTGATAATAGAAATATGGGTATTAATTTAGGTAATGAAGTACCAAAAGAATCTAAAGATTATATTACATCAAAACCAAATATACCAACTGTACCTGATTTTAGTGAAGGTCATGTATATGGTGCTCCAATATCAAGACTAGCATTAGAAGATAGAAAGGGTGATGTAGATAATCAATATATCAAATTCGGTGGTGGAAATGCTGGATTGAGACCTGGTTATGCTAGTAATGCTAATCAAGGTGTTTTTGGTTTTGATTCACCATATATTATAAAAGAGATTGGGGATAGATATGATTCTTTAGATTGGGCAGTAGATAGTGCTATTACAATTTTACCATTTAAAATAGTTAGAACCGCAGAAGATGTAATTAGAATAGGTAAGTGGAATTTGACTGCTAAAGGTATTATGTGGAATGCTAATCAATTTTTACTAACAAATCAAGGTGCTAGACAAGAAACTAAACTTTTTAATCCATTAGGAACTTTGGGATCAATAGTTCCTCATGTACATTTACCAAGACATACTGATGGTACATTTAAAGATTTTGAAGAACCAGACAAATATCCAGATAAAATTACTGGTACTTCTACTATATTTGCACACAAACTACATCAACCTCTTTTTGGTGAAAGTGGACAGAGAATACCAGACGATCCTACTGGTTTAGCACAAGAGGCCTTAGATAGAACAGATGCATCGTTTAAAGGTATGGGAATAAATTATACTAATAGGATGGAAAATTTAAGATACTATAGGGTTGAAGAAAATAAAGGTCCAGTTCCAAATTTACATCCACTTACAGCTTTAGGGTTGGGCAATAAAGAATTTGTAGATCCAACTCATCATGTAAAGAGTACAAAAGGTCCTTTTGGCGAAAATTTAGGTAATAAAACAGAAGATGGTGAAAAAATAGAAGATAAACATAGTAGTCTAATTACAAATTATAAAAACTTAGAAAACTTTCCAGCATCTACAGGTCAAGGAGGAGTAAGGGGAATTGACAGTTCATTAAAAAATATGGAACAGATGAATTTAGCTGGTGATGATGTTGAAAAAATTAATATAAAACAATCAACAGGTGCTGTTCTTGCTAGTGAAGTTAGTAAGAAAAAAGGTCCTGTTAAAAAGAAAGAATTAGCCACTAAATATAATTTGGGTAGAGGTTTAATATCTAAAGGTGATAAGTTATATGAAGTTGGAACTTCAAATATGTTACAAGTTCCTTATGGTGGAGTATTTAATAAATTAAAATCAAGTATAGGTGATTTACCAAAAGATTTTATAAATTTTAGAATTAGAGATGCAGTTAATGGAAAATGGTTAATATTTCCAGCACATTTAGGAGCAATAACAGATACCATTAGTCCAGAATGGACAAAAGAGGCCTATATTGGTAGGCCTGATGAAGTACATATTTATACAAAGACTTCAAGAACAGTAGGTTTTGATTTTAAAGTGGCTGCATTTACAAAACAAGAAATTCCAATTATACAAGAAAAGATGAATTATTTGGTTGGTTTGGGTTATCCAACATTTAAGAAAATGTTACCTACTGATGTAGAAGAAAGACCAGTTTCACCCTATATCTATTTGACCATTGGAGATTTGTTTAATAATACTCCAGGATACTTTGATAGTATTACAATTTCTACCGAAGAAAATTATACATGGGAAATTGATGAGGGATTTCAAACACCAATGATGTATAATGTTAGTGTTAATTTTGTTTATATTGGTAGACATTTACCACAAACATTAGGTAAACATTATGATGTGCCTTGGTTAAAGGATGTTGGTGCTGGACCTAATAAATATGGTACATTTGGTAGTCAAGATCCAAGAGATGAAAGTCCAAAAAGTATTAGACCATTTATAGAAGGTGGGGATGTTGAAGATCATTGGTCTAAAAATGTACAACCACATGGGACAAGTTAATGAGTAGATATAAAAATACAAAAATAAAAAATGATATATATTCTAATAATCGTGTATTAAGAGTTACTGAATATCCAAAAATAACACCTAAAGAAAGTGATATAGTATATTATACTAGATTTGATGATTCTTATATGAGTCTAGCTCATAGATATTATAAAGACCAATCATTATGGTGGGTTATTGCTAGAGCCAATTCACCCTTTAAAGGTAAATTTAAATTTGAAGCAGGTACTAAACTCATCATACCAACTGATATTTCAGATGTGATGAGTGAGATGTATTTATTAAATTCAACAAGAGAAATATCAGATCCTAAATAATTATGTTTGAGAAAAATAATATAGAGACAAAAATTCAAGAAAAACTATTTCAAAGAATTAGAGCTATGAATAGAGAAGGGGTGGAGTTTGATCCATTAGCACCTGCTAGTGATGGTGTTCAGGACCAGGCCGTTCAAGCTTGGTTAGCTAAATCTTGTTGGGCAAGGGTTATTTCCGCTGTAGTTTATACACCAGATAGTTTAGATGGTGAAATGGCAGGTCCACCAGCACCAAATTCTAAAGCTAAATTGATGAGAATGTCTAGTGCTTTTAATACAGAGGGTGAAGGTGGTTATAGTCCAATAAATAAACCTATAACATCACAACAAAGTCTTTTTACATCTGATTCTTCAGCAACATTTAGACCACATAGTGGTATTACAAGTATTAATACAAGTTTTATGTCACAAACAGTACAATCGGTAGATATAAGTTGGAAGTTATGGGATATTAAACAATTTGAAACATATCAAAATGCATTTTTAACACATGGTAGAATTATTACAGTAGAATTTGGTTGGTCAACACCACAAGTAGCTACGGATAAACTTGATGTATCCACGGTTGATGGTATGAGGGCTATTTATAAAAAACAACAAGAACATATTTTAAATATGGGTGGTGATTATTTTGTAACTACTGGTAAGATAGTAAGTTTTGATTTTACTGTTGGTCAAAATGGAGAATATATTTGTAGTACTAAATTAAGCTCTATGGGAAATGATGTCTTTGCTGGACAAATAAGTGAAAATGAAAATGACGCACCAATAAAAATAAGAACAGATAGTGAAGATATGGAGAGAGCAATAAAAATATCTCAAAATACATTCACTAATTATATTAAGAGTTTAGAGTTACATTTAGCAGAGGCTAAGGATGAAGAAGGTGTATATTGTGATGAAGATACTGGAAGAACTTGGTGTACTTGGGGATATTTTGAAGATAAGGTATTAAATACCTATTTTGCATTTTCTAGTGATTGGGCAAAGGATATACCAACTCTTGGTGACCATGACAATTCATCTTTATTGATGTATATTAGGTCAAAGCACTTTCCAAACAATTCTGTACAAGTAAATGAACTTGAAAATGTTTGTAGATACCATAGTGAAATTACAACAAAATCATTAGATATATATTTACCAGGTAGTGTTATTGATTTACCTAGCTCAGATCAACCTGTTTTAAAAAATCAATCAGATAAGGCAAGGGTAAACTATGCAAATCTCCGTAGAATTATGAAAGGATTAAAAAATAAATTTGCTAATAATAAATTTCATGATGAAACTTTAAATAAAGGTATAATAAGAAATTTTGTATTTAGTGATGATTTTTTAAAAGGTATATGGGGTAGTGGTATTAGTACAGTTCAAAGTGGTTTAGATTCACATTGGAATTCAGTTACTTCTCAATATGGTGGGTTTTGGAACTTCAAAGCTCGTTCTGATGTTTGGGATACAAGTAGAGTAGGTGTTTTTGAGAAATATACAGAAGGACCTACTGATATAAATGTTATAAATCCATTTAAAGATTCTACTCAAAAAACTGATTTTAGTAATATAGTAAAGGATAAGTGTTTTGTATTTTCAGTATATGGTAGGCATTCACTAATTACTAATTTTAATGTTAGTGTCATTATGAGTTCTGATATGGCAACTATGGTAACTTATCATACCAATAATTCATCAGGACAATCACTTCCTGGTCCAGATGAAGTTGCAATAAAAGCAATGGCTGCATTTCAATTTCAAAAACCACCTAATGCTGCAGATTCTTATCCAGGTGCACAAAGTAGTGATGATTTAGTTTTAAAAGACATGACATTTCCGTTTATGGTAAATAAATATATTGATAGAAATGGTCCAGACGATCCTTATGTAATAAAAGATTTAACTGGAGACGGTCAATCTTTTATGGCAGATCCTACAGCAACTTTAGAAAATAAGACAACAATTATTAAGGAAATTGACCAAATAGATGAAAGTGAACAAAGACAAGAAGAATTGGATAAGGATGCTAAGGATAAAAATTATTGGTATAAAAAAGATGGTGAGGTAATGGATGATAAACTTATATATGACCAAAATGGAAAAATGTTAGATATATATAGTAGAACTATGATTGGTATAATTAATCAGAATTTAATTGATCCTAAAACTAACACCGCAACTGCTGATCCAAATATACCTTTTAATGTATCATTTACTATTCCAGGAATAGCTGGAATAAAACCATTTGATATGTTTCATATTGATTATTTACCAGAGTGGCATAGAAAAAATTGTATGTTTCAAATTACTAAAATATCACATAAGTTGGAATTATCTGGTTGGACAACTGATATTGAATCTCAAATGAGAGTTGATGGTAAAGAAGTAGAAACAGAAAAGTATAAAAATCCTGATATGGATATATTAGATAATGAAAAACAGGCAAAGTGGTTTAAGCAAGTTAATACAATAGAAAATGAAGATAAACCAAGAGAACCAGAAGATAAACAAGATTGGTGGAATCCCTGGGACTGGTTTGATGGAAAATAAATTACATTTTGAGAAAATAGTTATATATTTATAATAAATCAAGGTTATAGTTATGTTAAAATCCCAAGTATTAGACAAAGGTTTTATCGAGGTTGTAGACTCGCTCGGTAATGACCTTACAGTAGTAAACTCCGCTCGTGTATCATTCGGTAAAAGAAAAACCAAGTTTGATAAATCAGATGAAAGATTGGTTCGCTATCTTGCCAAATATAAACACTATTCACCATTTAGACATTTACAAGTACAATTCCATGTAAAGGCACCAGAGTTTGTTATGAGACAATGGTACAAGCATGTAGTGGGAATTGAAACTACTTCCAACTCATCTACCAAAGACCATGCTTGGAATGAGATAAGTGGTAGGTATGTACCAGTAGAAGAATTCTATGTACCAGAGGTTTGGAGAAAACAAAGTGAAGATAATAAACAAGCTTCAGATGGTGTATTGGATGATTTACAACAAAAAAGAATGAGTATGAATTATAGTGTATTTATGAACCAAGTTGAGATGGCTTATGAAACTATGATAAATACTGGAGTCGCTAAAGAACAAGCAAGAATCTTATTACCTTTATCACAATACACCGAAGTATATTGGACAGCATCTTTTCAGGCCATTATGAATTTTATTGAGTTGAGAGATGAGAAAACTTCACAAATAGAAATACAATTGTATGCTAAGGCCATGAAAGAACTTATGTTTGATGTATATCCTAAAACAACTGAAATTTGGAGTAAATTGTATTGGGAGAAGTAGTTGTAATTGATACAATTGAAAAGTTTGAAAGACTCAAAGAAGGAGTTAAGAAAACACCATTTTTGTATTTACAAATATATTCAGATGTAAATAAACATCCATTAGAAAATAGAGTTAGTTGTTATTATATATTGTCGCCTACTGGTAATGAATACATTGTACCTGTTAATCATATTGAGAAAGTAATTGATTGTAGTGAGAAATTAAAAACTAATGAGAAGATTGCCATATATGATTTGAAAAGTATTGAACATTCCGCCATGATAGTGGCGCCAAATCAATATGATTTGAATTGGAGTAGATATATTAAAACAAATCAACCAGTTGATACAACTGAATATTTGACCAATGCTCACAACTTTTATTATAGAACACATTATGATAAAGAAAATGTAAATGATATAATACCATTGGTAAAACACTTGGAATATTTCAAAGCACTTAGTAAAGAGTTATTAGATTATTTAGAAACAGATGATGACCAAACCATATTAACTACATTAAAAGAAGTTGAAAAAAATGGTCTACAAACAACAGAAAAGTTGGTATATTCAGAGTATAATCCATTCACATCAACAGGCAGACCAAGTAATAGATTTGGTGGTATGAACTTTGCTGCATTGAATAAAAATGATGGTAGTAGAAAACAATTCATTAGTAGATTTGATAAGGGTTGGTTAGTGGAATTTGATTATGATGCCTATCATCCAAGATTGATTGGTAATAAGTTGAAGTATGATTTTCCAAAGGGTTCAGTTCATGAACATTTTGCACAATTATATGGTGTGGATTATGACGAAAGTAAGGCATTAACATTTAAATATATGTATGGAACAGTTCCACCAGAGATGAGAAATCATCCATTTTTTGGAAAAGTACATAAATATGTGATGAAATTGTGGGATAAATTTATTCGCTTAAATTCAACGGATTTTCTATTATCTGATATTTATAATAGGAAGATATATAGGAAAAACCTACTTGATATGAATCCAAATAAATTGTTTAATTATATGATACAATTGATGGAAACTGAAAGTAATATTGAGATATTGAGTGAGTTATTACCTAAAATAGAAAAGTATAGTAGTAAAATGATACTTTACAATTATGACTCATTTCTGTTTGATTGGGATGCAGAAGTAGATAAATTGGATTATTTGAAAGAAGTAAAGGTTATTTTAGAACGAAGTGGTAAGTATCCTACAAAAGTTAAAATAGGTAGGAATTATCATGAAATGGAAGATATTACGGAGAAATTTGTATGACAATCATTGATAGAATTTTGTTAGAATTATCAGCAAAGAAAGTAGTAGAAGATGGGATGCCGGATTTTACAAATGAAAAACACTTATTGGCATTAAATGAAGTATTGGTTGACTTAGGTTGGTCAATGGAAGCTAGAAGCGAGTTATTGTATTCTTTAATAAAAGAAGAAAGAGATGGTGATACTATAATTACATATAAAGATGATAAGGGTAATGATCAGGATGTAAAATTATCAACTGTTAGAAATTACTTATCAGATAAAGATTTGAAAACTAATAAAAATAAACAGGCAGCAGTAAAGGCTGCTAACATAGATCCAAAAACTGGTAAAGATAAACCTGAACCTGAAAAGGATAAGGAAGGTGGTGAAGATGGTGCACCACAGGGTATGGTTAAAAATCCAAATTATGCTCCTTATGACAGAGGAAGTAACGAGCCTGAATTTCTACCAGATCCTAATGCTGAAAAACCAACAGAAAAACCAACAGAAGAACCAACAGAAGAACCATTACCTGAACCAGTAGATAGGTCTAATTTTGCAGAGGGAACTTCACAACCAAAAGTGTCAGGTAGTAAGACTAAAACTAAAGACAGGCCTAATGGATTCCCAAAGGCTGACTATCCAACACAACAAGAAATACATGAAGGCTTAAATGACGGTGACTTTAGTAAATTACAAAAAGACCAAGCCGAAAGAAGGATTGATAGAGATGCTGGTAATGCTGGAGCAGGTGGTCCACCTGCTAGTAAGGGTGAAAGTATGTATTGTGATATTGTTACAAATCACGATGATGACCAGTTTGCTGAAGATGAAAAAGATAGAATAGATGAAGTTAAAGAACGGGACAAATTTAAAAATAAAAAATGGAATACTGCAGAACAGGCTACATTATTTGCACTTGGTATAGATCCAAACTCAGATGAAGCGGTGGAATATATGTCAAGGAGACAGGCATTTGCTGAAAAAGAATGTGAAAGAATGCAGGCGATGGATAAAAGTGTTTATAATAAGACTGGTAGAAGTGGTTTTGGTGGAAATAAAAAAGTACCTGCTCCTGAATTAGGAAAGGGTAAGAAAAGAACATTAGCGAATGATGAACCAGGTTCTTGTAATGAGGATTTTATAGATTGGGCAAAGGCAGCTTATGATGGTGGATTAGAAACTCAACGGTTATTAGATGATACACCTATGGTAAAAGAACCTAGAGAAACCATACAATCAGAACCATCAACAGATGATGCTGTACAGGCACATTTAGAAGATAAACAGAAAGAATTTTGTGATGCAGATCCAGATGGTGACGATTGTTTACATTATACTGCACAACTTGATGCGTTTAGTCATAATAGACAATACCATGATACCTATATTATTGGTAAGGATAAAAATGGTAGAACATATATAGTTTCAGTTTCTAATAAAAAAGGTAGTAATATGAAGGACCCCCAAAATAATACTACACCAAGAAATAGGTTTAAGGATATAAAGGCTGATATTAAAGATTCAGTTAGGGAAGAAGTAATAACAACATTAGATGAATCCATAGATCTTGTTAGTAATGTACAAAAAGAAACACGAGATTCTTCTGGTAAATTAACCAATCCAAATAGTTTGGCAGAACATACAGGAGGTGAGGATGCTGCACTTAGTGATAGCAGACGGAAAGATATATGTAAAAGGGGAAATAAAAGTACTGGTCAAAAGGGTTCTACTTCATTTAATAGGTGGATAGCAAAAAACTATCCTAATGAAAATTGGGATGATGTATGTAGTGGTGGTGATGATGGTAAATTATTAGAAATTCTTGGTAAATATAATGCCGATTCCGATTGGCATAAAGAAAATGGTGGTGAACCAGGTTATGATCCATTTTCTAAAGTGTTTGTAAAAATTGGTGAAAAGGTAAAGCAGAGAAACCTAACTCAATGGAAAAGAGATAATCCAGGTAGAAGTGTAGATGAGTATAATAAAGAAAGAAAGGATGAACTAGAGAACAAGAAAGATTTAACAGATGAAGAAAGATGTGAATTGATGAAATTAAAAGAACAAGAGGCTGTAAATGTAGCACATGATAATGTTATAAATTCTCTTAATGAGGCAGATAGGGGCAAGGTTGATGAAGAAGGAAAACCTACATATCCAGATGATAAAGATGGTAATAATGGTCCACATGGTAGAGCGTATATCCGTAGTGTAATGCATGCCTTACACTTTGATAGGTATATTAATATGAGTGAAGAAGAGTCTAAACAAATGATTGTTCAAATGGGAATAGAGGGTGCAAAACCTGATGATTTTAAAGCTTGTTTGGCTAAATTGAGTGGTTATGAGGGAGATCCAATTGATCCAGAAGAATTGATAGCTCATATAGAAAAGAGATGTCGAGTAGACAAAACAACAACACCACCTAGCATTGTCATAAAGGGGAATCCTAAAGATAAATTATTGATGGAAGATACATGGAGAACTGCAGGAACATCACAAAAAGTTACTTCTGGTATTGGTCAAGATATAAGAGATTGTATTGCTGAACGAACTAAGAAAAGAAGAGCTGACAAAATAAAAAAGGACAAAGAAGCTAAGAAGGGTGATACAGAATAATGAAAACCCAACTGCTCTGCACTTTCGTAAAGAAAGACCAATTAGATAAGATAGTCAATATCATTATCACTTGCAATGAAATATTGTATGATAAGGTATATATCTTTTCCAATAAGGAAGATTCAAATCAATTAATCTGTACTTATAATGTAGAGTATATAGAAAATTTTCAAGAGGGTATTATAGATACCATTTCATTACATAGAAAAAAACAAACAAATACATTGTATACAATCAATGCCTTAAATGAAGTTATAAGGTCAAAAAATGGTGGTGTGTTGGATAAATCATTCCAAGTAGATTGGAGTGAATACCAAAACTCATTGTTATTAACTAATGATTCAGGCCTGAACATTATTAAAACCAAAATTCATAAAATAATAAATGTGAATGATTGGGAAGTTGAATATTAATTGAAAACTAACAAAAATGTTAGTTTTTTTTTATTTTAGTTCTCTATTTATATTGCGAAACCGACTCGGATATGCCAACTGGTAATAAGGATAAAACACACGAGTGGTCGGTTAGTTAATAAAACCACAAACGGAGAACAAAAATGAAGCGACTTTTTTGTTTAATGCTAGTGGGAGTGTTGGCCTCCCAAGACTCACTTTCGGGTGAGAGCCACCAACCCAAAATCAAAAAACCATTTGAACTTAACTATTATGATATAAGACAAAACATATATGAAGAAACCAATATGACTGGAAATGTTATGGTGGAATTTATAATAGATAAAGATGGTACAGTTGTAGAACCTGAAATAGTTGACACTTTTAATGTTTCATTCAATGATGTTATCTTAGATAAAGTTAGAAGAATGAGATTTTCACCACCAATCCAAAACGGAGTACCAGTGAGAGTAAGATATAAATTGCCAATTACATTCAGATAAAAAAAAGTTACATTTTGAGAAAACTTCTTTATATATATTAATATATGAAGATTTCAAAGCGGCTCCAATTTTTAGTATCCACCTACTACCATGCTTAAAAAAGAGGAGTCGCTTTTTTTTGCAAAATAGCAAAATAAAATCACTTTTAATCAATCAAGGTTATATTTATTATTGTATCGTTAAATGATACCAATTAAAAATGAATATTAAACATAAAACAATAGGAGTTAAACAATGGATTTAAATGCAATAAAAAAGCGTCTTAGTCAGTTACAGACCACAAACAATCGCACATCCAGTCTTTGGAAACCACAACCAGGAAAAACACAAATAAGAATAGTACCTTATACATTCAATAAGGATAATCCTTTTATTGAATTATTTTTCCATTATAATCTGAACAATCGTTCTTATCTTTCACCAATTTCATTTGGTAGACCAGATCCAATTGAGGAATTTTCTCAAAAGTTAAAAGGTTCTGGTAGTAAAGAAGATTATCAGTTGGCCAAGAAGTTGGAAGCAAAAATGAGAACTTTTGCACCAGTAGTTGTTCGTGGGGAAGAAAGACAAGGCGTCCGTTTTTGGGGTTTTGGTAAAACAGTTTACCAAGAACTACTATCCATAATAGCTGATCCTGATTATGGTGACATTACCGATCCAGTAAATGGTCGTGATGTTGTTGTGGAATTTATCACTGCTGAAGAAAGTGGTGCTAGTTTCCCTAAAACCAATATTAGGGTTAAACCAAATCAAACTGCCATCTCTGATGATCCAGATGTATTAGAGTTAGTCAAAACACAACAAGAGATTAGTGAAATCTATCAAGAGTTGAGTTATGATGACTTAACAGAAGTACTGAATAATTGGTTAAATCCAAGTGAAGATGAGAAAGAGGAAACTCAAGTATCAACTGCTGACTTGGCTGCCAGTAAAACAGTATCAAATACTTCTGAAGCATTTGACGAACTATTTAATTCGTAAATAATAATAAACAGATAGAAGGCGTTTAAATACGCCTTCTATTTATTTTGGAGATGAGAATGTCAGTAAATGATATTTTGGCCACTACCCTGGCCGACAGTTTAAACAAAAAATTCAAAGACACTAAAGTTGCTTACTTCTTAGATGGAAGTGATACTACACCAACTGATATAAAAGACTTTATATCAACAGGTAGTTCTATGTTAGATTTGGCTATATCAAATAGACCAGATGGTGGAATTGCCGTAGGTAGAATTACAGAAATCAATGGATTAGAATCAAGTGGTAAATCTCTACTTGGTGCTCACATCCTTGCAGAGACTCAAAAGAAAGATGGTATCGCTGTTTATATAGATACAGAGACATCAGTTTCACAAGATTTCTTAGAAGTATTGGGTGTTGATATGGGTAAAATGTTATACCTACATTTAGAAACCGTAGAGGAAATATTTGAAGCCATTGAAGAAATAGTGACTAAAGTTAGAGAAAGTGATAAAGACCGATTGGTAACAATAATGGTTGATTCACTGGCAGCCGCATCTACTAAGGTAGAGATTGAGGCTGATTTTGAGAAAGATGGTTGGGCTACTTCAAAGGCAATCATCATCTCAAAAGCAATGAGAAAGATTACTCAAATGATTGGTAGACATAAAATTGCTTTAGTATTTACTAATCAACTTAGACAAAAACTCGGTGTAATGTTTGGAGATCCTTGGACAACAAGTGGTGGAAAAGCATTACCATTTCACGCATCTACTCGTATTAGGTTAAAAAATATGGGGCAGATTAAAGATTCCAAAAAGAATGTATTAGGTATGAAATGTCGGGCTCAAATTGTGAAGAACAGATTGGGACCACCTTTAAGACACGCCGACTATGATATGTACTTTGATAGAGGTATTGATAATTATGGTGCTTGGTTAACAGTATTGAAAGAACATAAACTCATTAAGAGTGGTGGTGCTTGGTATACATTAACAGACCAAGATGGTAAAGACCATAAGTTCATGTCTAAGGATTGGGAAGA
>CETI01119043.1_pt1 | contig 14341 bp, 14 predicted proteins | sample 361441 | NCBI WGS metagenome assembly CETI01 (sample SAMEA2622478, study PRJEB7988) | marine metagenome | biome: marine biome (ENVO:00000447); feature: deep chlorophyll maximum layer (ENVO:xxxxxxxx); material: "saline water (ENVO:00002010), including plankton (ENVO:xxxxxxxx)" | depth 90 m | reverse complement strand
AATATTAAGTCTGAAACTAATAAACTTTTCCTATCTAGAATTAAAGCCTCAAGAAACCAGCTTGGAAAATTTTGAAAGTTTGAGTCTACTGCACCAGAAAAACTTATCACAAATGTTGACAGAAATAATGAAACGTACACCCCAATAGTTATATAAAATGCCTTAAAAAGATTTGATTTATGTTTTGATATATCTTTGAGTACTCTTTCTAATGTTAATGAAGAAAATAGGACAACAGAAAATATTGAAATTAAAATTATGAATGTTACAGATCTAAACTTGTTATAACCTGGTAAATAATCAAAAAATAAATTATTTATAAAACTCATATTACTGCCCATGCTTAGTATAACACTGAGAATGAGAAGGTATAATATCCAGAGTTTTTCATTTCTCTTAAGTATTAAAATCCCTAATACCAGTAGAAATAAGCATATAGAACCGGCAAAATAGGGGGCTGTTAACGGCTGGTCACCCCAGTATGTAGGCACATTTCTTAACTGATTGTTTATTTGAACTGTGCTAACATTATTTTTCCTCAATGCCTTACCAAGATTTGAGTCTCTCTCTAATGTCTGCCTACTTGAACCACCTAATATATTTGGAATAAATAGAGTTAGAGGTTCAAAAAAACCATTGCTGTATTGAAATGCATAATCTTTATCAAGTCCTGTTACGTCTGATGATAGTTCTGATTTACCCCTAATTGAAATATCGGAATATTCTAGTATAGCCCATATTTCTCCAAAAAATGTACCAATAGAAAGCATTGCTGCGAATATTAAAATAGTAATTCTCTTAATAAAAAAACTTAACTTATTAATAGAATAAAAATATAATAGCTGTCCTCCTCCATAAAAAATTAATATAAGTAAAGTATAATATGTGATTTGAAGGTGGTTTATTCTTAATTGAAGAGCAAGAGCAATAGCAGTAATTATAAATCCCAAATTTCTATTTCTATGAATGCACAAGTGTACACCTCCTAATATTAAAGGTAAAAAGGCAGCGGTACTAATTCTCGCATTATGTCCTGCTGATATGCCAATTACCATATAGGATGATAATGTAAAAGCAATAGATCCAAATAATGCAATCTCTGGTCTTACCCTAAAACATAAAAGCATAATATAAAAAGAGATAAATGATATAATAAAACTACTTACTGGGTGTGGGAAAAAAAGACTATATATTTTATGAATATAAATAATGATATTATTACTCCACTTAACATCAATTAAATATGCAGGCATCCCAGAAAACATAGAATTTGACCATAAAGCCTCTTCATTATTATTTTTTCTAAACTCAATAGTCTCATTTGCTGAGTACTTCCATTGTTCAATATCGTGTTGTTTTATCTTTTTATTTTCAAAAAATATAGGATTAAATATAAATACAGTAAGAGAAATGAATACAGCTAAAGATATTATATGTTTATATATGTCCTTCATCCTAATTAATGATTATTGAAATATAAATAGTATTCATTAAATAAATTAATCATTATATGCTTTAATTATTATTTTTGTAGATATATGTTTGAAAACCTTAGTAATAAATTAGATAGAGCCTTTAAAGTATTAAAGGGACAAGGTAGAATTACTGAAATAAATGTAGCTTCTACAATAAAGGAAATAAGAAGAGCTCTTATTGATGCGGATGTTAGCTATAAAGTAGCCAAAGAGATCACCTCTAAAATAAAAGATGAAGCTATGGGTCAGAATGTTCTTATTTCTGTGTCTCCAGGTCAATTACTTACTAAAATTGTTGCTGATGAATTAACAAATTTAATGGGGGGTGAGTCTGCTGAAATATCTCTAGATGGAAACCCTAATATAATATTACTTTCAGGACTTCAAGGTTCAGGAAAAACAACTTTCACTGGAAAGCTAGGAAGGTTTTTAACAAAAAAAGGTAAAAAAACCTTGTTAGTTGCTTGTGATGTATATAGGCCAGCAGCAATAGAACAACTTCATGTAATCGGAGATGATCTTAAAATTGAAGTTTTTTCAGATTCTAAATCAAAGTCACCATTAAATATTGCAAAAAAAGCTATCAAACATGCTAAATCAAATGGATTTAAATCTGTTATAATTGATACTGCAGGTAGGTTAGCAATTGATGAAAAAATGATGGATGAAATAAAGGGTTTAAAAAACACATTAAAACCTCATGAAACTCTTTTTGTGGTTGATTCAATGATTGGACAAGATGCCGTTCTCACTGCAAAGACATTTAATGAAGCAATTGATTATGATGGGGTAGTTTTAACAAAATTAGATGGTGATTCCAGAGGAGGTTCTGCTTTATCTATTCGAAAAGTTGTTGATAAGCCAATTAAATTTATAAGTACAGGAGAAAAAATGGATGCTTTAGATGTTTTTCATCCAGATAGAATGGCAAAAAGAATTTTAGGTATGGGTGATGTAATTAGTTTAGTTGAAAGAGCCCAACAAAATTTTGATGAAGAAGAAGCGAGGAAACTTCAAAAAAAGATGTTTGAAAATACTTTTGGATTAGATGATTTTTTAAGTCAAATCCAAAAAATTAAGAAAATGGGAAATTTAAAAGATTTAATTGGGATGATGCCAGGTGTATCTTCAAAAGTTAAAGATTTAGATGTAGATGATGAATCCTTTAAACCAATTGAATCAATAATATATTCTATGACTCCTAGTGAAAGAAAAAATCCAGATATACTGAATGGATCAAGAAAAAAAAGAATAGCTTCAGGAAGCGGTACTTCCGTACAAGAAATAAATCAATTAGTTAAACAATTTAATCAGATGAGGAAGATGATGAAAATGATGAAAAAATCAGGTCCTTCTGGTATGATGTCTGCTCTTGGATTAAAAGAAAAGTAATCATTTATACATCACATTTTTTACAGCTTTCATTGCTTTATCAACATTCGGTGTGATTTCTTTAATTAGAGTAGGAGCATAGTGAAATGGAACATCCTCACATGTAATTCTATGAACTGGAGCATCTAAATAATCAAATGCAAATCTTTGAACATGATGACTTATCTCTGATGATATTGAGGCTAATGGCCATGCTTCCTCAATAATTACTAATCTATTTGTTTTTTTAACTGAATTTATAATACTTTTATAATCTATTGGTCTAACTGACCTTAAATCAATTAATTCAATATTAATATTTTCTTTTTTTGCTGCATTATAAGTTTCTTCAGCTACTTTCATCATTTTTCCAAAAGATATTAAAGTAACGTCATCACCTTCATGAACAATTTTTGATTTTCCAATTGGTATAGTATATTCTTCTTCTGGAACTAAACCTTTATCTCCGTACATTAATTCAGACTCCATAAAAATAACTGGATCATCATCTCTAATAGAAGTTTTTAATAATCCTTTTGCATCATATGGGTTTGATGGAACAACAACTTTTAAACCTGGTGTATTAGCATACCAGTTTTCAAAATTTTGAGAATGTTGTGCACCCAATTGTCCAGCATTTCCAGTTGGACCTCTAAAAACTATTGGTATATTGAATTGACCACCTGACATTTGATACATTTTTGCGGCTCCATTAATAATTTGATCTATAGCAACAAGAGAAAAATTAAATGTCATAAATTCTACAATGGGTCTAAGACCGTTCATTGCAGAACCAATTCCAATACCACTAAAACCTGTTTCAGCTATAGGAGTATCAATAACTCTTTCTGGTCCAAATTCATCTAACATACCTAGGCTCACTTTATAGGCACCATTATATTCTGCTACCTCTTCACCAATCAGATATACATCTTTATCTGACCTCATCTCTTCTACCATTGCCTCTCTTAAAGCCTCTCTAAATTGAATTTCTCTCATTGATGCAAAAATAAAAAAAGGCCTCAATAATGAGGCCTTTTCTTTAAAAAATATTAGATATTTTATTTTAATTCATCGCTGCCTTAACTGCATCAGAATAATTAATAAATTCAACATCTAGAGCAGCCTTATTTTTTAAATCATAATCAGATTCTCCAGCAAATGCTTTTCTAAGATTTTCAGTTAATGATTCAGATTTTCCTTCTCTTGCATCACAGATTGCAACTAAATAATACCAGTCACCCGGAACAGCAGACCAGCTTTCAGGTCGTATAGAAGCAATCATGTCTAAATTACCTCTAGCAGAATTCACATCATCTAAAACCAAATTAGCAATAGAGGATCTAAATAGAGACCAAATTTTAATCCACGTATTCCAATTTTTCATTTGTCCTTCACCTTTTACATCAACTTTATTTAGATATTCAAGAGCAGCTTCATGATTTCCTAATGCAATTGCTACTGCACCTTGAGAGTTATAAAGAATATTTTGAACAATACTCACATCAGTTCCAATGTTTTCAGCTTTTCTAAGATATTCAGAAGCAGTATTAAAATCATATTTTAGAGCAGATGATGAAGCTAAATTCATGTAAGCTTCAATATTTTCTTCTTTATTTAAAGAAATGTTAAGTTGAGTTTCAGCATCTTCTAATAGTTTAAGTTGAGCTTCAGAACCTTCTTCTTCTTCTTTTGCAAGTTGAATATGAACCATACCAAAATCGTTATGAGCTTTCCATGTACCTCCCCATTTAACAGCAGCTCCATATATTGCAGCTTTTTCTTTTAAATCTGGAGTCAATGTAGCAGAAAATAATAGTTCACCATGCGATAATGCATCTGATGATGCTTCTCCAGAAACAATATTTTGTGATATAGCTAATATTTCATTATTAGGTTTTTTCTCAATTATAGTTGTTACTTCAGTCCTAGCATTTCTTAGATCTGGATAAATCTCTTTCATTAAAGTATTATAAAAACCAAGTTTAGATAATGATTTTTCTTTATCAACAAATGATCCTCCACCATTAATTATTGCTCCAATTTGAGATCTTTGTTCAGAAGTTAATGAATTTGAAGCTCTTAATGCTCTTCGTAATGCATTCCAATTTTCTACAACAGGAACAAGATCAAAACTTATTTCACTTGCATCATCTTTATAATCATATTTATCCATTTGAGCTCTGTAATATTTTTCAATTGCAGAAGCTCTTCTGTCAGCTAATGATTCGTTAACTTTTGTTGAACCTTCTGGTGAATGAGCTCCAGTAATATTAACACCCTTAGTAATATTCTTTTCAGCTATAAATGCTGAAAACTGATCACCTCTATCACTTTTCTTCTCAGAACCTCTTAAATAAGCACTTCCTTGATTAAAATAAAAGTCAAGAGTTGTAATTTCTGTTTCTTCGGCATCAGTGTAACCTGGATATGTTCTTATGGTTCCTATATTCTGTGCTTGATTAAATCTTTGTGTAGAATTTACACCATTAGCTACATCACTTGATTCTGTATTTAGGTTTTTACCTGTTGCTACTACTTTAGCATTACCAACAACTGATAATTTTTGAGGATTATCAACCATAGAGTCATCAAAAGGTAATGATAAAGACTTAGTTGATTTAGTTAATGAATTTGAGCTATTTGGATAATCTGAAGCTTTAAATTCTATTGATCCAGCGTCTTTACCATCATATTCAAAATTAAGTGTATAACTTGTGCCTTTCGGTAACATTCCTACTGGAAGGGTTGTTTCTACATCAAAAACAACATTCCCACCTTTCATTAGAATAGGATCTGGATTTACATTAATTTGTTGTTGTTTAGATAATTGAATCATTTTGTTGAGTGGGTTACACCCAGAAATCAATACTAAAACAACAAGAGATATTTTTAAAATATTAATATTTTTCATGTTTCTTTTTATTTAATCAATTTTAAGATTTTAGCTTAATTGACAAAAATACATATTTTTATCAATATTGGTAAAAAAAAATTATAAATCACTAAACCTCTTTTTACCTTTTAGAAAATATTCAACTGGAATAATTTTATTTCTAATTAAAGATCTATTATCTATATCTTTTCTTTTATTAATGATATATTTTGGAAAATTAATTATCAAATATATGTATGCTCTAATAATTGATATAAAACTCATAAATGATTTTTTAAAAATTAAAAATCTTAATGATGCCGTAAAATCTAAAATAAATCTTAATGGAAGTTTGAAGAGTAAGTAAATTCGTTTTTCATTTTTTGTAATCATTATGAGATTGTTTCTAAAATTTAGATATGCTTTTTTGCTAGTTTCATAACTAAGTGTACCTCCTCCTAAATGATACACAATACTATTAGGAAAACAATAATTCATATAACCTTCTTTTCTTAACCTCCAACAAAGATCAATTTCCTCCATATGTGCAAAAAATTCTTCATCAAATCCACCAATATTTTTAAAAAGTTGATTTCTTATCATAAAACATGCACCTGAAGACCAGAATGTTTCTTGATCATCATCATATTGACCTTTATCTTCTTCAGTATGATCAAAAATTCTACCTCTACAAAATGGATAGCCAAGAAAATCCAAATATCCACCACATGCTCCAGCATATTCAAATTTATTTTTCTCATTATAAGACAAAATTTTAGGTTGACAAGTACCTATAAAATGATTTTTTTCCATTTTATTTAGCATTGGTTCTAACCAATTTTTAGTTACCTCTACGTCATTATTTAAAAGAACAAAATATTCGGAATTTATATTTTTTAATCCTTTATTATATCCTTTTGCAAATCCATAGTTTTTTTTATGTCTTATTATTTTAATTTTTGGATAATTATTATTTAAAAATTTAATTGAATTGTCTGAGGAGTGATTATCAATAATAAATATTTCACATATATTTTTATTTGTATAATTGAAAACTGAAGGTAAAAACTTCTTTAAATAATTTTCACCATTAAAATTAAGAATAACTACTGCTACTTTTTTTATTGATTTAATCATTTAAATAAATTACCCATATCAAACCCAGGAATATTTGGTAGAATATCACCTGTTTTTTCTTTCATATGCTCTTTTATTTTTATATCAATATCATTTAATGCTTTATTAGTGGCAGCAACTATTAAATCTTGAAGCATTTCTTTTTCATCTAATATACTTTTATCGATATTAATTGATAAAATTTCCTTTTTACCATTGATATGCACTGATACAAGACCTGCACCAGACTCACTTTTTAATTCAATAGTATCTAATTCATCTTTAATTTTTTTCATTTTTTCTTGGGCTTCTTTAATCTTTCCCATCATTTTCATCATATCTAACATAATTTTCACTATTTAATTAATATAAATTTTCCAGTAACATTAATATCGTTATCATTTTTTATAAAACTAATTTTATAAACATATGTGTCTTGAATAACTTTTCCCTTAAATACACCATTCCAACCAATATTTATATCATTACTTTCAAAAACTTTCTCACCGTATTTATTAAAAATAATCATTTTATAATCACTAACAGGTAAAAATAAAGGTTTAAATACATCGTTTAATCCGTCATCATTCGGTGTGAATGCATTTGGGATTGGTATTGGGTTATAATTTTTTTTACTTTTTATACAAAATGTATTTGAAATTGATTTTTTATTCTCATAAAATCCAATAACATTATAACAGTATTCATTGTTTTCTAATATTCCATTATTATCTAGTAGACTATTTTGATTTTTATAAAGTTTTTTAAAAGGTTTATTATTTTTAAGGACATCTAGGGAATCAAATATATTATTGTAATTAAATTCTAATTTTATTCCATTACTTTCTTCAAAAACATTTAAATATATTAAACATATCTCATCTATGATTTCCATATTATCACAACCATATGTTTTAATTATTTTTATACACCTACTATTAAAATTCTGATTTTTAATTTCAATATTAGAGTATTCATAATATAAGAAAGATGGAGAAAGAAAAGTTGTATCAATTTTGTTATCAATTAATATTTCATAATTAGTACTCTTCTCTGGATTATATGTTAGATTAAATAATCTTAAATCATTTCCTAATTTAACAGAATCTATTATTTCAAAAACTTTATCTTCGAGTGGAGCAATTTTTAAATCAAATTTAGAACAGTTAATATCATTTCCATCAAATAAACCAACTACATATCCTTCTAAAGTATTATCATCATTCAACAAATTAGAATAATTAATTTTATTAAGTCCGTTTTGTAGATTCTGAATTATATTACCTTGAACAATTAAATTATAACTATCATAGTAATCATCATTTATTATAATTTCTAGGTAATTGTTTAAACAATTAAATAAGCTTACATCTAATTCTTTAGGATTTAAAGCTTCGATTTCCAAAATATCTATTTTTTCAACTCCATCTTGGTTTATTGCTTGAGCAATTATATACTTACCTGATGTACTATAAGTAAAAGAATTACCTGAAGATGGTTTAAATACATTATTTGTTGTGTTAAAATTAAAATCATATTGAACTACATTAACTGAGGGATCTATATTTTCAGAAATTATTTCAACCTCTAGTGGAATACATCCTTTTTTTATATTTACAGTAAACCTTCCCAATTCACTTGATTGAGCAATTATAAAATTTGATATAAAAAGTAGAATGAAATTTAATAAATAGCGAAGCACCATTAGTTTATCTAGATACTTTTGAAATTATTTCATTTATAGTTAGGTTTTCTTGAGTTCCATCTTTCATATTTTTCAATGTAAATAATTTTGATTTAACTTCATCTTCACCGATAATAATAACGAAAGGAATCTTATTTTTATTTGCATATTGAAGTTGTTTTTTTATTTTACTATTTTCAGCATAAACATCAACTTTAATATTTTGTTTTCTTAGTGAGTTTGCTATTTCTAAGGATTTACTAATATATTTTTCAGATAAATAACTGACTAAAACATCATTAGATTGATTTAAATTATTTGGAAAAAGATTTCTTTCTTCCATAATTTCAAAAATTCTTTCAATACCAAAAGATATTCCTACACCAGAAATATTTTTTAAACCAAAAATTTCAGTAAGGTCATCATATCTTCCACCACCACATAAACTTCCTAAATCCTTGTTTTCTAATACAACTTCAAAAATAGAAGATGTATAATAAGATAAACCTCTAGCCAAATTAAGATCAAATTCAAATTTTGAAGTTAATTTCATTAATGATTCAATTTCTGATACACCTTCACTGCCAATTTTTGAACTTTTTAAAATATCTTTTATATAATTTAATTTTTGTTCATTAGAGCCTTCTAATATTAAAATTTTATTGATCTGATTAATTGAATCTTTAGTTAACTTAATTTTTTTTAATTCTTGATTAATTTTATTTAAACCGATTTTATCAATTTTATCAATAATTATGCAAAATTGATTGAATTTATCTTGAAAATTGAATACCTCTGAAATTCCTGCGAGAATTTTTCTATTATTTACCTTAATAATGAAATCTTCAATTTTAACTTTGTTAAAGATTGAAATAACAAGATTAATTATTTCATTTTCACATATTATTGATTTTGTTCCAATATAATCAACATCACACTGATAAAACTCTCTAAATCTTCCTCTTTGTGGTCTATCTGCTCTCCAAACCTTTTGAATTTGATATCTTTTGAATGGTAAAATAATTTTATCTCTATTCATTGAAACATATCTTGCAAATGGAACAGTAAGGTCATACCTTAAACCTATTTTTGATATTTTGGATCTTAAACTATTTGAGTTTATTATATCATCGTTATCAATACCTTCTAAAAAATTACCTGAGTTAAGAATTCTAAAAATTAATTTATCACCTTCTTCACCATATTTTCCATTTAATACCTCCAAATTTTCAATTGAAGGAGTTTCAATAGAATTGAATCCATAAAGTGAAAATATATTTTTGATTATGTTTAGAAGATAATCTCTTTTTAACATAATAGTTGGACTAAAATCTCTAGTCCCTTTTGGTAATGATGGATTTATTTTTTTCAATTCATTTAAATTTATTACAAAGCTAGCAAATGATTTACATTATTTTTTATTTAAATTGCGCCAATAATTAATTATATGGCAGTAACAAGATTAGAAAGAAAAGGTAGAAGAAACGTTTCGAAGGCGAAAAGAGCTAAACAAGTCATTAAAAGTCTTAACTCTAAACCTGTGATTAAAAATGTAGATGTTGAAGCAATTAAAAAGAGTTTTGGAAAAAAAACATCTAAAAAGTAATTTAATTTAATTCAATAGCTTCTAAATTTTTAATTTTTTTATTCTCTACTTTAAACCTTAAAATAGTTTTCTTCCTATGAAAACCTATTTTTCCACAAGATCCAGGATTTATGTAAAGCAAATCGTTTTCAAAATCTTTCTTTATTTTTAAAATATGGCTATGACCACATATTAAAATATCTGGCTTAAAATTCTTTATTAAATTTTTAGTTTTCAGATTATATTGAGGTGGACTACCTGCAATATGAATAATTAGAAATCTTAAACCATCAATAGAAAAAAATAGATATTCTTTGGTTTCTTTTCTTATTATATCATTATCAATATTTCCATATACAGCCCTAAGCTTTTTATAATTTTTAAGTTCTTTTAAACAATTTAAATTACCAATATCTCCAGCATGCCATATTTCGTCACAGTTTTTAAAATAAATTGAAATATCAGGGTGTAAATAACTATGTGTGTCGGATAGAAGACCAATTTTCATAAGATCAAAAAGTAATTAATTATCAATCTTTCTAATCCTATTTTTAATTCTAGACCATATGCTGTCTAATTTTTTAATTTGATCTTCATTTGCTATTTCACGAATTTTTTTCCAATGTTTCATTCTTTCTTCATTAAGTAAAATTGCTATATCATAATAATTATTCATATTAACAGTATTAGAGTCAATATCCTTTGATATATCATCCATAATTATAAGATCAAATTTTCTTAATTTTCTTTCAATTTCTTTTTTCTTAGAATCGTACCTTTTGTATTCTTTAACTGCTAATTTTAATTGATCTTCATCAAATTCAATTCTTTTTTTTAAATAATTCATCTCATTTTTAAATTCTGAATTATTTCGTATTTTAGACTTTTTACCAATGAATATGAAATAAATATTAGATATTAAAAGTATTCCAATTATAGTATATTGTAACTTATTCTTCATTAGAGGTAAAATTAATTATATCATTTTTATTCGATTCAAAATAAAATTCATTTATATCAACTGATAGGTTATTTAGTCCTTCGGTTTCATTACTAGTTATAAAAAAAATATTAAGTACTAAAAGAAATGAGACTAGCATTATCAAAAAAGGTCTCTCATATCTTAAATAAAATTTTTCTGAATTATTGATATATTCTAGTTTTGATGAAAGTCTAGTATAAAAAAAAGGTTTAATTTCTACTTGTTTTATATCATTTACGGCATCTAAAATTTTTTCTATTCGTTTATTCATAAAAGACTATTTAATATATAATTTAATGTAAGTTCAAAAGATTTATTTTTCCATTCTTCACCCTGGATATTAGTAATATTTTTTAAACTTCTTAGTGATTTAATTTGAACGGAAAGTCCCTCATAAATCTCAAAACCTAATCCAAAGACAAAATTTGTATCATTTTCATTAAAATATTTTTTCTCAAATTTAAAATCTGGATTTTGACTCGTTGCATTTGAACTGAGATTACTTGTTTTTGTTTCTGAGGTGTTGAAATCTTGAATTATATGAATTTGTGGTCCTAAAAAAATATTAAATTTTTGAAATTTAAAGTCTAACAGCATTGGAAATTGTAAATAAATGAGATTATTGTTAAATCTTGTTTTATTAACATCTTCAAGTATCACTCCCTGTGATGAATAATTTACTCCTGATTTAATTCCTATTTTTCTTTTAATAGTTTTTTCATCAACATTTGTTGAAGACAAATCAAAATATAATTCAAGCATTAACCCTGCATTATAACCAGTATATGAATCTACTCTATAGGGTAAACCTCCAATAGTATTCCATTTTACTCCTGCTGTATAAGGACTATTTTCTGATTGTAAGGTTTGACTTGAAATTCCAGTCCCAATATTTAAACCTACATTCAGGTTTTGTGAATAGCTTGATAGGCTATAAAACAATATAAGAGTAAAAAATATTTTATTATTCATAATTATTAGAAGTTAAAATTAATTATTTCTTGTCACTCAATTTTTTTTCAAGATATTTTTTTAAATTTTTTTTTGCACGAAAAATTAGAGATTCAATAGATGATGTTGATCTTTCCATTATTCTAGAAATCTTTTTATAAGATAATCCTTGAATATTTTTTAGTATATATGCAGTTTTTTGTTCTTTATTAAGCGAATTTATTGCTTCAAATAACATTTTAGCTTCTTCTTTTTTTTCTAATATAATACCTGGATGATGAAATTGAGGTATATCAATGCTTGATCCATCTTCTCTAAATAAATTAATGATTTTTGAAAATCTCTTTTTTCTTTTTTTAAACCTTAGATGTTCATAGCATTTAGATAATGTTATTCTATAAATCCATGTTGATAAACTTGATTTTTCTCTGAATTTATTAATGGATTTATAAATTTGAATGAATACCTCTTGGGTTAAGTCATCAGCTTCCTCAGTATTTTGAATTATAGAAATTGATGTATTAAAAATGAAATTTTTGTATTTATCAACCAATAACCTGAAAGCATTTTCATCACCCTCCCTTAAATTTTTTATTAATTTTTTTTCTTCCAAGCTTTTATTTGCATATTAAGTAAAAAAAACAACTTAAATCTAAATTGAAAATTAATTTATGTTAATATGATTGAAGTTAATAAACCTACTTTATTGCTTAACAAAGAAAAATCTTTTAATAATATTTTAAAAGTTCAAAGAAAAATTAAAAATAGTAATGTTGAAATGAGACCTCATTTTAAAACTCATCAATCATTAGAAATTGGAAAATGGTTTAAAGAATTTGGAATAAATAAGATAACAGTTTCCTCAGTTTCTATGGCAAAATATTTTTCAAAAGATTGGGATGATATTACTATTGCTTTTCCTTTAAATATTCTTGAAATTAATGATATTATCAAACTTCAAGAAAAAATTAATATTAATATTTTAATTGATTCTTTTGAAGCCTTTTTAATATTAGTTGAGTCAAATGAAAAGTTTAATGTCTATATTAAAATAAATGTTGGTTACAACAGAGCTGGATTGGATATTGATGATCCAGAAATTAATAAAATCATAGATTTTGCTTCACAGTCAGATAAAATAAATATTTTAGGGTTTTTATCTCATTTCGGAAATACATATTTATCTAGATCTAATATAGAAATACAATCAATCTTTAATAATTCAATTAAAAAATTAAAGTCTTTAAATAGTAGATATCCTGATTATCTCATATCAATAGGGGATACCCCCTCCTCAAGTATCATTAATAAATACCCAAATTTTATTAATGAGATCAGACCTGGTAATTTTATATTTTATGACTTAGCTCAGAATAAAATAGGTTCATGTAATCTAGATGATATTGCGTTGAGAATGATTTGTCCAGTTGTATCCATTAACTCCATTGATAATACCTGTTTAATCTATGGAGGTTCTGTTCATTTTTCAAAAGATTATATTGTTGATAACAAGATGAATTGTTTTGGATATGTTTACCATGGTAATACTTGGGGTACAAAATCAAAAATTGGTTTTATAAAATCATTATCTCAAGAACACGGTAAAATTCAAATTGAAAAAAAAATAGATTTGAAAATTGGTGATTTAGTTTCTGTTATTCCAGTCCACTCCTGTTTAACAATAGATAAAATGAGAGAAATATTTATTGAATCTAAAAAATTTAAAATCATGGACTAATCAAGTCCATGTGTTAGTCTTTTAAGAGGCTTCATTAATAGAATAACAAGCAAACCAAAAATTGTACAGAAAACGAAAATTCCAAAAAATATCTCATATTCTCCAGCGGTCTGTGCCCATTCACCTAAAGATGCAGCTAACTTATTTCCAAATCCAGTACAGGCAAAATAGGTTCCCATCATTATTGATGCATACTTAACTGGAGATAATTTGGTTATTAATGCCATTGCAGTTGGAGAAGTACATAATTCACCAAGAGTATGAAGTAGATATGCTAAAACTAAATAATACATTGCGCTAGAACCATTTCTTTCAAATTCTAAAGCAGCCTCACTCATAACTAAAAATCCAAGAGCCATTATAATTACACCCACTGCCATTTGAAATAAAAGTGCAGATTCTTTTCCTAAAGACTTCCACCATGACCAAAATTTACCTACAGCAACTGCAAATAAAACTATGAATCCAGCATTTAAAGATTGGAACCATGTAGCAGGTACTTCAAAACTGATACTCTCAATTAGTCTATTTGTTTTTTCATAAGCATAAATATTCATAAGTCCC
>CETI01040874.1_pt1 | contig 14444 bp, 6 predicted proteins | sample 361441 | NCBI WGS metagenome assembly CETI01 (sample SAMEA2622478, study PRJEB7988) | marine metagenome | biome: marine biome (ENVO:00000447); feature: deep chlorophyll maximum layer (ENVO:xxxxxxxx); material: "saline water (ENVO:00002010), including plankton (ENVO:xxxxxxxx)" | depth 90 m | reverse complement strand
GGGGTAGTGAATATCGGTCATGGAATAACTATTGAAATGGAAAAAAAGAAAAGAAAAAATAATCAATCAAAACCTGGGCGGGAGGTTAAACAGGTAATTCCATATGAGTTGAATGCAAACACAGAAAACTTGTCTTCTTTGCTTGATAAAGCAATTCAAAATAAAGCTTGGCCAGGATGCGTTTTACTTGGAGCTAAAGATGGAAAGATATTTATACATGAAGCTTCAGGTTTTCATACTTATGATAAAAAGAGAAAGGTAAGAGAAAGTGATATTTTTGATCTAGCCTCCATTACAAAGGTCATTTCTACAACATCAGCAATTATGAAACTATATGATGAGAATCTATTGGGATTAGATGATCTTGTTATTGATCACCTTCCCAAGTTCAAGGGTAAACAAAAGAAATATTTTGATCATAAGTCCAAAATAACCATAAAACATTTATTAACCCACACATCAGGCTTGCCTCCGTTCCGACAGTATTTTTTAATGGAAGGATCTGTAGATACAAGATTGGACAGTATATTTAATACAGAGCCAGTTTTTGACCTAAATGAGAAAATGGTTTATTCTGATGTTGGAATTATTATACTTGGTAAGATCATTGAAAGGGTGAGTAAAGTGGGGGTTGATGAATATGTTCAATCAAATATTTTTGATCCATTAGGAATGAACAATACTTTCTTTAACCCACCAAAAGAAAAATTACATCGTATTGTTCCTACTGAAATTGATCTAAAGGGTAATTTGATCAAAGGATATGTCCATGATGAGAATGCCTACAGTATAGGTGGGGTTGCTGGCCATGCGGGTCTATTTTCAAAGACCAAAGATCTAGCAATTTTTTCTCAAATGATGTTGAATAAGGGCCTATACGGTTGGAAAAGGGTCTTTAGAACCGAGACCGTAGAGCTATTTACTCAGAGAGCGAATATTATCGAAGGCGATTCGAGATGCCTTGGCTGGGACAGTCCATCCGGTAAGGCTTCGGGAGGTGTATATTTAAGCAATACAAGTTATGGACATACTGGTTTTACAGGTACCAGCCTCTGGATAGATCCGAAAAATGACATGATCGTGATCCTTTTAACCAATTCGGTACACCCAAATAGAGAATCAAAATCCCCAAACTATTTTGATTGGCGCCAGAAGATCCATTCAGCGGTATATGAGTCCATTGGGATAACTGAAAAAAATACAGATCTACAATGGCGAAAAGAGTGGTAGTATTTTGATAATAAATTATTGCAATCAATTTTGATAACATTATATAATCATTCAATGCAATTGGTCAGATTCATAACAGTTCTATCCCTTTCTAAGGTCTTATTGTTGGGTGGCGTCACTGGAAAAGTATCGGGAAGGGTCATTGATTCAAATACAAATGAAGCACTTATTGGCGTGAATGTAATGTTGGTAGGTACCTCTTTAGGATCTGCCACTGATGATGATGGTTACTATCACATTTTAAATGTACCACCTGGGTTTTATGATCTTAGATCAAATATGATAGGATACGCAGAAAAAACTATAACAGGAATAAGAGTTGAGATCGACCTGACCGCCGTTATAGACCTGGACCTTTCTGTTGAAGCAATTGAAGGTGAAATGATTACAGTTGCGGCAAACCAGAAACTTGTAAAAGTGGATGTGGCCTCTAGCCAAAAATCGATCTCATCTGAAAAAATATCAGAAATGCCTGTTAGTAGTGTTTCTGAAGTGGTTGGGCTTTCCGCTGGTGTCTCAGGCCTCTCGGTTCGTGGTGGAAGTTTTAATGAAACACAATTTATGGTTGATGGCTTAGTGCTTAATGATGAACGAACAAGCGAACCAACCACAGGCATACCATTGAGTTCTATCCAAGACATATCATTACAAACAGGTGGATTTGGGGCGGAGTACCGCAACGCCCGATCTGGCGTTATAAATGTTGTTACTAAAGAAGGTAATAAGGATAGTTATTCAGGTTCCATAAGTATTCGACAATCTCCTGCAGGTCAAAAACATTTTGGTATGTCCCCGTATGATGCTGAATCATTTTGGTTTAAGCCTTATCTGGATGATGCAGTCTGTTGGACGGGAACTAATAATGGTGAATGGGATGAATATCAACAGAGGCAATATCCTTCTTTTGATGGTTGGAATAGTATTTCAGAGCAAACACTTGCTGATGATGACCCCGATAACGACTTGACCCCAACTGGTGCTCAAAGATTATTTTCTTGGGAACATCGGCTGAATGGTGCTGTCCAACTACCTGATATAAATGTTGATGCTGGTTTTGGTGGCCCGGTTCCTTTCATTTCTGAACGTTTCGGTGACCTCAGGTTCTTTTTGTCAACAAGGCAAGAGCAAGATATGTATCTCTATGAAGTGAGCAGCCCAGGGCTTTATAGAACGTCATATCTACTTAAACTTACATCTGACCTCACCGACAGGTCCAAATTGGTGTACTCTTTCTATACCGGGAATATGGAAGGGACAACTCTTTCTCGCGGGGGAGGAACATCGATCATGAATGATGTATGGGATTTAGCAAGTCAGGTTAATAGTTCAGGTTTTACAATGCCATGGCGACTTTACACAAATGAGTATTGGGCTCCAACACAAGTCAAGAATACAACACACGGATTAAAATACACTCAGTTCTTGAGTAATGATTCTTTTTACGACCTAATTATGAAGATCGATTCTAAAGATTACATAACGGGTCATGGACCAAGAAGGGATACAACCACTACCTATACTATCTTTGGCTCAGGTGATAATGAATGGTTAGCAGATGAAGCACCCGTTGGCTTTTTTGGGGGTCCTCTTTTCAGTGTAGAAGGTAGGCTTGCATTCGGTGGCGCTATAAGTACCTCCAGAGATTCTAGTAGGGTTAGAACCTATACACTAAAAGGAAACTATACAAAACAGCTTAACAAGAATCACCAGCTCAAGGCAGGTGGTGAGTTTGTATTATCAGATCTTGATCTAAAATATGGTTCTCAGAATGAGTTTCTACCAGGAGGCAATTATTGGTCTATGATGGATGTAGACCCCTATCGACTTTCGTTCTTTGCGCAAGATAAACTTGAGTATAAAGGTTTTGTGGCCATTGCAGGCATAAATCTAGATTATATAGATCCAAACGGTGATTGGTATGTCGTAGATCAGTATGACGACGATTTCTTTTCTTCGAATTATACCGCCTCCTCAGAGGGCTTATTTGAAAAGATAAAATTAGATCCTCAGATAGAATTATCACCAAGGCTTGCTATTTCACATCCAATTACAGAAACATCAAAGCTGTATTTTAATTACGGTCACTACCTACAGATGCCCATTGCTCAGGATCTTTACAGAGTGAGAAGGGGTTTCAGTGAGGAGGTTCTTACTATTGGAGATCCTACCTTGCCCATGGCCAATACTATTGCCTACGAGATCGGTTTCGATAAATCCTTTCTTGAATCATATCTGATACACCTCTCTGCTTATTATAAAGATATATCTGAACAGCAGGATTATACCAAATTTATTAGTGCAAATAGCAAAGTGAACTATTCTAGACTGACCGCAAATAGTTATGAAGACATTCGTGGGTTTGAACTTGAACTTTCTAGAGTAAGGGGTAAATGGCTTACAGGTTTTGCTAATTATGAATACCGTGTCAATTCTTCTGGATATTTTGGTTTAGGAAGATACTATGAGAATCCCTCTGACCAACGCAACTATGAATTAAATAATGAGAAGCAATTTAAACCAAGACCTGTACCGCTTATTAAATCTGTTTTGGATTTTCACACACCTGTAGCATTTGGACCTAAAATAGCCGGGCAACACTTATTTGGTGACTGGCACATGAATTTAATCGGCAGATGGTCTGGTGGCTCATGGTTTACTTATAACCCTAACAATATTCCTGGCATAGAATATAATGTGCAGTATAAAAATAACTATAATTTAGATGTCAAATTTTCAAAGACCTTTCATATTGGAAAACTTAATTTGAAATTGTATGCAGATATTTTCAATGCTCTAAACACAAAAACATTTTCAGGGTATGGATTTGAGGATGGCTTTGACTATAATTATTATATGCAATCCTTGCATCTCCCAGATGATATAGCAGGTGAGCTAGGCTATAATTATTTTTCAGGGAATGATAAACCGGGTGATGTTAGGAAGGAAGGGGCTGATTTTGTTCCCATGGAATGGGTCTCAGATGTTGCCTATGTTGATAATCCCAGTGAGCGACCTATCTATTTTGATCATGCAACAAACTCATATCAGCAATGGACCCAAGAAGCAGGATGGAATGCTGTTAACCAAAGCTTTTATGATCAGGTAATTAGAGATAAACAATATATTGACATGCCTAACCAACTTTACTTCGTATTTTTAAACCCTAGAGATATTTTTATCGGATTCAATATCAGCTATGATTTCTAATAACAAAACACTGATATTTGGTTTATTTATGGTAACCGCCTTTTCACAGGAGGTTAAATGGATGTCTATAGGTGACCTCCACAATTGGTATTCTGCAGCAGGTTGTGAGATTGAAACTGGTAGAACTGGTCAGGTAACAGATCAGCAGGATGGATTGCGTTACCCCGCATTTTATCGGGTACAAGATAATCAAGCAGCAAAAGGATTATGGCTAGGAGCCACGAACTTTTATGACCCTGTAGTCAATAAGGATTATGAATACAAGGTTGTACACGCAGGACCCAGACATCTAGATATTGAAAGTGAGACAATGCCAGTAGATATTTCCATGGATGGAAAATACGATCATCCAAATGTGTTTGTAGATGGCGATCCTGCAACAAACCTTCAGTATTTAGACAACGTGGATAATATTGATCCATCTCTTTCGTCAGATAGAAGGATCAATAATATTGTTCAGACATCTATTGGCGTACAAATGAAGCGAACAATATATGCATTTGCGCATCCAGATCATCAAAACTATCACATACAGGAATATGTGTTTACAAATAATGGCTGTTTTGATGCGGATTGTAATACTAGTTATGAGCAAACATTAGAGGGGTTTCAAGTATATCTCCAATATAGATATGCAATCAGCAGAGAGGGTATGGTTTATGATGGTAATTGGTTACCCCAGAGTGCTGCTTGGGGACACAACACAATGAATGATGTCATTGGTGAGCATCCTGATGCTCCTTCTACCAATGATCAATTCTATGATGATGGAGAGATCATGCGTGCCCTCTTTAGTTGGCAAGGGTATCACTCAGATGCTAGTTTTGATAATATAGGAGGACCAAATGCACCAGGAGAAGGCCATTTGGGAGCTGCGCAATTTGTAGGAGTGGTCACTCTCCATGCAGATACAAGCCCAGCAGACGATACTGATAATATTAATCAGCCCAGTACAACTTGGTTTATTACATCTGATGATCCAACCACATCGGGGAATGATCAGTACAATGAGGTTAAATCCACCAATGAATACACTAACTATATGACCGTTGGTCACCCAGAACAATCTCAGGCAGAGATAGTTGGTACCGGGAATGCAAACCAGTTCAACGATCCAAGAACTGGTTCGAATCCAGGTGGAACATCTCAGGGAATCGGGTTTGGTCCATATACGCTTGCACCTGGAGACAGTATTAGAATAGTTTTGGCTGAAGGAGCTGCAGGTTTAAGCAGAGAGATGTGTTATGTGGTTGGTCAAAATTGGAAGAATGAAGCCCATAATGATAACCTGCCAACCTCTTCTGATCTGCAGACACATATGATGAATAATTATCATCGAACAACCAATGATAACAATCTTTATAAAAACTCTTGGGTGTTTACTGGGGTAGATTCGATCATCAAAACATTTAAGGCCGCTAAGCATAATTTTGATCTCATGGAATCTGGACAGACTCTACCGCAGCCTCCCCAACCCCCATCTATATTTAATGTGACATCTGGCGGTGATAGGATCATAATTGATTGGACCAATGAATCAGAATCAGGACCAGGTTTTGCTGGCTATAACCTTTATCGTTTGAAATTTAAACCTGATACAACCCTATTTGCCTATAATGTGATCCAGGGTGAACTAGATCCATTGGATGAGACGATCGCTACGATATGGGAATTAGCCCCTGGTGAGAATACATATGAGGATCTCTCCGCGGAGCGTGGTTTTGATTATTATTATTTTCTAGAAGCATTTGATAATGGGACAAATGATGATATGGTCTTGAATAGTAGTAAGTTTTATACGCTTACAAATAAAGCAGCAGCATTAAAACGGCCTCCGGGAGAAAGTTTTAAAGATATTAGAGTTGTACCCAATCCGTTCCATATATCAGCACGTGACCTACAGTATGGGGTTAGTGCTCCAGATAGATTGATGTTCTTGAACATTCCACCAGTTTGTACTATTCGTATATTCACAGAGAGGGGTGACCTTGTTGATACCATAGAGCATACTGATGGTAGTGGGGATGAAGCTTGGAACTCTATCACATCATCAAGACAGATCGTAGTAAGTGGATTATATATAGCACATTTTGATATGCCTGATGGGGATGCAATAAGAAAATTCACAGTAGTTAGGTAGCTTATGAGATCAATAATGAAATTAATAAATATTGTCTTCTGCATGCTTATAATTACAAGTTGTGATGACCTGTTAAGTGATTATGAATCTCATAAAGTTGAGTCAATGGTCATTGATGATAATATCTGTAGTATATTGAATGAAATGGAGTCTGTTACTGCATATACATCTATGGGTGATTCACTATCAACGATCGCGTTATTTGACACTCTCGTTAAGGATACAACTTCTTTTCTTACACTAAGTAATGCAAGTAATTGGAGGATTCCAGTTGATTCTATGTGTTATTTTATGGTCTTTGCCCCTCAGCAGGCTGATTCTTACATCGTCGCTTTGAACTCATCAAGTGAATTAGCTCTATATAATAGTGGAGGGAATCTGGTCACACCAGAAAGCGAGGCCACATCCCTAAAGAATATTGCAGGATGTTCTGATGTACGCGTCAGGCAAGCCTACTCAGGCTTATCAGGTGCCTATCTTGGAAAACTAGTTAATCCAAATGTGACCTCTTTGAAAATGGTCCTTTTGAATACAAACCAACCGCCTACTGCTGCTTTTAGCACTAGTTCAAATTCAGTACTAGTAGGAGATACAATTACATTTACCGATCAATCACAGAATGGCGCATACCCGATCCAAACCTATAGCTGGGATTTTGGAGATGATAATACAAGTAGTGATTCCTCAGTTGTAGAACATGCTTATGCGGATTCAGGTTTATTTAGTCCATCCTTGACCGTTTCAGATGGTTATCTTTTCCATACTGTTACAAAAACTGAGCATATAAGTGTAGACCAAGGGAGCGAAGAATGATGAAATATTTACTTCCTCTGGTCATTACTATGGCGATGGTCCAAGGTTCAGAAAATAAAAAATTAGCACAGACCGGTTTTCAATTTTTAAGTGTTACGTCAGATGCAAGAAGTGGTGGCATGGCTGATGCCATGACGACGATCCATGGTAGATCTGTATCGTTGTTCTTTAACCCTGCTGGGATGTCTAGGCAGACGCAACTTTTTGATATCAATTTTAGCGCTAACAACTGGATAGCAGGAATAAAGCATGATGCATTCAGCCTATCAGTCAGTCCTAAGAATGGTCAGTTTGGCGTCTTTGGTCTTAGCCTTTTAAATGTTGATTATGGAGAGTTACAAGGGACCATGGTCTGGGATAATGACCAAGGATTTATAGATACGGAAAATTTCTACCCATCTGCATTAGCAATAGGACTTGGATATGGTAGAGCATTATCAGAGAGCTTTTCAGTTGGGGGTCATGTTAAAAAGGCCTATCAATATTTAGGTCATAATGTTGTACCTGTAACGGATTCATCAAAAGTAGTTGAAAATAATATCTCTGATGCACTCGCTTTTGATTTTGGTACGATCTATATGACCGATTGGCACGGATTCACTTTTGGAATGTCTGTCAGGAATTTCAGTGATGAAACACAATATGCCTATGATGGCTTTCAACTTCCACTAACCTTCAGAATAGGAGGTTCCATTGATCTTTTTAGTTTTGTTCCATCCATTGGAGCAAAACAGTCTCTGCTCTTGGCAGTAGATGCCCTTCATCCTAGATCTTATCCAGAACGATTGAACCTTGGACTTGAGTATTCATTTATGTCAATTGGCTATATGAGATTAGGATATCTTTACAATTATGATGAAAGAGATCTGACCTATGGTGCTGGATTTAAATTGGGACCATTATCCATTGATTATGCATTAACACCATTTGGTGTATTCGATAGCGTGAATCGTATCAGTATAGGGATATCCAGATGAGAATACTTTCATTATTTCGTATTATTCTGCCTATTTCTTTGGTCATGTTTTCTTGCGAGGATCCAAATTATCCAGAAAATATATGGGATGAGGATGACCAGGGTAATGCGTCTCCATCTATTAGTTCTGTAGAGCCAGAAGGGAGCGCATTTGCTGGTATTGATACATTGACTATAAATGGTCAAAATTTTTCAGAAAATAGCTCAGCAAACCTGGTCTACTTTAATAACATGCTTGGTAATGTTATCAATGCTACATCAACAAGTTTAAAAGTAGTTACCCCAAACCTTGTAAGCGATAGTGTACAGATCCGAGTTGCAGTTCAAGGTGCCTTTCTATTTGCAGATCATTCGTCATTGTATACACTAACGGCTGCAGTATCAGATTATGGTCCATTTGATCAATTCACGGATATTTTTAGTTTAGATCTGGATAGAGATGAGAATCTTATTGTTTCAATGGACGGTTCTCCAAATGCTGAATTTTGGATAGTAGATACCAACCAAGATTCAGCTGTATGGTCAGGGGCATTGGCCAAGGCTTCTGGAATGAAACTAGGGCCTACTGGTAGTGTTTATTTTGTGAATTATCAACGCTTCTTATACAAAGATGAGCAAGGGACACCCAAAGAGAATTCAGAGATCTTTAAACGTTTGAATGGTAATGCGACTGATCTAGATTTTGATTCATATGGTAATCTATTTGTTGGTGGCGCTGGCTCAACGATCGATGTTGTAGATATTAATGATGATGACGGTCTAACATCGGGCGTCACAGAAGCAAAAAATTTGGATACTCTAGACATTCTCTCTTTAAGGGTATTAAATGACTATTTATATGTGTTAACGACAACTGTTACTTCTGATCAGGCAATATATAAGATGCAGATATTAGATGATTCTGGTTCCCTGGGTGATATAGAACTTGTTTTTGATTGGTCTTCTTATACAAATAAACTTTCATCTGCATTATGTTTTACACTAAGCGAAGCAGGAGACCTTTTTGTTGGATCAGACTCTGATGACCAGCCACTGACCTATATCCAGAATGGAAATGCCAGCGGGTTTTATTCTTCAATATTGACCGCACCCATAAGTTATATGGCATGGGGTAATTCAAATTATTTGTATTTAATCAATAAGACCGAAGAAACAAACAGAGTTCAAAGAGTTGATACACGTATGAGCGGCGCTGACTATTATGGTCGCCCCTAAAGCTCTGTGGTAAATGTTCCGATCCTTTAGATCAAAAGATCTTTTATTTTCATCATTTCTTTTACTATCTAATTCCCTTTTTCCCGGTACAACAGGCAAAGTTTCTGGTGTGGTCAGTTCATCAGAAACTAATGCACCACTTATAGGTGTTAATGTTGTATTAGCCAATACGTCATTGGGCACGGTTACTGATAGTCTTGGCACCTTTGCGCTATTAAATATTCCACCAGGGGATTATTCGATCCAGGCATCTATGATCGGTTATGCAGATTTTATTTTGGAAGACGTGATCATTAAGATCGATCAAACATCGATTGTTGAGATCTTTTTAACTCAAAGATCTATTGAAATGGAAAAGATCACTGTTGAGGCAACCCGACCAATTATCATACATGATATCTCTAATAGCCAGATCAATATTACATCTGATGAGATCACTGACCTTCCTTTCGATGATATATCTGATGTATTAGGATTGCAGGCAGGTATAGAAGGATTGTCAGTGAGGGGAGGGGGGTCAAGGGAATCTTTATTTCAAGTAGATGGCCTATCATATAACGATGAACGATCCTATGTACCATATATGTCTATTCCATTGAGTATCATTAAAGAGGTACAGGTGCAGACCGGCGGTTTTAGCGCTGAGTATGGTAATATCAGATCAGGTATTGTAAATATTGTTCTTGACGAAGGTGACAAGAAAAAATATCGCGGTGGGTTTAAATATCGTCACAGTCCACCGGCTCCAAAACATTTTGGAAGATCCTTATATTCAAAGGACTCTTATTTTTTAAGACCTTACCTTGATGATGCTGTTGCTTGGTCAGGTACCGAGAATGGGAATTGGGATGCATATACGCGTAACCAATATCCATCATTTGAGGGATGGAATGCTGTTTCGTATGCTACGATGAATGATGATGATCCATCTAATGATCTTACTCCTCAAGCAGCTCAACAAATATTCAAATGGCAACACAGAAGATATGGCGTCATAGATCACCCAGATGAAGATCTTGATCTTTTTATAAGCGGGCCTGTACCAGTTGTATCATCAAGTTTAGGGTCCTTAAGGTTTATTTTTAGTTATAGAGATGAGAATGAGGCATTTATTTTCCCCTTATCTTTTGATGATTATGGAGATAGATCAGTCTTGTTAAAACTCACATCTGATCTATCCTTAAAAACAAAATTCAATCTCTCATTCCAGTCTGGTGTTACGCGGTCAGTATCACCTTATAATTGGAAAACAACACCCACCGGTTCTTACCTTAGATCTTCCTATGAGGTGGCAAACATCTTAAATAGTAGTTCAGGAAATAGTATCCTTTTTATGCCAGGATATTTTTCACCAACTAAAATAGAGAGAAGAATAATTGGTCTAAAAATTGACCATATGTTTTCAGAGAAAGAATTCATTGAAATGGTATTTAAGGTTCAATTAAATGCGTACGATACCTATCAGACAACGCTAAGGGATACAAACAAAACCCATGATATAATACCGGGATCTGCTGATTTTCTTTTTGATGAGGCACCTTTTGGATATTGGGGGTATGGTGAGACAGGAATCGATGGAATGAATATCGGTGGTTGGATGAATATTGGTAGAGACTCATCAAGAATATTAACAACTCAATTCAAGCTGGACTATACAAATCAATATAGGTCTAATCATCAGATCAGATCTGGTTTAGGTGCGACAATGAACAATTATAATATTCGTTCATCTGCAAATAATCCTGGTATGTCTACTTGGAATAGAAGCATGAATTATGATGTTTCGCCCTTTAGGTTGTATGCTTATGCCCAGGACAAAATAGAATACAAAGGATTTATTGCAAATATAGGTATCAGGACCGATTATTCTAACGGGAATACAAATGTCTATGAATTGGCTGATTATGATGATCTATTCAAGCAGGGTTCTGGCAATGATCTAGAAATTTCATCAGAAAAACGATCTTCTCGACCGATCTATGCTGTAAGTCCAAGGTTGGGTATATCTCATCCGATCACGGATCGCTCCAAGTTGTTTTTTAATTATGGACATTTTTATTCTGAGCCCTCATCATCCTATCGATTTAGGCTACAGCGTGAAAGTAATGGACTCGTCACGCACATAGGAGATCCTGATATGGTCTTTGAAAAGACCATCGCGTATGAGACAGGTTTTTCTGCAAATCCTTTTGGAGCATATTTATTGAATATTTCTCTTTTTTATAAGGATATAACCAGTCAACCAGGTTGGGTGTATTATCAAAATATGAATGGTACTGTACAGGTTAATCGCATAGAGAACAATAATTATGAAGATATACGCGGATTAGAACTGACCCTAAAAAAGAATATGGGTCAATTCGTCACCGGTATGATAAACTATACCTATCTTGTGCAATCTTCAGGATATTTTGGTCTATTAAGCCAATTCCAAGATCCTAACATGCAGCGCGATTATGAAAGTTTAAATCGCTATGAATCAAAACCACGACCGAGGCCTTTTTTGCGTACGGTCATCAATATAAAGACACCAGAGGATCTTGGCCCTAAAATTCTCAATAATTCGATCATAGGTGGCTGGACATCAAGCTTTATTTTTAATTATAAAGCAGGTGCTTTTGAGACCTATAACCCTCAGGGACTACCAGGGGTCTCTGATAATGTTCAATGGAAAGATACCTACAGCACGGATGTAAGGATCGCAAAGAGTATCACATTGAACACTACCAAAATAGATCTGTTCCTTGATATCAATAATCTATTTAATAATAAATTTCTCAGCTATGCTGGATTCTCTAATTATTATGACTATGTCGATTATTTAGAATCACTCCGATTTCCATGGGAAGAAGGGAAGGAGAAAGGTAGTGATCGTATAGGCGACTATAGGGACTGGTCAGTCAATTATCAGCCATATGATCCTGCTGATTGGGAAGATCCGAGCAGTGCAGAAAAAGAAATTCTTAATACCAAGGCGTATATCGATATGCCAAATATCAAAGCGGTCTCTTTTTTAGATCCGCGAGACATATTTTTTGGGATCACGGTGCACTTTTGAAACAATTCTTACAGATCCTAATATTTCTATTGATCTCCCCAACCATATTTGGAAAGGTAGATGAGACATTGAAGCGTTATGTTAAGGTCGGTGAGCTCCAGTCGCACTTTTCTGCCTACGGTAGTGAGAGAGCGTGGAACAATACTTATTACGAAGGAATGATATGGCCTGCTGATTATTTATACCAGGATAACGCAGTTATCAAACGATCATGGATGGCTTGTAAGAATTTTACTGATAAAGATGATCATGACTGGGGTCACTTTGGCTTATACATAGCTCTCGCTGATGTTGGAAACAGTATTTATCCTACCCAATTGTACCAGGTCGCAAAGTTCATGCCACCCACGGTCTATGTAGATGGTGTGGATATAAACAGCTTTTATAACGCTGAGATCGATTCGGTCGATCCGAGTATTGTAGCAGATCGTATGATAGTCAATGAAATTAATACCTCTATGGGCCTTACGATGGAGCGCAGGGTCTATGCGTTCAGCCAGCAGTACCATGATAATTATTTCATTAAGGTTTATACTCTTACTAATACAGGTAATACGGATTGGGATGATGAGATCGAGCTAACCGCTGATCTTGATGATGTTATTATTGGATGGGGGACACGATATAGCGTTTCCCGTGAAGCAGGTATTCTATTAGATGGTCAACAAAAATGGGGTAAGAATACATGGGTCACCATTAGAGGAGAAGATTACGCTGATAATTATCTCACTCCGATCACGGAAGATGACCCCAGCCCTGAATGGCTTAGATCTGTTTTTTCATGGTATGGTCAATCTGCAGTCGTCTTTCAGATCAATACCGTAGGAGGGGCGAACTATCAGGGGAATAATCGGTTGACCGCGCCTCATCATGCGGGGACAGCCATTTTACATGTAGATAATGGTTGGAACGATTCTACGGATAATGTTGGACAGCCTCTTTTTTTAGGTTGGCACGCAGGAGATACCTATCCTGGACTGGGTAACCTATCCGAGTCTGATGAGCCTGCTATGTATCAGCTCTATCAGATGCTTTCAGGATCACCTCACTTAGGTTTAGGTGGTGCAGAGCGTATTGATGAAGTGATAATGGGTGACCCAGCATCTGAGACATATTTGAAGCATAATCAAAAACCATTTGATGTACATAATGATCCTGGTGGTATGAATACCATGATCACATATGGACCGTTTGATATCCCTCACAATGAGAGTGTTGTTATCGTTGAAGTAGAAGGTATCAATGGGTTGGACAGGCTTATGTGTGAAACTATTGGTCTCGAATGGAAGGATGGGGATGCACCTTATTCTCTTCCTAATGGTGAAGAAACAAATGATAAAGATATTTATAAGAATGCATGGGTATTCACTGGAAAGGATTCTATTCTTAAAACATTTGGTCGTGCTTATAGAAATTACTCATCGGGTTTTCAGATCCCTCAGCCACCTGAGCCACCTACATTGTTTGATGTTCAATCAGGCGGAGATAGGATCTTTTTATCCTGGGAGCCAAGTCCTTCTGAATATGGAACCAATTTTTCGGGATATGAGATATGGAGAGCCACCGGTAAGTCAGATACAGTATATACAAAGATCTATACTGGGCCAGAAGGTGTCTATTCTTATGATGATATGAGCGCGAAAAGAGGTATATCCTATTACTATTATATCCAATCCATTACAGATGGATCAAGTAACAACCAGGGAAACTTGAATCCCATTGGACCTCTAAAAAGTGGTAGGTTTTACACAAGGACATCAAAACCCGCTTACCTTAGGAGACAGTCAGGAGACAAACTGAATAGT
>CETI01020209.1_pt1 | contig 14467 bp, 24 predicted proteins | sample 361441 | NCBI WGS metagenome assembly CETI01 (sample SAMEA2622478, study PRJEB7988) | marine metagenome | biome: marine biome (ENVO:00000447); feature: deep chlorophyll maximum layer (ENVO:xxxxxxxx); material: "saline water (ENVO:00002010), including plankton (ENVO:xxxxxxxx)" | depth 90 m | reverse complement strand
ACCCAATCTACTACAGGTAGATTGATTGGGCAAACACGTACACAAACTTCACAAGCAATACATTTATCAAATTCGTAATGTATACGACCACGATACCTTTCGGATGGTATCAGTTTTTCGTAAGGGTACTGAACCGTTACTGGTCTACGACCCATATGGTCAAGAGTTACAGAAAGACCATCAAGCAGATACTTTGCAGCATCTCTGACTTCTTTCATGTAACTTAGTATCCCTTTAATCATATCAATCCTAATGAGCCAGCAGTAATTCCAACACCTACAAAGAAAGCAAATTCTAGTAGGTCTTTTGCCTCTGCTGGTATATTATTTATTGTGGTTAGCAGTACTAATGGTATCATTTATCCTTGCCAGATCAAGTCTGGCATTGAGTTTTGTCCTGGTCTTCCTACAAACAAGAGTAAGAGATATCCAACAAACCATATGATGTTAAACAACCATGCTTGTCTGTAAAGATATTTTCTGATTCCCATTGAAAGCATTACATTACGTACTGCATTCGGGTCATCTTCATTTCCTATTTGTCTGAATATTTGTTCAATTATAACAGCAATAATTGTACCTATCACTAATGGATAAAATACAAAATTTGCGAATGACATTAATGATATTATGAATGTCATGAAAATACAAATGGTAATCCATTTATAGATGTGTATGCTAATAAACATACAAATGTAATTTGATAGATCATCCTATGCTCCTTGATATACTGGTGTCATTACTCCACCTCCTTCATCATCATCATCGTCGTCATTACTAAATGAACTTACGATTAATTGTATCAACACTAAAGCAGTCATAGGATAAAAGACCCAGAGGACTGCAAATAATGGTGATATAGTGTCTTGGGCGGCTACTAAGTCGCTCATCTGATTGTTAATTTTGTTTACTTTTATTTAGTTTTGTGTAGTTTTATACCCAAATGCTAGTAAATGTACTTGAGCATAATGCTACCATAAAAATGTATGGCACTACTTTAAATGGTACAGGTTTTCTCATTACAGTATGCCTGGTATGATTTGTCCTGTAGTTGTATATGCACCAATAAGTGCGATGCATCCTAAGATTGCTGCCTGACCGTTTACACGTTCTGCTACAATCTTTTCTTTCTCAGGTTGTTTCCTTTCCTGTGCGACGTTTTCTACGTCCTTTGCTCTTGTTCCAAACATTATACGAAACCTGGAATGAGTTGACCTGTTACGATGTAAGATCCACATAAGAAGATGAATCCCATCATTGCTGCACGTCCTTGTGCTTTGTAGAAGATATCTTTGTTAGACATTAGAATATACCTGGTATGATTTGTCCTGTGGTTGCGTATGCACCGACTGCTGCTACGAATCCGAGCATTGCCATCCAACCATTAAACTTTTCTGCTTCTGGTGTCATTAGAATACTCCTGGTATAATTTGTCCTGTTGTTAGGTATGCACCTAAACCTGCGATGATGCCGAGCATTGCCCAACGTCCGTTTTGTAATTCTGCGTTCTCGTTCATTGTTCTTAGATTTAAATAAGGGTTAGAATAGAGCGATAGTTAAGAGACCTTTATCTCTTATACTATGCCAGGTATTACCCATCCGAAGACGGTGTAATTGAAGAATAGAGCAACCAAACCGATCATTGCTAAACGACCATTTGTTACTTCTGCATTCTTCCAGTAGTCATAAGATTCGTTTACAGTGATTTCTGGTTCATGTGCAAATATGTTTTGCCTTCCACCGTCTTCAGTAATTGTGTAACGTCTTATACGTTCTGTTGATGAGGTCATGTACTTTTGTTAAGAAGTGTAACATAATTATATAGCAAATATTAAATCCATGTCAATTGTATAAGGTGAGGTTTACCGTACCATATAAGTAAGAATCATTGGTGCTATTAGATTTTTTAATATTTGGTATAAGAAGTGACATAGTTAAGTTTTATAAATACCTTGAAGGAAATAGTATCTTCTATCATGAAAAAATTAATTCCCCTCGTTATGGTTGCAGGATTTGGTTCTCCTGTATTTGCAGACATTACTCAAACAATGAGTTCTAGTGTCCAATTATCCACAGCAGCTGCTGCAACACAGGTTGAGAGGATAGGTTCATCCTACAGTATATCTGGAAATGGTGTGGATACTACATATACTCCTACTGGAGGTAGTGCTGTATCAGATGGTATAGGTTCACTGACTATCTCATCAGGCGTTGGAGCGATACCATCGTTGGAAGCGACCCAAAAAACAGCAGGAAATAGTTTCAACTTCAGCCAAACATTCATTCAAGGCGATGCTATTTCTACATCTGCTCCAACAACAGGTGCTGTTGCAAACTATAGTGACATCACATCTACCGCATCTGGTAGTGCAGGAGATCTTGCAGGTACTGTAACAACAAATGGTGCCTTGACGGTAACAGCTGGTGGTGCAGGAACTGTAGCTACTGGTCAATTCGTAACCACATTAACAATAGAATAGACATGACAGATGAAAAAAATATTTGTCCTGTTTGCAAGCACATTTGTCCTTGTAAATGTACGGACTGTGAAGGCTGTACCTGTGGTCCCGAACTTTACGCAGGGTAGTATGACCTCAGTGACCACCCAGACGGTCACTACAAATGAGACCATAAATCAGATGGATTATGCGACAGGCTGGAGTTATTCAGTCAGTGGCCACGGGGTAGAACCAGAAGGAGGTTATGTATCTCCTGATAATGTGACAACACAAACAAATACCATAGACGGTGTGAATACTACATGGACTGGATTAGATTTATCAACACAAAACAAACCAAATTGGAAGCAGACGACACCTGGCGGAAACTTCAGTTTTCTAGAACACTATTCAGGACCAGGTCTTCAGACGCACACAATAATACAGAGAGAAACTACGATCCAAAGTGTCACCGAGTCAACAAGCATATTTTCAAATTAGCAAGTACGTTGATATTGTCTACCGTTTCTTGCTTTCCCTCGTACGCTACAGATGTAGGAGGTGTCAGTGCAACTGCAAATCCTGTTGCGAATAGTTCGGGCTCAGTGACCAACCAGGCAATTCAAGTTTTGCAAGGTCCGTATATTACTAATCAGTATGGTGATGGTATATCATGTCAAAGTGCTACCATGAATTTTACACCATACATTACAAGAACAGGAACGTGGCAAGATCCTTACGAGGCATTCTTCAATGATCCTGTCTACAATATGGCAGATAATAATGATGACAATATACCTGATAATCCTGGTGAAATATTGTATTACGTACCAACTAGAACAGGGCAGAAGTCTACCCAGAATATAAACTTAGGTTTTAGTGCGACAATATCTATCCCATTAGATAAAGAAGCAAGAGATAAATGTATGCAAGCTGTTGCACTACACAATGAATATCGTACGCAGATGACTGCTAATAAAAGATTAGATTTTGAGATTGCAAGATTAAAAAATTGTGGCGAACTCAAGAAACAAGGTATAGTCTTCCATCCCAAGTCACCATACTATAGTATATGTGCTGATGTTATGTTAATTAATCCACCTGGCGTGGTAGGTCAACACACACATTCCATACCACCAGTTGCCAATGGTACAGCAAGTGATCTTGGAAGTTTTTCTATCGGTACTCCTGAACCTTAAATGGTGGGAGACCTTTTTTCTTTCTATATTCGTTCGCTATCACATCATTACGACTTAATCTAGTAGGAGTCTTTCCTAATTTTTTCTGAATAGTAGTCCATAATTTTTTAATTACAGGTTTCACTACCCTTAATAGTAAAGGTGTGGCAGCAGCTGCTGCGGTTGCGACTACTGCTATGGATGCAGTAGTGCTGACCTGATTTGATGTAGGTAGATATTTCTCAATAGCAGTAGTGTCCTCATACAATACTACACAGGTAGTGCCTTGTAGTTCATGTCCTATTACCTTTTCACTACCATCCTGTGTTAGGTCACCCACTCGTGGTTGATTAGGTGCAGGACATTCTGTTTCAGTATTTGGTATGTTAGGAGGTTCAATTTCTGGAGTACCTGGCGGATCTGGTGGTGGTTTTATAGCAGGTGGAGGTGTCTCTACATATATGTTCAAATCCTCTGGAGTATAGTCCAGTGCATCATATGATGGATACTGTCCATCACAAAGAACCCTAGTATTAGAGGAATCATCTTCCTTTAAATTAGGGTTCTCTCTATTTTCTGCTGCATCAGGGTGAAACTCTACACAACCAGGCATATCTACAACAGGTGCTCCTATGTTTAATATAAAAGGAACAGTCTGTGTATGTGGAGTGTAGTAATATATGTTTGGTACACCTATTCTTTGTATACCTACATTGTTCACACCTACATTTTCTACATTTATGTGAGGTATACTACCCACTAGAAAGGTGTTGATGGCAATGCAGGACCTGTTACATCAGGTAGAGCGTCAGTAATACCACCACCTATATCAGGTAGAACTGCATCCATAACTTTTGATTTTACACCATCTATGATGGCATCCTTGTTCGCATATACATATACACCACTGCCAACAACGGCAGCAGATATAACGAAAGACGAAATAGCAAGTACATTAATAATTTTTTGCATAATATTTATTTGTTATCAGGGACAATTTTTACAGGACCTTGTTCAATCCTAATCGTTTGTGCAGGTGCAGTTTGAGATGCTTTCTCAATCAAGAACTCCATATCTTTTTTAGATATATTAGGTGCATCAACACCACCATTCTTCTTCTTACCTGATGCCTGTACGCCAAAAGTAGCTAGCGTTCCTGTGAAAACTGAAGCTATGAAAGTTGGATCCAGCTTTTGTTCTGGTATTTTCCATGCTTCTGGCAACTTAACGTACGCCAAAGTTAAGATTCCTGCGGACCACACAAGCACAGACAATCTCACGACTGTAGATAAGAAGGCAAGTTGTTCTTCCTTGTCCTCTATGTGTTCTTTAATATTCCCTAGGATTCCTTTCTTCTCTTCTTTCTTTTCTTCTGCCATAATATTAGTCCATGCCTAAGATAATTATATTTATACAACTGTAATGATTCTTGATCTACCCATCTCATAAGGTTTATCAGTGTAATTTTTAGACCTTGCATTCTTTATATAATTTTTAGTTGTTTCACATGCTATAACAAAGTCACGAGCATTTCGTAGTAAAACACCATCTTGATTATAAATCATACCATCTTGATCTATAATATAGGAAGTAGCATCGTTCATTTTATTTTAGTTTGGGTAATTTGTTATGTCTACCAATTTTAGGTCTTGGATATACTGCACCTGATCTAGGTCTAACTCCTCTGGTTTGACTTCTATCAAATCCTTTAACATTTAGATTTGCTTTTTGTCTAGTGGTTCCTGCAAGTTCAACAGTTGTAATATAACCATTTATATATTGATCCTCATATAGTGTACATTGTCTTGTTCCATTACCATAGTAAGAAGTGTAATAACTATTTGTAGAAGAAGGAGTATTAACGCTTGCCCAATTAATTGTACCATTACTATTAGTTTGTCCGTATGGTGTTAAAGATTGTATGTAAGAATCACTAAGAACAATATGTTTCTTTTCATATGTATCATCGGAACGATGACCATAAAAATAATGTTGTTGACAAATTATTTCTTTCAACTGTGCAGGTGTTGGATAAACATTATTGTATATAAAATATTTTTCTATCTCACATGCTGCTTTACCTACTACTGTAGGTGCTGCACAACTTGTACCTGAGAACATACCCCATTGTTGTGTTTGTCCTGCAAATGTGGTTGTTGGATTAGATGTAAATGTTTGAGCACCCATACCAATAATATCTGCACCTGCTCCTCTACATGAATAACTATCTAATACTGACCACTCCTCCGAGTTTTTTCCAGCAGCTACATCAATAGCAAAATCATGACCATGTATACCATAATTATAGTTGACTCTCCAATACTGTCCTGCTCCTCCTGAGTACTGATTACCTACTGTAATTTTTAATATCCAATTATTATTATCATCATAGTCGTATGTCAGATTATATCTACTGTATGGTTGTGCAACATCCATTTTAATTTGCAAATTTTCGTAAAGAGGATCATTATATTTACGGAATGTTTGTCCTTGATTAGCAGCACCATTAATCATATGAATACCAGCTGCATTACATTGTTGCATTACTGATTTTAAAGCTCCATATTCTGAATAAGATGGAACTCCAACAACCCAATACATTTCATTAGTATTTGGATCTTTAAGTTGTCTAGGTATTATACCAACATCAAGAAATGGTCTTAAGTCACTACCAGCTTGACCCCATCCTCCAGTTGGTCTTGAGGTAAGAGTATTATAACTAGAAGTATTTGGATCCCATTGAACAATCGCTTCAATATCCTGTATTCTATACGCTTGCTCCCACCATGTTCCCCACTGCACCTCTCCAATTGCTATGGTAGGATTCTGGACACCTGTTACAGGATTAACTGGTTTTCCATTATGCCAATTTAATAATGCATTATACATGTCAGGAAAACTATCGCCACCAGTGTTTGTTATCTGATGTAAGTTTGCATATTTAGCAAACCCACATATTGTACCGCCAGCTGCACTCAATACACCACAACCATGATCTGTTAGTATTTGATTTTGAACAGTTGCCTGTGTGTTATCTGCACTTAATCCTGGCCAGTCTACGGGAATAACTCTACTGGTTCCTGGATTTGCCAAATCATCAAAATCAGCATGACTATTAGCATGTGTGAAAGGAAGAGTATTATCTTGTGCTTCCATTGTAACAAGGTCTACATGTCTACCTACCCATTGACTACTATAATCTACATTTGAATATGCATTGTTTGTATCTGGTCTTTCATTAGATCCTGTTCTTGTTCCTACAGAGTTTGAATCACTTTGTACTACATTAATTTGACCACCAGCAGTAGAACTATTTGAAGATTGATAATAATATGTGCCAGCTGTTCCTTCTCCAAATGTAACCTTTAATTTATTTGCATTTAAAACTGTTCCTTGATTAGCAACATTACTAAAACCAGAACCATTAGTTATCTGAGTGCCTACTGGATCTGATGCTGAAGTACAAATGTATATTGGTTCATTAGATTTAGTTCCAGCTGCATGAACCGTTATTTTTCCTCCTATATTGCTAGCACTAGAATGATAATAGTAAACTCCTGGCGTTACAGTAGTACCACTACCAGTATCCCAACCAACTCCCATCTGATAAGGAGCAACTCCTACACCACCTTGTCCATAAGCTGTTCCAGTGGTTACTAGATTACCAGTTCCTGTAGTAGGAGAGGTTTTGATATAGAGTGGATTACTTTGATTTGCATTTGGAGCTGAATTAAAAAATTCTATAGTATCACCAACCTCTATGTCTACATCTGGATTAGCTTGAGCTATTGAATCTACAGTGTTTCCCCTTACAGTTCTTTTTATATTATAACTACCAGGTGCATTAGATACTGTAATAATTCCCATCATACCTGAATGATTTTGACATTGATACACATAACTACCTGCTGTATTTGGTGTCCATGATACTGTTCCATTACCTGTAGATCCCTGACCACTGGCAGCAGGAGTGTTTACATCTGCTCCCATACTTGATACTCTGATGCGAAATGGGTGAGCAGTAATAACACCAGATAAATTAAAGTTTATTGTATCGCCAACAAATACAGTCACACCCACATCATTACCACTAACAGAACCATTTCTATCAGTTCCGCTAAGTGTATAATAAGAATAAGATGGTGCGGTTGTAGTTATATTATATGTTTGAGGGGTGGTACCACTAGTTGTACTTACTACTTCTGCTACGTTGTAAGTTCCCCAAGGTTGTATCTCTAAAGTATGACCCTCCCTAATAGAGATAGTTGGGTTGACTTGATTCTGTGAAATTCCAATAGAAAGATTATCATACCAAGCGTTGTAAGTATTACCTGGAAGATGAAAATTCCAAGTAAAACTTCCCTCTGCCAATAGTGGTGATGGTATGATATCTGTATCGTAATAAAATTGTGCTGGAATAAAATCACTGCCAGGTTGACTAACATCCCATGCAGATGAACTTGTAACAATTTTTTTACCATTCATATTGACAAAAGGAGGAATGGTTCCTATCGTAGCAACCTTAAACTCATTTGCTTTTTGTACTGATTTAATTCTAGAATCTGATTTAAAAGTATCAAAATAAGATTCTTCTACATTTACACCTATTAAACTAGGACAAGAAACCATAGGATTTCTTACCTCAACATTTTCATTAGAGGAAAAACTATCACCAAAAACAGTACTATCTTCTCCGTCGTTTAGTACGACATCAACTAATACTTTTGCCATTTAAGCCTCCAGTTTCAATAGTTTTAGTTCTACATTTACAGCAGCAGTACTACCACTCAAATTAACAACCTTTGCATATATTTGTGTGCTTGGGGGGTTATCATTATTCCATCCAATAACACCAGGAGTCATTTTAACCTCACTGGCAGCTGCTGTGGTAATTACTTCAGCAATAACACCTGCATCAGGTGCTGGATCTGCACCTTGAACTCTATTGTTATCGGCACTTCTTGAAGCAGAGTCAGTATATATTGTTACCCATGATGCTACTGATGGTTTGACTGATAGTAATACATAAGATTTATATCCTGTAATGGTGAGGACATCTTGAGCACTATTAGCAATTGAATTAGTTGTTGCAGAAACTGTTGCCCTAGCACCTAATCCACTACCAGCTCCTTGACTCAATATATTGATAGTCCCAAACATAGCAGTATGTGATGTACACTGATAGTACAATGTATCAGGTGCATTCATTGGCACAACGAATGTTAGAGTAACACCATTACCTGCATCATTATTTGTTACACCATCATTATATTGTGTTCCTCCACCTGCTTGAGCAACAGTAGACTGAATTCTAAATGGATGTGCACCAGCATTATTAACAAACTTATATGTCTGACCTCTTATCAAATATAAATCTGGATCACTTTGACCTGTAACAAATCCATCACCAGAAATTACATAATGATCACTGTTAGGAGCAGTAAGAGTCCATGAAATTGTAGGTGGTGCTGTTACTGCTGCACTAATAGTTATTGTTTTCGTTGCACCAGTACCAGACGCAAGTACACCTGCACCTACAAAATTTAATGTTGTAGCATCAACGGCTAATGCATTACCTTCATCTTGTATTGTAAGAGAACTACCTCCTCCACCAGTTTGATCTGCTACCCAAGCATAGTCAGAACCATTCCAACTTAATATCTGACCTGATGATGCACCTGATACATTAAGATGAGTATCAACATCACTATTAGCATAAGAGCTACCACCACCACTAACAGTTCCTGCTACCCAGTTACTACTAGCAGCAACCCACTTTAATACTTGTCCATCGGTAGGTGCAGAACTAAGATCTACATCTCCTAATTCTCCAATAGATGATGCAGTATCTATTAATTGTTGCCATCCACCAGCGTGTGCAAAATATCCATGACCAGTTGCATGCACATGTGCAAACATACCGTGATAAGTTGATGCACTAACTGCCTGTAAATCAGTTAAGCTAGCAAAATTATTAGAGAAATATAATTTATTCTGTATGAATACTTCACTAGTACATGTGGAATTAGAATCAACAACTGATTGAAGCGTACTTGATATTGTTCCTGTATTAATAGTAATTCCAGAACCTATTTTTACACCACCAAGAAGTGTAGATGATGCGGTGGGTAAAGTATAACTGCTTGTTATACCATCTGCTTTCCATGTAGTGCCATCATACGTCCATGTAATACCACTAGCCGTATGTTGAGCACCATTACTGGGACTATTTGGAAAATTTATTGCCATTTTTTATATTCCTTCCGTTGGTATTTATTAAGCGTCAGTTATTGCCAAGATTGCTGTCTTAAATGCTTCGTAATCAGCAGAAGCATTCAATGCATCTTTTAACTTAGCAAGGGGGATAAGATAACTAGGTGACTGAGCAGATCCACCTGAGTTATGTTGTGCTACCTTGAGGAAATCTCCTTCAAAGTATACGGTATTGTCTGATAAAAACATATGTCTTACCTTATACTCAGCATTACCTATGTCATAGGCAGCATTAGCAAATGGTATAAAATGACCTGGTGGTGTAAATCTCCAACGAACTGCTGAAGCAGAGTTATTATCAGTTCTGATTTCAATAGCATTAGCATTAGAACCAGATGTACTAGTTGTTACTGTTAATGCATTAGTCCCATTAGTAGTAGTCTGAGTTATATTAGTAGGTGTTTCTATTGGAGAAGCATCAACCCATTGAATACTATCAGCGTCTTGATAATAAACTTTAAGTCTACCTTCATCAGATTTCCACCATAGATCACCGTCACTAGGAGAAGATGGAGCACTATCTGATGTGGTTACAGTAGCACCACCAGTAGCAGCAAGAGGAGGAGAAGCATCAACCCACTGTGAACTATCAGCATCTTCATAGTAAACTTTGAGTCTACCTTCATTAGATTTCCACCACAAATCTCCATCATTGGGAGAACTTGGTGCAGAGTCAGATGTTGTTACATTAGCACCACTAGTTGCACTAGCTGATAAAGTAAATCCTTCTGTTGATACATTACTAAAACTAATATTATTACCTGCTGTAATAAGTATATCATCATCAGTAGAATCTGATCCTGACAATCTTAATTTTACATTAGATGCATCAGAAACAACTGCCTGACTATAAGTTGTATTTCCATCAGCACCCCCACCACTAAGATCATCTGCTACTACCCAACTAGTACCATTATATTTTAAAATTTTATTAGTTGATACACCTGATGTATCAACATCAGAAAGACCATTAAGGGTAGTAACTAATGTAGGTTTATCAGTAAGATCATTCCATGATCCAGAAAACAAAGTAGGTTTATCAGTAAGATCATTCCATGATCCAGAAAACAACGTCGGTTTGTCAGTCAGATCATTCCATGATCCAGAAAATAACGTAGGTTTATTTTTAATAAAATCAACAAAACTACTATCTGTTTGATTCCAATCAGATTGAATTTGAGCAGAAGGTATGGTTGGTCTATCTATTAAATCATTATAGGAACCAGTTATTGCAACAGTAGCAAAGGTTGGTTTGTTTAAGATAGAAGCAACGCCAGTAGTTGCATTCCAATCTGTTTGCACCTGAGCAGCAGGTATGCTAGGAAAAGTTGACCACGCAATAGAAGAACCAGTGGAAGTTAAATACTGTCCACTGGCTCCGTTTGCTCCTGCAACCTGTAAAGGTTTGCCATTTGCTATATTGACACCTTCTTTTGCCTCAACAGGTCCGTTGTCGTTATAATTTGATATCTGATTGGCAAGTAACTTTGACATACTTCTAGTCTTAAAGACATTTTTTCTAAGCTAGAAGTATTTATAGTTACGCAGGACCGTCTAAATTATCCATGTCCTTACCAGGTCTAGTAGTATCTGTAGTAAAAGTAGTAATATCGTCGCTTAATTTATACCCATAATCCTCAAGGTCATCTAGGTTAAAATCATACTCTGCCTTATTTCTATAGTAACTAACAACATTATCAACACTCCTCAATGGAGTAGTAAGTATAAGTTCTCTTACTTTACCGAGAGCTTCAAATAATGTTTCAAGTTGTTCATCTTGTTTCTTTTGTAAAGCTTCAATGATTGCCGAACGAAGGGCATCATCTGCTGCTTCAATGTGTTTACGAATACTCATAATAATCTCCTATATGTCGCATGGGGGGTGTTGGAATTTGGTTACATCAGTAGCAATGTACTTTGTACCATCTGTTTTTTTGATAAGAAAATCTTCACCATTCTCTATACGAGTGGTGTATTTAGTTAGATCTTCTTGAAACTCTTTTTCAGTTAATTCAATCATACTTTACAACAAATATCTTTTTCTTGCATATATTTTATGGACTCTTGACATCCACCAAGATTTTCACCGTTCAATACTACTTGTGGAAATGTAGCACCTTTTCCAAACTGACCGTAAAATGATTTACTATCAAAATGTTCATCAAGTTTATATTCAACATAATTTAATTCTGAAAGACCTAATACTTTAACAATTTGTTCGCAATAGGGACATCCATCCTTGGAATATACGGTGAAATTTTTTGTCATGTTTCTTTTTTTGCTGCAAGATAATCTTTGTTAAACAAATCTAACCCTTTTTCGGTTAGAACATGATCATACATTTTATCAAAAACTTTTACTGGTATAGTGCATATGTTAGCACCATACTCAAAAGCTTTACCTACATCTTTGGCATTTCTAATAGAAGCACCAAGAATTTCAGTCTCAACATCATGCCTTTTATATGTATTAGCGATGTCTTTTATAAGGGATAAACCTTCAAAAGAATTATCGTCAACTCTACCTACAAAAGGAGAAACATAAGTTGCACCTGCTTTAGCAGCAAGTATTGCCTGTGATACTGAGAACACTAGTGTTACATTTGTAAGAACACCATCATCACTCAACTCATAGCAAGCTTTTAATCCTTCACGAGTGCATGGAACTTTTATTGTAACGCTATCACTAAGAGCAATATAAGGTTTTGCCTGTTCTATCATCTCTTCAGCAGTTTCAGCAACTACTTCAGCAGATATAGATTCAAGATTAGGACATGCCTGATAAATTTCTTCTATAACATCACTTTGTTGTCTACCTGATCTTAATATAAGAGTGGGGTTAGTGGTAACACCATTAACCAATCCAGTCTTATACCCGTCAATAATTTGACTCACTTCAGCAGTGTCTAAAAATAATTTCATTTTTCTCCAATAAGAGGTTCCATTTTTAGGAATTGCTCATTCATATTATAGTACAATTTATAGTTTGTAGTGTTAATCCAGTAACCAATGATATTAATTCCATCACAATGAAATCCATAACCTGTCAAAGGTTCATCAACCCCATCAATTCTAAATCTTTTTGTTTTAGATCCTATATAAGATTGAAATTTTTCATCAAGGTTAATCATCTTTCCTCAAAGGTTAATTTTCTGACTTTTCTTTTTCGTCTTTCTTCTTGATATTCTAAGTCTTCTTTTGAAAAAAGAGATCTTTTTTTTATATTCTTATTGTTTTGTAATAAAATAACAAGATCCATATTGTTTGCAGATATAACATCATCATGTATAGTTGTCATGTTGCTACAACCACATGAAATAATTCTACTTGATTGTCCTTGTAATTCTTTTCCACAAGAACTACACCTTACTATTATCATTGTTCTGTAAAATAATCTTTTCTATAGTAACGTCCTAAAATGTTACTATTATAATATTTTGGAGTACCATCCTTCAAGGTTTCTTGTAGAACATTATTTAAAAATAATTGTTTAGTTTCTTCGTAATTTACTTTACCTAAAGTTTTATGTAAACTTATTATTTCTCTTTTAAAGAATTCGTCTCCAAGTAATTTTCTATCTGTCTTAAGTTCTTCAGAACTTCCATAGTATTTTTTCCAGTTAGACTCACTTGTAACCCTTCTTTTACCACTACCATTTCTAGGTTTACGTTTTTGCCAAAAGTATTTTCTTCCGATGTATTCTTTACCTGATTGTAAATTTGTAATCCTGTAGACAAAACCGAAGAAGTCGTTAATGTCGTCAGAAGAAAAAGTTGAACCCTTATAGGTCCAGGAGTTTTCGTAATTTCCCTGATCAGTTTTTGCCACCTTTTCATGATCTAATTCTCATCAATATTTATATCATGATTAGGGAAACCCATAGTTTTATAGTCTAATTGTTGTTTAAGAAAAAACACTTCTTCTTTCAAAAGAATATTTTCCTCTTCTAAAATCTTACAATATTCTGAATAAATTATAACGCTCATGTTGTATATAGATACTAATTTTCCTGATTCCTATATTTCTTTATACTTTCTTCAAATTCACTTAACGATGATTGACATTGACCAGTATTTTCATTTGGATATTTTATTTTTATACCTTTGATTCTTCTCCAATCATTATGCATAGCACCTAGTATCCATGAAGATGAAAGAGAGTCAGGACCTTTTTCCAATAACTCAACTTGTCTTTTAGTTAGTCGCCATCCGCAAAGGTCAATGTACTCATTCCTCCAATTAGAATCATCGTAATTTTTTATCATAATTTAAATCCAGAGAAAGTATCTTTCTTAACATCTTGTTTTATACTGCCAACCATATAACTTTCAACCTCTGTTTCCTGTGGTGCAACTTGCATACCTTTAGAAGATAACCAGTGTGCAGTCCAAGGTAATGGATTGTTAGCGATAGGTGTGTCAAAGATTGCTTTTAATCCTATTGATTTTAATCTACGATTAGCAGTCCATTCAACATATTTTTGTAAGAGTTTATCATTCAAACCTATGATGGAACCATCCTTGAATAAGTATTGTGCCCATTCTTTTTCTTCTGTTACACAATCATTAAACATTTTATATA
>CETI01011262.1_pt1 | contig 14507 bp, 19 predicted proteins | sample 361441 | NCBI WGS metagenome assembly CETI01 (sample SAMEA2622478, study PRJEB7988) | marine metagenome | biome: marine biome (ENVO:00000447); feature: deep chlorophyll maximum layer (ENVO:xxxxxxxx); material: "saline water (ENVO:00002010), including plankton (ENVO:xxxxxxxx)" | depth 90 m | reverse complement strand
AGTCTGCAAATGCAGTCGTGGCACTAAAGAGTATAATTGCCACTGCCGTCATTAGTTTTTTCATAATTTTTAGTTTCCTTACTTAAATTTAAGTTATTTTTAATACTTAATACACTAATATTACGATATTAACTATTTCTGAGTCAACGATTTTCGTGAATTATTTTGATTTCTTGTCGTTTTTGTACAGCACAGTACCATGGAGGGATTCGTAGTTTTTAAGACGTTCTGATAGTTCCTGTACTATCTGCTTGTAGTCAGTGATCTGGAACTCTAGACTGCCTATTTCAGCACACAATTTCTTGATTTCTGCGTCCTTTTCCTCTATCAATCTAGTCAGGTCCAATGGACCTCTGTCTTCATTCTGTGTCATTTGTTTTAATTATGCTTGGGTAGTCTTGCCTTATAAAATTCTCGAACTCTGGTGTGGTAATTCCAACTGCTGATATTATGGGCCTAGGCTGATGCCCAAAATTGGCCGTGCCATGTGGTAGGTTCTGCCAGTCAAAGTATGCAACATCTCCTCTTTTCCATTTTGTCCATAGATGATTGCCCATCTGTATTACCTGTCCCGGATGCCAGTCGTCCAGCATTATCCAAACCCTGCGAACAGTCTTCATCTTTTCTTCCTGTGTCAGGTGTGGTATCGTGGGGAAGTCCATATGGAACGGGTGCATATTGCCCGGTAGTTGTAAATGTATGTGGGCACTGTAAATCTTCCATGGCAGTATGTTAAGCAGTTCTAGGTATTCCATGCCCCACTTCTCATCTAACCTATACAGTTCAAACCTGTCTTCTGCTTTTTGTCCGTTTGCTGTGACCTGATTGAGTGCGTCCTTATTTTTGGAGATTACTGCGTGTGTTTTTGGTCCAAACCAATTCTTTGACCATGTGCCGTTTATGTTTGCACACACGTTGAATCTTGATTTATCTATGTTGTTCTGGTCGTAGTCAAAATTCCAATTGCTTTCTGCACAACGTTTTATAAATTCTTCTGGTGTCTTCATGGCATCTGTCTCCATTGGTCTGATAAAATATGTTTCTTAATACTACTTACGACATGATCTATCTCATTGTCAGTCATCCATGGTGTTGCAGGAATGCTGATGCTATGACAGTTGTAATGATGTGTGCCCGGGAAGCCTTCTCTGTCTTGATTATTGGCCAGCACAGGTATCTTTGCAAAACTTTGCGTGTAGTGAGGTTGAGATTCTATTCCATCTTGCTTCAATTTATCAGCAAATTCTAAACTGTTATCTACAAAGATAGCAAACTTGTGATAGTTTGTTTCGCTATAACTGGGTCTCGGCCTGAATTCTATACCACAGTCCTTAAGGTTGTCATAATAATACTGATGTACTTTTTTCCTTTTCTCTTGCCACAATGGCATATGTTCCAATGCACACAACACTTGCACTGACTTGTCTTCGTGCGGTTGAGCATTCACACCCAATCTGGAAACTCCTGCTACTCCAATTTCAGGACCCCCTCTTTCAAAATTTTCTCCACAACGTCTGATGTATCTCATTTCTTCATAAAGTTTGTCGTCGTCTGTTAGTACAGCACCATAAGTTCCAAACATTGATGCAGTTTTGTTTTGTCCAAAACTCAAACAACTGATGTCACCAAGTTTGGCCGATTCTATGCCTTTATACTTTGCTGTCAAACTTTGTGCGGCATCGTTCAGTATTGGCAGGCCCAAGTCCTTGATTGCGTCATGATCATAAGTGTCTCCATACAATCCTGTTGCTATTATAAATTTTGTTTTGTCTGTGATCAGTTCTTTGATGTTTGAAAAATCTTGTTGCCCTGCTTTGTCTATGTCAGAATACACAGGTATTGCTCCCATCACTTTGATAGGTTGCACTGTGCCTGCCGCTGACATATTGATAACAATCACTTCGTCATGTGGTTTGAGTCCTAAAGCAATACAACCAATCATAATGCTAGAGGTTCCGCTTGTTGTTAATAGTGCATACTTCCTGCCAGTAATATCACAAATGGCCTTTTCGGCAAGTTTAGAATATTTGCCTTCTCTGAAACCACCTGCTTCTGCAGAATATATTTCCTTGTACCTAGGAAGTAATTTGTCGTATAGATCTCGATGGATACGATCCACTGGTGCAATTTTTATCATCTGCCTTGTCCACGATACACCTTAAATGATCTCTTTTTATGCTTGTTCATAGAGGCCCATTTCAAACGTCTTTTCCTAGTACCTTGAGACGTCTTCTTCATGTTTCTAGGTCTCTCTACTTTATTCATTATTCCCATAATAAAATTATATTAAACTAGACATTTAATTCTGTCAACGTTATAATGTAAATAGTTATATGATCAAATACACCCTAAGATGCGAATGTGAAGTTGAATTTGATGGCTGGTTTCCTAGCATTCAAGAGTTCGATAGACAAAAGAAAAAAGGACTTTTACAATGTCCAATGTGCGATAGTACAAATGTAGAAAAAGCCATTATGGCTCCAAAGGTAAAAAGAACCAAAACATCAGCAAAAGACATACGTGACCAGATACTTGGCACCAGAGAAAATATGGTAATGGGTGGAAGAGCAAGACAACTCCTTAGAGCCATGCAGAAAGAAATAAAAACCAAATTTGAAAACGTAGGTCCTAACTTTGCCAGTGAGGCCAGAAAGGCCGACAAGGGTGAACGTAGTGACAAAATCTATGGCACCTGCACCAACAGAGAGGCAAACGAGTTGGTAGAAGAAGGCATTGATCTATTCGAAATCCCAGAATTAAAAGACAATTAGTAGTTTAAATAGTAGTACTATGAACAAGTATTACTGTAAGCAGGCAATGATAGGCCTACAATTCTCACATCCACAACGTGGTCATGCACTTTGCTGTGCGTCATTCGACAGGTACTATCAGTCACCAAAAGAACTATGGAACAGCGAAGTCATACAAAAAAAGAGAGACAAAATACTTGCAGGCAAACCTATATCCGATTGTCATGGTTGCTATCAAAACGAATACAACAACATTAAAAGTTTCAGAGAAATATACAACGACCAATTTAAAAACTACAAGGACAGTGAACTACCACAACACATGGACCTCGACTTATCAAACTTATGCAATTTGAAATGTGTGATGTGTGGTCCAGACAGAAGTTCTATGTGGGCGAAAGAAAAAAATCTATTCAAAGAATCAAAAGGTGTCACTAACATCAAGCAAGAATGGTTAGATGAAATATGTGAATTAAGCCATGATCTAAAGTATCTCACCATACAAGGCGGAGAACCCACACTTATAGATGAATACATTTATTTCTTTGAGTATTTGAAAAAACACAACATCATCAAGAACGTGGGCCTGAACGTTGTTACTAATCTAACCAATGTGTCAACAAAATTTTTCTCTTTTGTTCCTGACTTTGCAAACGTCAGCATCAGTGTAAGCATAGATGCATTTGGTTCTGCAAACAATTATATCAGATATCCTAGTAACTTTGACAAGGTTACAGAAAATTTAAAGTCCTTGACCAAGTTTGATAATGTTTATGTCAGCGTCAATTCCGCAGTTCAAACACTGTCTATGTTTGACGTCAAAGGATTTATAGAATGGACAAACAGTATCAAAAATCATTTCGAATCACAAAATAAAAACTTAGACAATTACTTCCAGCACGTGATCACACCAAAGGAACTATCTATCTTTAATGCTCCAAGAAGACTTAAGGACAAGTTCTTGAACGACCTGGACAAAGCAAAATGCAACATAGATTGGTTCAATGATCTAGCAGTTCCATTGGGCAGAGACAATAAATTCAATAGTAAATTAACTTCTAAATACATTAATAATATTGATACAGGTAGGAATATAGATGTAACTGATTATGTTCCTGACTTTTATAATTATTTTATAAGGGTGTGAAGTTCCGGCAGGTACTCTTCAAGGTCCAACTTCCTATAATTTTTAGTGAACTCTGTGGCTTCCCAAAATTTTTGTACAAGTTTGCTATTGTAATCGCAAGATTCTATGTGAGAAACAACAGGTTCCAATCCCGAAACATCTTTTATACTTTCAATAACCAAATTCTTTTGTGCGTCGTTTAAAATATCTAAACTATATTCTGTAGGATGTGTACAAAATGTAAAGTCATATGGAAAGTTATGTTGTTTGATCCATGCAATCAGTTTTGGCAGGTACAACACATTAAGAACACTTACGGTTATGTGTACAGAAATACTGAGACCAGGATAAATCTTTTGCAGTTGTTTCAATGCAATAACATTTTCGGATACCACTTGCCATTTACCTAATGTCCTCACATAACCGAATGGTTTATCTATTGCATCTATTGACAAACATATATTGGTTGCTTGGAAGTTGTTAAAATATTTGTGTATGTCTTCTCGTAGTTTTACCGATCCGTTTGTTGTGTAAGAAAGTAATCGCAATTTTTTATTGTCTTTTATTTTTTCCAATATCTTTAAATGTTCCAAATTTATAAATGGTTCTCCTCCCAACACTTCAATGGATTGCACTTCCGATAAGTCTTCTTGTAGAAGTTTAGTGATATCATTAACATCATTTTCCCACTTGTTGCCTGTGCGTAGTTCCCATTCTCTTATGTGGCCACTGCTACTCCATGGACCACAAGTCCTACAAGCAAAATTACAATTGACTCCGCTGTCGAGAACAAGATGTTTTAATTTTTTGGTTTGATTCTCTTGGAACATTTGGTCTTGATCTTTTTCATGCAAGAATTGTTCACGCATACTGCCATTACCAACTTCTTCGAGATGCCAACAGGTATTACATATTGGATTTTTTGTGCCATTGGCCAAATCGTGCTGAAGGTTCTTAACTTTTTCATCTTGTTTCATATCGCTGAACGTAGGATATTTTGGCAAACTGGCATAACAACACATTTTACCATTACGAGAATCCCACCCTGACGTGGCAAGAGAGCAATAAGTTTCCTTGTTTATCATACAAGTATTTACGTTACCAACATTACCAGCATCGTACGGTTGACATTTCATTGATGATGTTATATTATAAGTGCATAGGTTGTACGGATAACAGAGAATGAAACTCCCCAACCATTAACCAAGGAAGAAAGGCAATATGTTTACAAAAACTATAGAAACTTTTTTTCCACATTTAAAAAAGGAAGAGACCAAAATGGCAAACTCAACTCAATACGTAGTGTACACTAGAGAGTTCAAAAGCAGAGCAAAACAAATCGGAGTATTTGCGGAGCCGGCTTCTAGTTACAAAGTAAACGGTGAAGTTCACGGTGGAAAAATCAAGTTTAAAAACTTGGCTGTGAAAGGTACTGCTAGAAAAACAGCGACTAACAAGTTGTTATCTAAAGGTATTGACTTTACTGTAAATGTTTTAGGTACAGCACCTAAATCATCTGCACTTACAATGAAATCAAATGTTATTTCATTACTAAGAAAGTCAGGCAGAAAAGTAATTAATTACTCTGCGTAATTAATTTTACAAACTTAAAGGGCGGTAGGCGACTATCGCCCTTTTTTTATGACCAGTCAAATTTATCCATGAAGGGATCAAAGTTCACACCAGGTTCTAATATCTTTTTACCTTTTTCATAAGTGTGTTTGTGATCTAAAAATTGTTTTTGTAATTCGTCAGTGTCAAAATGAACAGTGTAGGACAAATATATTTTGTCATGCAACGACCATTCCACTTTGGAACAAAGGTCAAATCTAAATGCAGGATTGTCTTTTGTGAAACCCATTGCATTTTTGGCCTCTGTCACAGTTGTAAATTCCTGATACCTCTCGGGCCAGATCGCTTCGGCCTTGCGCCAGAATTTTCTGTGCTTGAACATATATCTATTTAATGTTGATTAGTGATCGACTACGTCGTTTTCAAATCTAGCACCACTGTTACCGTGATCGCCTGAATGATCGTCAACTCTAGTCTTGAAAGTGTTTTGTGCAGACTCACTAGCAAATGTCATTTCGATCGTCATACCTTTACCACTGTCAACCAATGTTTTGTTGACTGCTGAACATTCTGCCCAAGCATATACACTGCCATCTAAACCAAGTTTAGTGTCTGCGTCTGATGTTGAACTGAAAGTTACTAAAGGAAATGCCTTCTGTGCTGTTGTCTTGCCGCCAAAAGCAGTTAGGACTTGTAATAATTTTTCTTTCTCGTCATGTGACCATTTTCTTTGTATGCCTGTGATTGCACCCGAACCGTCAACTGCTGAAACTTTGAAGTCAACGTCACCTGTTTGAATCGCACTACCTAATGTGCCGCCACCAAATGATGTTGTGTGTGGAATTAATATTCTGTCATGAACTTCGTAACCTGATCCACCGTTGTTAATTGCTAATGCAGTTATAGTGTTTGCACCATTGATTGTCATGTTGAAAGTAGCACCTGATCCTGTTCCTGCTGAACTATCACCTGCGTTGTTTTTGCAACCTTTGTGAGTAGTTGATGCAAGACCTGTGCCTGTACCTTCTGTTAAAGTTTTTCCTGCTGTATCTGGAGTGCCGTCTTCTGCGTAAAAATAAGGTGTTCTGTTAGACTTGTCTGCATTTCCCCATTTGTCAGCATCAGTTGATTTGATTCCTAAGAATGCAGAATCATCCATATTATGTAAGTAAAAAGTTCTTTTCCATCTCCAGTCGTTTGCGGCCATTTTAAAATTCTCCTATTAAGTTTTGTAAACTATGCTATTATTTACCATAGTAAACCACATTGTCCCCTTTAGGATACGTTCTCCACGGGTCAAATATGACAGTTTTATTATCTGCTGTTATTTCGTCGGTTGGATGCACCCTTACAATAACCTGTACAGGCGTTCCAAATCCGCTTTCTATGGTTCCGCCATGCTTTTGTATATAATGTTGCACCAACAAAGAGTAAGATCCATCTATGAGTTCTGTACCTGGTTTATATGAGTCCGAAGTAAAATGCACTATTGTTCCGTGTTTTAAAATTGCTTTTGCCATGTTTTCTGCTTGTCTTTCTCTGGTTGTCATTATGCTTTCAAATAAATCATAACCCAAGTCTAATTCTTTTGCCAACCAGCGAAGTGCTATGTTATCTCTAGGATGACAGGCTCCCCCATCGCCCATGCCGGCTTTCATATATGCACCACTGGTAATCCTTTTATTACAACTTGCCAAAGCCTGTGTAACTCTGTCCACATTCATATGGTCAAATTTTTCTGCAACATCTTGTATCATGTTGGTGAGTGCTAATTTTGTACTAATAAAAGTATTGTAGAATATTTTCATTGCTTCGCATTCTTCCCAAGTTCCATATTCTATGCGAGGAGTTATATCACATATCTTATGATACAAGTCTGCCAACATACTTGTTTTGCTAGGTTGCAGTCTACGATTTAATCTGCTTCCAATCATGATCATCTCAGGATTTTTCATATCCCATTTTACTGTGCCCATGGCAATTAAAAAAGGACTGTACATCAAATGCGTGTTAGTGCATAAAGGTTCTATAACTCTTCTCATTGTGCCTGGTAGTACTGTAGAAACAATTACAAGATTTTGACTCTTGTCCATAAACTTGTTGCATTCTTTTACTACATCTGTGAGTGCGTCATAATTGAAATCCTTAACTGCCTTATGGCTTGTGGGTTCTCTTCCATCGTATCCTTCTTCGTGTGGTGTAGGCACAGAAACAAAAACGTGTAGCCTATCCTTGACACATTCTTCTATTGAATCTTTAATGTCCACCACATCACTTTTTCTTTTCACAACATCGTAACCAGTAATAGGAAATCCTTTTTCGCCTATCACTTCTGCACATGGCAATCCTAGTTTGCCTAATCCTATCCAACCAATTTTATCATTGTTGAAAGTTTCCTGTGTTGCTGGAACTTTTGTACCGTCTACGTCTGCCATTATTCTCTCTCCAAATCACAAGTGATGCAGTGATGTCCACCACCCAAAGTCCTCGAATGTCTTAGTCCGCTCTCGACAATCTTGAATCCCTCTTGTTTAAGTTGTTGTTGTAAATCTTTTTGTATTGTATCTACCATTATCGTTTCTGGATCAATGGATAAAACATTCATTCCAATCCATTTAGATGCATACGGATAAGTGTCAAACTGTCTTTCCTTAACATCTTTGACCCATATCTTTTTGTAATCTTTCATGAATGCTGGAATATTTTCTTCTGTCACTCTAGAGGCATTAAGCAATACTGTGTTAGGTGCAATAGAACTTATTGTGCTATCAATGTGTGCAAAAGAGTATACACCATTCCAAACTATTACCTCGTAAGAACTGCCCACAACAGATTGTAACCATTTTGCTCCAGTAAGATTGCCAGTAGAACTTTGTAGGTATAAAAGTTTGTCATCAAACTTCATCACATTGGCGGCATCAAATATAGGATATCTTTCTGTCAATTCTATTTTTGAATTATTGATCACACACTCTTTGTCTTCCATACGTGGCCGAGGTGCCGCTATCCATCTGCATCCATCTTTGATTGCTTGTTGTCTAATTTCGTCATAGGCCTTGAATTCGTGTTGCCTTGAAAGGTAAGGAGTTGGACATTCTATAACCATGTCACCTATGCTTAATAATAAATCTCTTGTAGAATAGGTATGCATTCCTGTTGTTGTATGACCATTGTCAGAAGTGTATTCACTCCAGTCTACAATCTCTGGTCTGAACACAGTCACTCCGTGATCTTCAAGCACGTCTTTGACGTACCACATATCTGCTCTTGCTTCGTCTATAATTTTTTCACTTATTTTTCCTTTTACAATTTTAGTTGGATAGGTTGAAAGAGAAGTTATTCTATCAAAAAAAATATCACCACTAGGCCATACCGCACCCTCAGGCCTTCCTAGTATTATTGATTTTAATTTACCAAATTCGTTATTGACTCGTACTTGCATAATCGTAATTATCTATGTATATTATACTTAAATACTATCATGACTGCAAGGTTTTATTCTAACGCCGGAAATACAGAAGAAGTAGCCGCCTTACGGCTAGAGATCAAAAAATTATTAAAAGAAAACGAAGTGGTACAAGTTTACTTGCTTCAACCTGGAATCATGTATCAGAAAGGTACAGAATGGTTAACTGTTGTTGATTTCATGAACGAATTTGCACACGAACCTGTGCATTGGTTCTCAAATCTTGTTCCAATCAAAAAAGTTCAGAACACATTTTCATATACCAATGATATGTTCTTTATGGGTAATAGACTTTACAAAACTAATAATCGATGTGCAAGTCTATTAAAAAAATTAGCAGGACCAGAACTTAAAAAAGATCTTTCTTGGGATCTTTTGTTAGGAGAACGAAGTGACAACAAAGATTTACTCCATGACATGATAAAAGACCACACTGTGAAATCCAAAACATTCCTAACATATTACGGCAAGGACACTAGCAAAGGACATTGGGGGCCTGATGTTGAACGTCCTATAGAACATACTGCTGAATCAATAGGTGGTCCTGATACAAGGTGGGAAGGAAATCAGTTGAGATGTAGCGATTTAATAGATCCTACAATTTACAATCAAACCTATTACACAGCCGCTATTGAAACAGTAATACACGAAGACTTTGCCATGTTCAGTGAGAAAGAAGCAAAACCAATTGTGGCAAAAAGACCTTTTGTTTTGTTTGGCTCTCCCGGACACATGAAGGCATTTAGGAAATTAGGTTACAAAAGTTTTGGTGATGTTATCGATGAAAGTTATGATGAGATACTTGACAAAGAAGAGAGGTGGCACAAAGTTTTAGATGCAATGGACGAACTTTGCAATCAGGATCCACTTGAAGTATACAAAACTTTAAAACCTGTTTTGGAACACAATAAAAAACATTTTCAAGAGAAATCTTGGAAACGTGGAATGAGATTATAATCTCTTACCAGTAATTTGAATCACGTATCGATCAGTCTCACCTAAGTTAGCGGCCATATGCTTTGTAGCACCTTGCCAACTGAACCAAGTACCTGCTGGACCTGTGCATAACTTATCTTCTATCCATAGTTGATGTCCTGGAGCAGGGTCATGTAGGAACACCATTACTCTAACAACTTCATCAACAGTTGCGTTCTTATTTTTTGCGTAGGTTGGATAGTTGTCCTTGTGCCATGGTAGTATCATACCTGGTGTATACTTTGCAAAAGCATAAACACTATCTCCTAAATCAAAATAGTCTAGAACATGACCAAACACATTATCTACTTCTGCAGGAACAAATATACCTTTACCAACTTCCTCAAACTTTGGAATATAACATCCTACACGTTCACCGTATATGTTATAGTTCTCTTCATTAGTAGCAAATCCTTTGTTCCTATCAGGGTTACGATACCACGGCAATGATTCGTAATCACTGTTTTGCCATTTAACAGGTATTGTTCCACTACGTTGATTCCAGTCAGAGTAATTGTATTTCATAATGTATGTAGATAATTATCAATATATGAAGACGATTGGTTATTTTGGAGATAGTTTTTGCACCAGCAAAGATCCACAAAGTTGGTGTGTGCTACTTGCGAACAAGTTAGATGCCGAGATAATCAACTACGGAGAAGAAGGCAAAAGCATTTGGACTACATTTTTCAATTTCAAAAATAGAATTAAACAAGACACAGTACCAGACATATCAATATTTTGTTGGACAGAACCATATAGATTATATCATCCGGATCTAATTTTGAGTGCCAACACAATACCAAAAGAAGGATCTGATCCTAAAGTTTACCAAGCACTGGAAGACTATTGGAAGTACCTACACAACTATGACAAAGATGAACTTGCTTATGAATATGCTATAAAGTATTTTGATCAAAACATATTGTCAAAAATTAACAAACAGATTGTACAGATGTGGAGTTTCAGACCTTTTGAGACAGCAAAGAAAGACGCAGGTATTAAATTGACCACTGGAGTTTTTATAGACGAAAGTATGTTTGACTTTAGCAAAGGCAAAGGATCAATCAATCACATGACAGCAGAACAGAACCAACAATGGGCAGACAAAGTGTATGAGCAAGTTACCGGTTAAAGGTTACGCGACATTTGATCCACTAAAGGCCTGTGTAGTTGGACGTACCTACGATAAAAAACAATTTAGTCATTTAAAAAATCAAAAAGTTAAAGATACTCTCTTCAGGATATTAGATGAGACAGAAGAAGACTATCTAAATCTAATCAAGGTGTTGGAGATTGCAGGCGTGAGAGTGTTGCGTCCAGACATTGTAGACACTGACATCACACAAAGACCCGCCAACCAACCCAGAGATGATATGGCAGTTATTGGAGATACTTTGTATGTGAACAACAACAAACCCGAATACAAAACAATTATAGACAGCATTGAGAACAAGGTTATTGTTGAGGATTGTGAACAACAAAAATTAGTCAGTACAAGTTTTATACACAGGGTAGGCAATCAACTGCATTGGGGTACTAACCAACCGGGGTGGAAGGACAGTCAGTTGGTCAAGGACTATGGACAACGTTGGGCAAACGAAGGATTCAATGTTGACATTATGGAACACATCGGACACGGAGATTGTACTTGGTGCATTCCAAAACCAGGCATGATAGTGACATTGTTTGAAATACAGAACTACGAAGATAAGTTCCCAGGATGGGATATATGCTACATCGAAGACAAGTACTGGGATCAGATGTCCGACTTCAGAAAAGTAAAACAAAAGAATGGTGGCAAATGGTGGGTGCCAGGGGAAGAGGACAATGATGCTTTTAACGATTATGTTGAAACTTATCTAAAAGATTGGGTAGGTTATGTTGAAGAGACTGTATTCGAAGTCAATATGTTGAGCATCAACGAAGAAACAATATTGGTCAACAACTATAACAAGACAGTGTTCGACTTTCTAGAGCGACACAAAATAAATCCTGTGATTGTTCCGTTTAGACATAGATGGTTCTGGGATGGTGGAGTGCATTGTGTTACCCAGGACTTATACCGAGAAGGCTCGCTATTGGCTCGCTATTAGGTCTTTGGTTTTTTTGGTTATCTTGAATAATCTGGTAGAGGTCCACCGTATTTTCTACCCTTGATCTTCTTGCCAGCAACTCTCATTGTCTTTCTGCCAACTTTCTCTTTACGGTTACCTGTTCTCTTACGCATACCTTGTGATTTACAACTGCTGACCCAACTTGCAGGTAGGTCCTTTGCAGGCTTACTGCACACACCACGCGGTGCTGGTCCTATGTTTTCATCTGTGTTGTATATCTCAAATATTCTCATTGTGCTTGTATTTAACCTATCTATCCTATGAAGTTGATCTTGTTAAAATGTAGCATTTTGTAATAGTATGTTATTTAGGTTTAAGGTTTAGGTTTAAGGTTAATGTATTAGTTTAAGGTATTAAGGTATTAAGGTTTAAGGTATACTCTGCTCGTAGCAATAAATACCTACATGAAGATCACAGAAATCACCATTGTGCCAACAAAAAATCAAGATACTACATCTTGTGGCACTACATCTAGTATCTCCAAGGCCCCCATGGCACAAGATATAGTACCACAAAATCTAGTACCTGAGGAGGTTGACGGAAAGATTTTGGAGATGGCAGACCATTCTGCCATAGCGGAAGGAGTGAGCCAAATTTTTAGAAGGAAGAAAGGCGGTGCTCCACAGAAAGGTTTTAGATGCACGAGCGGTCCACGGAAAGGTCGTATCGTCGCGAAACCATCAACTTGTTTCATGAAGACCGATCCACAGAAGTCTGCCAAGATCAGAAAGAAGAGACAGATTAAGGCAAGGGTGGCAGGTAAGAAATTAGGTATCACAAAAAGAGCAAGGGCAGGTTCTAAAAGATTGAAAGGAGTACAGATCAAAAGGTCCAAAGGTAAAGGACCAGGTGCTTCTCCTTTGCAGAAATCCAGAGGCGTTAAAAGAAAATCGTCAGTCACTTTATAGCATTAAATAGGCAGTATGAACAATTTCTGTCATCATCCATTCACCAGTATAGACATCACTTCAAGTGGTAAATTGCGACCTTGTTGCAAGTTTATGACCAACGAAATACCAAATTTTAATATCAAAGACGGACTTGATTCTTATGAGAAAAGCCAATGGCTAGACAACCTAAGACAGCAATTTATTAGGAACGAAAAACCTCGTGGCTGTGAAAGATGTTGGAAGGACGAAGACGCAGGTTTCAAGAGCCAAAGGCAAATGGATAAAAGCATTTTAGGCCATATCAATTTAGAAAACTTTATGGACCTACCTCCAGAGAAAAGAAAGTTAAAATATTTGAGCATCTCATTTGGAAACCTATGTAATTTGGCCTGTAGGATATGTGGTGCCCATTCCAGTAGTAGGTGGGCGAGTGAATTGAAAAAGATGGATAAGGATATAAAATTAAAAGACCTAATCTACAAATGGCATCAGGATCCAACACAGATGGGCGATGTGTATGAGAAGACCAAAGATGTAATCCACATAGACATAGTCGGTGGAGAACCTATGTTGACAGAGATACCTGAACATTTTGAATACCTGGATAAACTTCGCAAGGACGGACAGGCAGACAAAGTGGACCTACACTATACTACCAATGCCACAACCTTCCCAAGCGATAGTAATTTACAGATATGGAAAGCATTCAAGCAGGTAGAAATCCAAATGAGCATAGACGATATTGGAGAAAGATTTGAATACAATAGATGGCCTGCCAAGTGGTCGGAAGTTTATCACAATATAAAAAGATATCAAAAATTGGTCAAAGAAAACGACAATATGAAATTGAGTATATCACATTCACTCTCGGCGTTCACAATTTTATACGAAGAAGAATTTCATATTTGGTGTGTGAAAGAAGGACTTCCGTTGCCATGGGTGGGTTTGATCACAGACCCCTACTACTATAGGCCAAACATATTCAATCAGTCAGTCTTGGATTCAATCAAAGAAAAATTATCTAAATCCAAACTCAAACAGGTAAGGCAGTTGACCAAATATCTCACACCTACCAACGACCCTAACACCATGACAGCATTTAGAAATTTCGTGGCATTGTTTGATAACCAACGGAACCAAAATTTCCAAAAGACATTTCCTGAACTTGCAGAACTGATCAGATACTAACCCTTGTATCTAATTCCGAGACCTACTACTAGATCTTGTGGCACTACATCTTGTGGTTGATCTTGGGGGTCGGCACTATATCTAGTGCCATTCGGTATGGCGAATCAGTCGCTATTTTATTAGGTTTTTTGTTCGGCTTTATATATACCAAATTTTTTACCAGGTTGACGGGTATAGGTTCCGTGTTAAAATGAATTATGAGAACAAGGTTGCAATTTCCGAAGATCAGATATAAGCGGTTCTGTTCCATTCTGTTAGGAGATTGCGGTTCTCATATTAAAAAAAAAGGAGTTGAAAAAATAAGATGAACAAAATAGATTATAAAAATAAGCATGGTATCATGGTAGGATATATTGACAATAGTCAAAATGTCGTAGCCGTTGAAACAGGTTGGAAAACTACGCCAGAAGCATTGACGGAAGT
>CETI01024102.1_pt1 | contig 14548 bp, 19 predicted proteins | sample 361441 | NCBI WGS metagenome assembly CETI01 (sample SAMEA2622478, study PRJEB7988) | marine metagenome | biome: marine biome (ENVO:00000447); feature: deep chlorophyll maximum layer (ENVO:xxxxxxxx); material: "saline water (ENVO:00002010), including plankton (ENVO:xxxxxxxx)" | depth 90 m | reverse complement strand
ACAGATTAGACCACATTGGAGAGATTGAAGTTGGTATGAAAAAGGTACAATATACTGGTACATTGAATGACTTGTATGAAAACCATCTACAAAAATTTATTGACTACAACATCCGAGATGTAAGAATTTTGGTTGAGTTAGATAAGAAGTTAGACTTCATTGATATTGCTCGTGGTATAGCTCATCTTGGTCACATACCTTATGATGATGTTATGATGAGTTCAAGATATTTAGAGGGTGCTATATTAGTTTATCTTAAAAAGATGAATGTTGTTGCACCTAACAAACCACCAAGACCAAAAAATATGGATGGTGGTGATAAATTTGCTGGTGCTTATGTTCAACCACCACAACAAGGTAGGCACGAATGGGTATTTGATTTAGATATTACAAGTATGTATCCAAGTGTGATTAGGTCATTGAATATATCACCAGAGACTAAAATTGGAACAGTTGAGGGTTGGGATGCTGAAGAATACTTGAAGAAAGGATTAAAGAAAACCTATACTATTTTGGATAGAGATGGTAAGGAAATGGGTAAAATGACCAATTCTGAATTAGAAGATTACTTTGAGAAAACCAAGGCCAGTATTGCTAGTAATGGTGTGATGTATAATACAGATAAACAAGGTTTAATTCCTGCTCTACTTACAAAGTGGTTTAATGAAAGGGTGGAGTTTAGAAAGTTAGTTAAGAAGTTCAATGAAGAAGGTGATAAAGATAAAGAGGATTACTTTGATAGGAGACAATATTTACAGAAGATTTTATTAAACTCATTATATGGTGTATTGGGTTTACCAGTATTTAGATTTTATGATTTGGATAATGCAGAGGCTACAACGGTAACAGGTCAAGCGTTGATTAAGTTCAGTAAGAAGATAACCAACCACTTTTATAATACGGAATTGGGTACTGATGATGACTATGTGATATACATTGATACAGACTCTATTTTTGCCTCTGCTGTTCCATTGATTAAGAAGAGATTTCCAAATCAAGAACTTAGTGATGTGATGATGTCCGAAAGGATTATGGAAGTATGTGGAGAGGTTCAGGATTATTTGAACAAGAGTTATGATTATTTTGCCAAGAAGTTTCTTAGTATTGATGACCATGTATTTGATATTAAACAAGAAGTGATTGCTAAGACTGGTTTGTTTGTAACTAAGAAAAGGTATGGACTAAAGATTATCAATGATGCTGGTCGTAAGGTAAATAAGATTCATGTCAAAGGTTTAGATACAGTTAGAAGTAACTTTGCAGTTGCTATGAAAGATTTGTTGAGTAAAGTCTTGGAAGATATATTGGCCAATGTTCCAAAGGATAAGATTGATGAACGGATTATGAAATTCAAGAGAAATATGCACATGCTACATTATGATGTTATGGCAAATCCAATCGGGGTAAAGGGTATTGGTAAATATGAAATAAAAGATGAAGATTCACCATTTAGTAGATTTCAAAAAGGTGCACCTGCTCATGTTAAGGCAGCTATTAATTACAATTCATTAATAGAATATTGGTTTGAGGGTAGGAAGTATGAAAAGATTACAAATGGTACTAAAATTAAATGGGTATATTTAAAAGATAATGAGTTTGGTTTTGATAGTATAGGGTTTAAGGGCTATGAGGATCCACCACAATTATTAGATTTTATTAAAAATAATATTGATTCCAATAGAATGTATGAGCAGGCATTGACTAAAAAGATTGGTATGTTTTATGATTCTATGAAATGGGAAGCTGTAGTAGATAAACAGCAAAGTATTGAAAGATTTTTTTGATTTTGAGATAACTGGTATATATGTATATATATACACAAATATAAGGACAATAGGTTATGAATAGTTCGCAATTGAATCGCTTCATCAACAAGTATCATCTTGGTGGAGAGATTAAATCTGTAAAATGGGCTAGTGATGGAAACTCATTAGTTACCCGTTTTATTAGTGGAGATAAATCTGTTTTGGGTGAAGTAAAACTTGATAATTTTGATGGAGTACAAGCATCAGAATTGGGAGTTTACAACACACCACAACTTGCTTCACTTCTTAACATTCTAAGTGAGGATGTTGAGTTCAATCTAACCAATGCTGGTGATAAGTTTATCAGTATTGATATGAAGGACAAGAGATATGGCACTACCTCAAAATATATGTTGAGTGATTTAAGTGTTATACCAACTGTACCTGATTTGAAAAATTTACCAAGTGAATATGAATTGGAAGTAAATGTAGATAGTTACTTTATCAATACATTTATTGCTGGTAAAGGTGCATTACCTGAAACTGATACATTTACAGTTGTATCTAAAAATGACAAAGTTAATGTTGTCATTGGTTATAGTAATCAGGCATCAAACAGAGTTACCATTCCTGTGGAAGTAAGTGAGTTCAAGGAAATAGAACCAGTATCATTCAATGCTAATATGTTTGCTAACATATTGACAGCAAATAAAGAATGTGAAACCGCAACATTAAAAATCAGTTCTGCAGGGTTAAGTAAAATTAACTTTAAGATTGATGATTACACTTCGGAGTACTACTTAGTAGCATCACAACAGGTAACTTAATGTACTTAAAATACTTTGATAAATTCTTAAACCAAGAACCATATTTTCATATTGATCCAGAAGAGTGGGAACATATAAAATCCACTTTTGATAAAGATGATGTTAAGGAAAGTATGGCAAAAGTTGCAATGACATACCCGCCACCTTATCAAGAAATTGATGAGGGTAAGTGCATTACATCATTCAACAAACTGAAAGGTACTTGGGTTTATGATTTGTTAAAGGAAGGTGAGTGGTTTGCGAGAACCGAAACCGAATACAAATGGCCATTAACATTTAATGATTCACATTGGTATATCAAACGGATTAATACTGGTAATGAATCATCAAATTATTTTCAACAAGAAAATAGGTGGTCAGTAGATGGTACAATCTCACCTGGTCCTTTGAGAACTTGGAGAACTGAAAAGTTCATGACTACCCTAATGGGTTGTGCATATACAATGAAGTTTCCAAAGATTGACAAAGGTACATTAAGAACAATGTTAGGTTTGAGAAAATACATTTGTAGTCAATTCAAACCTAATGCGGCTAAGGCGTTGTATGATTATTTTGATGTCAAGAATGTATTGGATTTCAGTGCTGGTTGGGGGGATAGGTTGGCTGGTTTCTATGCGAGTTTGAATACCGAATTATATGTCGGACTAGATCCTCGTGTAGAAAACCACCCAATCTACCACAAACAGGCTAGATATTATGATAAGTCTTTGACTATGTTTGAGAATGAAAAGAAGGCAGTCTTTCATGATTCACCAGCAGAGGACTTTGATTATAGTGAATATACTGATACATTTGATATCATATTTACATCACCACCTTATTTCAATGTGGAAAGATATAGTTATGATGATACTCAAAGTTGGGTAAGATATAAAACTATTACAGATTGGAATAAGGACTTTCTGCATAAGGCGATTGAAAGGATGTGGCCAACACTAAGAAGTGGTGGTAAGTTATGTGTTAATATATCTGATGTAAATGCTAGTAGTGGTGCTAAACAAAAAGGTATGAATGCTAAAGGTTGGCAGAAGATATGTGATCCTATGAATGATTTCATACAGACATTTCCTGACTCAAAGTATTTAGGTGCGATTGGAATGGAGATGGCTTCAAGACCTAACTCAATAGGTGCAGGAACTGCAGTTGATTCAGGTGAGAGTAATAGAAAACCAGAGATGATAAAAACATTTGATGGTAAATTTTGTGAACCAGTTTGGATATGGGAAAAGTTATAATTGAAAACACCAATAAGATATGCTGGTGGTAAGAGTAAGGCTTATAATGTAATAACCGAACATTTACCATTTTTCTTTCCTAAACCCAAAAGGATTATTAGCCCATTTATAGGTGGTGGTTCATTGGAAATTGGGTGGGCATCCAATATGGGTATACCAATATTGGGATTTGATATATTTTGGTGTTTAACAAACTATTGGCAGAATCAGTTAAATAATCCAAGAGAGATGTACGAGATTCTTCATAGTTTGGAATGTGATCTAGATACCTATAATGATATTAAAGAACAATTATTATGTTGGGAAAAAGTTCAAAGTTTATTTGAGAATTGGACAACAGACCATTATGAAAGAGAACCTAAAGAGATTTCAGATTTACTTGGGGCGGTATATTATTTTTTTAGTCATAATTTATCTTATGGTCCTATGTTTTTGGGGTGGTTTAGTTCAATTTACGATGATAGGGAAAAGTATATAAAAATGATAGAAAGAGTGAGAGATTTTCACTGTCCTAATTTTAGTGTTGAGAATAAATCATTTGATGAGGTTATACCAAACTTTCCTAATGATATGATTTATTTGGATCCACCATATTATATGAAGAAAGATTCTGATAATAAAATGTTTAAGGGGATATATCCTAATTCTAACTTTGCAGTTCATCATAATGAATTTGATCATGAGTTATTAAGAGATTTATTACATAATCATAAAGGTTCTTTTGTGTTATCATATAATAATTGTGAAACTATAAGGGAATATTACAAAGATTTTAGACATCAATTTCCTGAATGGGAATATAGTTATGGACAAGGTGAAACTCGGATTGGTAAGAATAGAACTGATGGTAAAATTACTAAAGAAAGTCACGAAATATTAATAATCAAGGAATAGAAATGAGTGATATAAAACATTCATTGTGGGTTGAGAAATACAGACCTACAACATTAGATACATATATTGGAAATGAACACCTGAAGAGTAAAGTAAAGGTGTATTTGGAAAGTGGGGATTTACCACATCTGTTATTATTTGGTAAGGCAGGTACTGGTAAAACTACATTGGCTAAGTTATTAGTAAACAATATCAATTGTGATTATTTGTATATCAATGCCAGTGATGAAAATAGTGTTGATGTGGTTAGAGAAAAAGTAAAGAACTTTGCATCTACTATGGGATTTCAAGATATGAAAATCATTATCTTAGATGAGTGTGATTACATTACACCGAATGCTCAGGCAGCTCTAAGAAATCTTATGGAGACTTTCTCTAAACATTGTAGGTTTATCTTGACTTGTAATTTTGTGGAAAGAATTATTGACCCGATTCAATCAAGATGTCAATCATTTCAAATCATTCCACCAGATAGGAAACAAGTTGCTCAACACCTATCCAATATTTTAGGTGAAGAGAATACAGCGTTTGATGTAAAGGATATTGTTACATTAGTCAATGGTGGTTATCCTGATATCCGTAGAGTAATAAACTCTGCACAAAGACAAGTGGTAAATGGTAAGTTGGTTATTGATGAGGCCATGATTACTCAAAATGATTACAAGTTGTCATTGTTGGAAATACTAAAAACACAAGACAAGAAGAATGCATTTAAGAACATTAGACAATTGATTGCTGACTCTAAGGTTACAGATTTTAGTGATTTATTTAGGTTGTTGTTTGATACCATTGATGATTGGGGTAAAGGACATATTGCAGAAAGTATATTATTGTTGAGTCAATATCAACAAAGTGATGCCGTAGTGGTAGATAAAGAGATTAACATTATGGCTATGTTTACAGAAATTATAGGAGTTATAAAATGAACATGAAACCAATGAAACCAATACCTGGTCAACAACAACAAGTAAAGGTAGATTTATCACAAGCCGAGACTACAAAGTGTGAACATTGTGGTAATTACTTGTTTATAAAAAGTTCTATCATTAAGAGGTTATCTGCATTAGTATCACCAACTGGTGAAGAGGCATTGATACCAATTGAGGTATATAGTTGTGGTAATTGTGGTAGAGTACCAAAGTCTATGCTAGAGGGTTCAGGTATTGAAGAAGAAATCAACAAGTAAACCAAAAGTCAAAGGTCTATTTGACCACATCAAACAAATCACAATGTTTCAAAATCCTAAGTATTGGGATACATTGAGTGATGGAGACAAAAAGACTTGGAACAATTATATGGTTCATCGCTTTCTATCAATGAACCCAGATTGGATTGATTTGGTAAATGGGATACAAGAATATTGGAAACTAGATCCAGAGATTGTGTATAAGTTTTACATATCAGTAATACCAAAGAGTCGGACATTCTTACGGTATGTAAAATCTAAAAAGAAATCAAAAGTAGAGAAGTGGGCTATGGAACATCTAAGAGATTACTTCCAAACCAGTTCTCGTGAGATAGAAGAGTATTTAGAAATGATGACTAAACAACAAGTTGAAACAATCATCATGAAATATGGAGTTACAGATAAAGAACTAAAACAAGTTTGGAAAAAGGCTTGACTTATATAGGTTTTTATGTGTATATTCGGTTATAAATTAGGAGTAGTATATGGAAGTTATAAGAGATACTAAGAGTGGTATCAATAAAAACGAAACTATTGTAGAGCAAATGGAACGCGAGTGGCCAAAGATGACCACCGAGTTCAAGAAGTTACAAAGAGAACAATATGAGTTGTTCTGTCATAAACAACATGATTATGGTCCTGGTAATATATCAGTTGGTTCACCATTAATAACAGATGAGGATGTTAAATTATCTTTAACTGGTTTATGGTTTAGAATGAATGATAAGATACAAAGACTAAAAACATTATTGATGAGTGGTAAGACCAATGCCGTTCAAGATGAACCAATGGAAGATGCTTATCTTGATGTTAGTAATTATGGTATTATGGCCACAATAGTTAAAAGAGGATTGTGGGGTAAATAATGAAACAACCAATACAAATAATTAGAGAGTTAGTTAATAAGTATCCAAATGATATGCAGTTAGGTGAGAAAGTTAGGGCATACATTAGGTGGTTATTTGATTGGAGAGATACAGAAAGAGAAGATAAAGATAGTTACGATGGATAAGATTGCAATCTGTATTCCAACACATACAAGCGTATCTGCCGTATTGTTTGACCAATGGATAGGTTTGTCAGCTTGGTGTGCTAAGAACAACATACCAATAATAACCATAGCCAATAGAACACATAATGATGCTAGGAATTGGTTGGCTACTGCTGGTGGTGGGTTTTCAAATCCAAATCAATTGATTGACCAAGTGGATTATATAGTATGGATTGATTCAGACCAGGCATTTACATTAGAAGATTTACAAACATTAATTGCTTGTGATGATAAGTTTTGTACTGGTTGGTATTTAAAAGGTGATACTCCAATGGTTGCTAGATGGGATGAGAAAGTATTTTTAAAAACTGGTAGTATGAATTTTGTACCAGTAAAAGAATTAGAACAATCAAAAGACAAATTGATTGAGGTATCATACTGTGGATTTGGATTTACAAAAACACATACAGATTTATTCAAAGGATTAACATATCCATTTTTTAGAAATGAAGTTGTACAGATTGGTGATTATCAAGAGAATGTATCCGAAGATGCTACATTTTGTTTATATGTTGATAGGTATCTTGGTATTAGACCAAGAGTGATTGCAGACTTAAAGATAGGTCATTTAAAGGAACAAATAATATGAGTAAAATAAGTTATAGTCAGTTTGCCAAGTGGGATAAATGTCCTTATACTTGGAAGTTGGATTATGTGGATAAGTTGAATACATTCAAAGGTAATATTTACACATTGTTTGGAACTGCAATCCATGAAACAATACAGGCATATTTAGTATGTTATTATGAAAGGACTATTAAGGAAGCAGATGATTTACCATTAATAGATATATTTCAATATAGATTAAAAGAGAATTACAAAATATCAAAAGCACAACATGGTGATGAGTTTCCTGTTACAAAGGAGGAAATGATTTCATTCTATGATGATGGTGTGACTATTATTAATGAGTTTCTCAAAAGAAAATCAAGTCACTTTCCAAAGAAAAATACAGAGTTGGTTGGTATTGAGGTTAAGTTAAATTCTAAATTACCTCGTGATATGAAATTCAATGGTTATATGGATGTAGTTTTACATAATAATAAAACAGGCCGTATTAAGATTATTGATATTAAGACTGCAACTCACGGTTGGAACAAATATATGAAGGCTGATAAGAACAAAACCAACCAGTTATTGTTATACAAGAAGTTTTTCTCAAAAGAAAGAGATATTCCTATTGATAAAATAGAAGTTGAATATTTAATATTAAAGAGGAAACTTTATGAAAATATTCAGTATCCTCAAAAAAGAATACAAGTGTTTTCACCAGCGAGTGGTAAACCAAGTATCAATAGAGTTATGACAAGATTACAAGAATTTATAGATGAGTGTTATGATGAAGATGGTAATATCATTGCTCATGATTATCAAAAGTGTGAAAAGTTTAAAAAATGTAGGTTGTGTAAGGATTTATAGGAAAATATTATGAATGTAAGTTTACGATTAAAATTAATTGATTTTTTAGAACATGAAGAAATATTAATTCCAATGATTAGTGATATTTCTAAAACAACCCAACCATTTCCAATTTATTTTTGGTATGAAGATAGTGCTGATATCAATTCCCCAACATTCCAAAAGTTTTTAACAGATTGGGAAGGAAAAAGTGGTGCTAGATATAAAACTGTAATTAAAATTTTAGATGATTGGAAAAATTTTGCGTGGTTTGATATACTACCACATGGTTTAGGATTACATTCAAGGTTTCAGTATAGATATAAAAACTCGGGTGGTATAATATTAGGATTAAAAACATTTAAGGAATGTTATGATTTCGTTACAAAAGATAAGACAGTTAAAAAACAAAAACGCAATGATTATGAAGATAGCAATAGTAGGGAGTAGAAGTTATACTAATACAAGAAAAGTAAAAGATTTTATTTTCAATTTAAAAGAACAATTTGGGGATAAATTAGAAATAGTAAGTGGTGGACAAAAACATGGTGCAGATGGTTATGCTAAGAAATTTGCATTAGAATTTGATGTAAAATATAGTGAATTTCCACCAACACATTACAAACATAATATTCATTGTGTAGAACCAGCTTACAAATATGGTAAGGCATATTATAAAAACAATTACCACAAGAGAAATGAACAGATTGCTAAGTATTCAGATAAAGTAGTAGCCTTTTGTCCTGGTGGTAAAGTAAGTAGTGGTACTAAGTCGGCATTGAAATATTGTGAAGAAAACAAAAAAAAGTACATTATTATTAATTAAGTATATATTTATATATAGAATATATATTTATATATACAAAGAGGTTATCCTATGAGTGAAACAAAACTAACTTCGGTTAAAGTTATAAATGAGTTATATAAGAAGTTTAAAAACAAAACTATAGAAGAAGAATTTTCATTACAAAAATTAGTAAATCGTTCGCTTGATTTATTTGTCCATGATGAAAAATTTAGAAAAGAAGTATTAAAATATACTGAATTACATAAAAGCGGCAGTAAATTCTAAGGGGTTATAAATGCAATTACCAAAGTTACAATCAGTAGATTTAAACGCAAAAAAGAAAAAGAAGATACTATTATTATCTGATGATTTGAGAATGTCAAGTGGTGTTGGTACTATGTCAAGAGAGTTTGTTATGGGTTCAGTACATCATTTTGACTGGGTTCAAGTTGGTGGGGCAATAAAACATCCTGAACAGGGTAAAGTTGTAGATATGAAACAAGCTGTCAAAGATGAGCTAGGTATTAATGGTTATCTAAAAATCTATCCTATTAGTGGATATGGTAATGAACAGATATTACGAGAAATAATGAAAATAGAAAAACCAGATGCTATTTTACACTATACCGATCCAAGATTTTGGGGATGGTTATATCAGATGGAGCATGAGTTAAGACAAGAGATTCCAATCTTCTATTATAATATATGGGATGATTGGCCAGCACCACAATATAATGAGTTTTATTATGAATGTAGTGACTTGATTATGAATATTAGTAAACAAACAGTTGCTATTGTTGATGAAGTGGCTAAGAAGAAACCAAGAACCAAAACAGATTCTACATATATTCCACATGGTATTAATGAAGATTTTTTCTATCCAATTACAGATAAGAAAGAATTAGCAGAGATGAAGAAATTTAAACAAGAATTGGTTGGTAATAAACCAATAGAGTTTATCTTGTTGTATGTAAATAGAAATATCAGAAGAAAACTACCTGGTGATTGTATCTTGGCATTTAAACATTTTGTTGATATGTTACCTGAAGATAAAAGGGATAAGGTAGCATACATTATGCATACTCAACCAAGAGATGAAAATGGTACAGATTTACCAGAGGTCGCTAGAGTAATTGCACCAGATTGTAATATCATATTTAGTGATAAGAAGTTAGAAAATAAACAAATGAATTTCCTATATAATATTTCAGATGTAACAATGAATCTTGCAAGTAATGAGGGATTTGGTTTAGGAACTTGTGAATCACTAATGTGTGGAACACCAATCATAGTAAATGTTACAGGTGGGTTACAAGACCAATGTGGATTTGAAGTTGAAGGACATAAACTTACTGCAGAAGATTACAAGGAAATCAAATCACTACACAATTGGAAAGAGTGGGAACACGATAGTAGATTGAGTTGGGGAAGTTGGGTAAAACCAGTATGGCCTAAGACTCGTTCATTAATGGGTTCAATACCAACACCATACATTTTTGATGATAGACCAGACTTTGAAGATGCTTCTGAAAAGATAAAAGAATGGTATGAAGTTGGTAAAGAAAACAGAGACAAGTGTGGATTAAAAGGACATGAATTTGTTATGAGTGATGAGGCTATGATGAGTGCTAAACACATGAGTCAAAACTTTATAGACCACATGGATAAAGGTTTTGAAGAGTTTAAACCAAGAAAGAAATTTGATATATTTGAGGCGTAAGATATGAAACAAACAGTATTAGTTACAGGACCAGTCAAGACTCGTAGTGGATATGGAAACCATGCTAGAGATATTTGTAGGGCATTGATTGAATTGGATAAGTATGATGTAGTTATTAATTCAGTTCGTTGGGGTAATACACCAATGAATGCATTGGAAGAGGGTAATGAACACCATGAAGCTATAAAAGCTAGGATATTGCAATCACCACAACTACCAAAACAACCAGAATTACATTTACATATTGTAGTACCAAATGAATTTACACCAATAGCTAAAAAGAATATTGGTGTAACTGCTGGTATAGAAACAACTGTTCCTGTACCAGAATGGATTGATGGTATGAATAGAATGGATATGAATATTGTAACATCACAATTTACTAAAGATGGATTTGATAGAGCAAGATTTGAGTTTCAAGATGAAAAGACAGGACAAAAGGGTGAAGTTAAAACAGTAAAACCAATGGAGATATTATTTGAAGGTGTTGATACAGATGAGTATTTTGAAACCAAAGATATGGATGAAGATATTACAGAGGCATTTGGTAAGATAGATACAAATTGGAATTTTTTATTTACAGGTCATTGGTTGCAAGGCAAGGTGGGTGAAGATAGAAAAGATATTAGTATGTTGATTAAGGTTTTTTGTGAAACTTTCAAGAATCAAAAGAAACAACCAGGTTTGATATTAAAAACAAGTAGTGCATCTTTTTCTGTATTAGATAGGGAAGAGATGTTGAAAAAAATAAATAATGTTAAACAAACTATTGCTGGAGACTTACCTAAAATATATTTATTACATGGAGAACTTACTGATAATCAGATGAACCAATTATACAATCATCCAAAAGTAAAAGCTCATATTTCTCTAACACATGGTGAGGGATTTGGTAGACCATTATTAGAAGCAACACAAAGTGGTAAACCAGTTATTGCAAGTGGTTGGAGTGGTCAAGTTGATTTTTTAAATAAAAACTATGCTGTATTATTAGGTGGTTCATTAACAAAAGTTCCAAAGAGTGCATTTCCAAAAGAGATGTTGTTTGAGGAATCACAATGGTTTACTGCAAATTATCAACAAGTAAGTCAGGTGATGGTGGATGTTTTCAAGAACTATACTAAATATTTAGTAAAGGCTAAACAATTACAATTATATTGTAAAAATACTTTTAATTTTGAAAAGATGAAAGAAAAATTAGAGGGTATAGTAAGTGATGCGTTATCTGATATACCACAAGAAGTTGGATTAAAATTACCAAAGTTACAAAAAGTAGATTCCAAAAAATCAGAAGTAAAATTACCAACATTAAAAAAGGCGTGATATGGCAGAAGTAAAAATAGATTGTCCAATATGTTTTGATACACATCAATGTTTTGAAGATACAGTTACACAAGAACAAGATGATTTAGCAAGGGCAGATGTACCAAAAGAGTTTAAGTCTTATATGTGTTTTAATTGTGGATTTACAAGTAATAGTGCTTACACTTGGGATTCACCAGACTTAAAGAAAGCACAATTAGGTGCAACTCAATTAATGAATGATGTATGTTTTTATGATGAAGATAGAAAGATAATGTGGTTTCCATCAATAGTGAATATGGGAAAGTTGGGAATGATTTATCCAGAAGGTACAGCAACTAATTGGACATATAAAATGGCACAAGTTAGACAACTTACAGAATCGGAATTAAAAGAAGAAAGGTATCAAGGTCATACAGAAATATTAGATGTAGAAAATGCTAAAGAATATGGCCAGTATGAATTTTTAGATGCTTGTAGAGAAATGGGAATTATTAAGGATTTATAATGGCTATTAGAAATACCACTTGGTCTAAAATAGAACCTGGTCAAATAGTAACTTTTACTTATAAGGGTGAGAATAATCCAAGACCAATTAGAAGAACTGTATTGTGTATTAATCCAGAATATAGATATAGAAAGAAAAATGGAAGAACTACAAAGTTTTTTATTGGACTACAAATAAATACCCAAACTTCTAAGGCTGTACTACCAGCAACTTTACAACGAATATTAAATAGACTTGGTGGATTAGAAAAAGAAGATGGTGCTCTTGGTATTGATATGAAAGAAGATATTAATAAAATAGAGACAACTAAAATAGTACAACAACTTAGAGGACTTACCAATTTATATAGAACATTCAATCTTAGAGAATGTAAAAGAAAACGGGTAGTATTGGAATTGGATTATGCACAGATACCCAAAAAAGAAATTAAATTACTTGAAGGTATGGCAGAGATAAATGAAGATTAGTTATGGTATTACAGTTCATAATGAATCAATAGAATTAGAAAGGTTATTGAATAGATTAATTACACATATTGATGAAGAAGATGAAATAGTAATTTGTGTTGATGGTAATGATGAAGGTGTAAGAAATATCATAGATGATTATTCCATTGATGGTATGAACCTAGTTGATTACAAAAGAAAACTTGATGGTGATTTCTCTGCACAAAAAAATTCAGTTATAGAAAAGTCTACTGGTGATTATGTATTCCACATAGATGCTGATGAATATCCACATGAAATACTACTACAACAATTAAAACAGATATTAGAAATCAATGATGTAGATTTGATATGGATACCCAGAGTCAATACTGTTGATGGGTTTACACAAGAAGATGTTAAGAGATGGGGCTGGAATATATCTGAACAAGGTTGGGTAAATTATCCTGACTACCAATCAAGGGTATTCCGCCGTGATAGTGAAATCCGTTGGGAAAGACCACTACATGAATTAATTAGAGGGGCAAAAACTTATTCACATTTGCCACCACAAGAGGAATTAAGTTTGTATCATCCAAAGACAAAAGAAAAACAAGAACAACAAAATAAATTCTATATGGATAATTTTCATAGAAACCTGTTGGCTAGAAATGGTTAATGTAGGATTAATTGGTTACGGTTATTGGGGTAAGATAATACACTCTAAATTAGAACAAGTGTCTAATGTAAAATTTATATGTAGAAGTAAAGATACTTACATTGATAAATTAGATTCTGTTGATTGGGTTTTTGTAGTAACACCAGATAATACTCATTATGAAATAGTAAAAACTTGTATTCTAAATGGTAAGAATGTATTTTGTGAAAAACCATTTACTGCAAACTTTCAAGATTCATTGGCACTATACGGTTTGGCAGAGATACATGGTGTTAAATTATATGTTGATGATGTATTTAATTATAGAGAGGAATTGAAAGAATTACATCATTCCATTGATTCGGAAAAAGAAATTAAGGTAGTTTGGAATACATTAAAAAGTGAAAATTATTTAAACAGATTAACCTATCATGATTTGTATATGTTATATCCTATTCTAAATTCATCAGTAGATATAGATTGGCCAAGGATAAATAATATAACATTTGAATATGGTGTGGTAGATAAAAAATATCATGAGGTAAATGGTATTGATTTTACACATAACTCTGGTAATAACGATGCCTTACTTGATATGGTTAATGGTGTATTAAATGATGATAGCATTATTGATTGGGATTATAATAAAGAAATAACCCTAAATTCTGAAAAGATTTTAGAGAGGATTAAGAGAAATATTGATGATTAAAGATTGGTTATATAATGAATACAGTAATAATTTACCGAGTGAATTAGAAGATATTTTCAAGAATTCTCATATAGATAAAAAATGGTATAATCAGGCCTCGTTG